>Ga0114915_1000832_pt1 | contig 13646 bp, 15 predicted proteins | sample MalvirAntarct_55_FD_87288 | JGI IMG/M metagenome (GOLD analysis project Ga0114915, IMG submission 87288) | Marine viral communities from the Global Malaspina Expedition - Malaspina viral metaG Antarct_55 | ecosystem: Environmental > Aquatic > Marine > Oceanic | place: South Georgia Island...
GATGTCGGCCAGGAACTCGCCCATCGTCGTGCTGGTCGCCGCCAGCACCTTCGAGACGCTTTCCGTCGACGGCCAGCGCAGCTTGCCGTCGCGCGTCGTGCGCTTGCTCTTGTTGAAGGTGGTCGCGTCGAGGCCCGCCCGCTTGGCAAGGCCCGAGGGGGACATGCCCTTGCGCTTCGCAAGGCTGTCGATGGCGTTCCAGACGTCGGCGTGTCTCAGCATGGGAACAATGTCACACATTTTTTCTTGACGGTCCGTAGGCAAAAATTCATAAGAACAAAAGCGAAACTTAATAGGAGAAGATTCATGGCATCCCCGCGACTGATCCCCGTTTCCGGCGCCCGGGCGGAGGGCGAGCCGTTCGGCAATGCGGCCGAGGCCTGGTTCTGGTGCGTCGCCGGCGAGACGGCACGCCTGGAGGGTGCGCGGCCCCGCGCCGGCTGCGCCGAGACGATCCGGCCCTGCGAGACGGCGGACATCCTGCGCAGCGTCGACCGGCTCTACCGGGCCCGCACGCTGCTCCCCGCGCACCTGAAGGTGCTGATGCATTTCGGCCGGCGCTTCGCCGCCCCGGACGGCACGTCACGGCCGCAGCGCCGCTCCGCCCGCCTCTGGAATGAGGCGCTGGCGCGACTCGAACCGGTTCTCCGCAGCAAGGGAATCGTGGCATGAGCGACCTTTCCGATCCCACCCGCCCGGCCGACCGCGAGCGGGCGCTGGTCGCCTTCGCCGACGAGACCCGGCTGAAGCGGCTGCTGCCGCTGCGCCCCGGCTTCCGGCACTGTTTCGTGCTGCTGGAGCGGCGCGGCGCCGCGGTCCTGGTCGATCCGCTCTCGGATCGCATGGCGGTCGAGGTGTTCCCCGGCATGACGCTGGAAGACGCGGCCGAGCGGTGGCGCGAGGCGGGCTTCACCGTCGTCGGGGCGCGGGTCCGGGAGCCCGGCCGGCGGCCGGCGCCGGCGGCACCGCTGACCTGCGTCGAGGTGGTCAAGCGCACGCTGGGCATCCACGCCCGCGGCATCCTGACGCCGCACCGGCTGTACCGCGCCCTGGAGGAAGAAAAAGAATATTTTCCTTGACAAGAAAAGGCGCCTGGATCATATTCCCTTTCAACGAGCCACACCCGCGCCCGCCGGTCCCCACCGGCGGGCGCTTCGCGTTTCCGGGCCCCGCATCCGGCCCAGCGCTGACCCCGCACTGGCCCCCGACAGAGGAGTTACACGAGCATGGGCGGACTGTTCTCGAGCCCCAAGATCCCCGACCCGGAGCCGATCCCCGACACCGCCGCGGAGAACGAGCAACGCGAGCGCGAACGCCTGCTGCTGCGCCGCCTGCGCGGCCGCGCCGGCCTGTTCGAGACAGGACCGCGCGGCCTGCTGCGCGCCGAGGACACCGCGCCCGGCCGGCGCAGCCTGCTGGGGCAGTGACATGGCATCCAGTGAGATGGCGTCCGAACCGGATTCCGACACGACACGCGCCGACGCGCTGATCCGGCGCTTTGCCGCGGCGCGCGACCGGCGCAGCCAGTGGGAATCGCACTGGCGCGACTGTTTCGAGCAGGTGATGCCGCACCGCACGCGCAACGAGGGTCCCGGCGCCAAGTCGGCCGACCGCCTGTTCGACGGCACCGCGCCCGACGCGGTCGAGCAGCTGGCCGCCAGCCTCGTGGCGGAACTGACGCCGCCCTGGTCGCGCTGGTTCGGCCTGGCGCCCGGTCCCGACCTGACTCAGGAGGAGGCCGCGGCGGTCGCCGCCCCGCTCGACCGGGCGGCCGAGACGCTGCAGCGGCATTTCGACCGGTCGAACTTCGCGACCGAGATGCAGCAGGCCTATCTCGACCTGGTGACGGCCGGCACGGCCTCGCTGCTCTTCGAGGAGGCGCAACCGGGCGAGCCGTCGGCCTTCCGCTTCACGGCGGTGCCGATCGAGGACGTCGTCCTGGAGGAAGGACCGTCCGGCGCGCTCGACCGGACCTTCCGGCGCGCCGAACTGACCGCCGCGCAGATCCGGGTACGCTTCCCCAGGGCCGACCTGCCCGACCCCGAGGAGGGTGATGCGGCCGATGCGCGGCACGCCCTGCTGGAAACGGTCGAACCGGAAAAGGGCGGCTATCTCTGGTCGGCCGTGCTCGAAGCCTCCGCCGAGGGCGAGGCGCGCCTCCTGGGCGAAGGGCGGTTCGCCGCCTCGCCCTTCCTCAACTTCCGCTGGCTGAAGGCGCCGGGCGAGGTCTATGGCCGCTCGCCGGTCATGAAGGCGCTGCCGGACATCAAGACCGCGAACAAGGTGGTCGAGCTGATCCTGAAGAACGCCTCGATCGCCGTCACCGGTATCTGGCAGGCCGACGACGACGGCGTACTGAACCCTGCCACCGTGCGCCTCGTCCCTGGCGCCATCATCCCGAAGGCGCAGGGCTCGGCCGGCCTGACCCCGCTGGCGGCACCCGGCCGGTTCGACGTGTCGCAGTTGGTGCTCGACGACCTGCGCGCCCGCATCCGCCACGCCCTGCTGGTCGACAGGCTGGGGCCGGTGGACGCGCCGCGCATGACGGCGACCGAAGTGCTCCAGCGCTCCGCCGAGATGGCGCGGGTGCTGGGCGCCACCTACGGCCGGCTCCAGTCCGAGCTCCTGTCGCCCCTGGTGACGCGTGGTCTGGCGCTGCTGCGCCGGCGCGGCGAGGTGCCCGACATCGTCATAGACGGCCGCACGGTCACGCTCGAATACCGCTCGCCGCTGGCGATGATCCAGGCCGAGGCGGAGGTGCGGGCGACGCTGATGTGGCTGGAGGCGACGGCGACGCTCGGCCCCGACGCCGCATCGGTGGTCGACGGCGCGGCGACCGCGCGCTGGATCGGCCGGCGGCTGGGCGTGCCGGCGGAACTGATGCGGGAAGCCGGTTCGCCGGCCGAAGCCGCACCGGACGCCGCCGTGCAATTGCCGGCCGAACTGCTCGCGGGGATGGCCGATGTCCTCGGATGAGGTGGCACGGGCCTTCGCCTGCAGCTTCGCAGGCCCGCACGGTGCGACCGCCCTCGCCCACCTGCGCGCCGTCACCATAGACCGCCGCCTCGGCCCCGAGGCGAGCGAGGCGCTGCTGCGCTTCGTCGAGGGCCAACGCGCCCTCGTCGCCACCATCGAGGCGCTGATCGCCCGGGGCCGCGGCTGAACACGTCCTTCTCCTCGCTTTCCCGGACAAGCGCGCAGCGCGCAGATCCGGGATCCATAGCCGGCGCTCAGGCCACCGAAAAGCGACCCGCGCGCTCCTGTGCTCACGTCTCCCATGGATCCCGGCTCTCCGCTTCGCTGCGGCCGGGAAAGCGACGAGGGGGAGTGCGGCGCAACTTTGTGAAAGGACCACCATGAACGAAAACAGCTTCGAACCGGCGCCAGCGGCGCCGGAACACATCAACATGCCCACGGACGCGCCTGAAGCCCCTGCGCGTCCGGAGTACGTCCCCGAAACCTTCTGGGACCCCGATGCCGGACAGGTGCGGGTCGACGACCTCGCCCGCGCCTATGCCGAGCTGGCCGGCGCCGAACGGCCGCCCGCCTCCGCCGACGCGTACGACTTCGCCGTGCCGGAAGCGCTCGGCACCGGCGACCCGGAAGTGAATGCCCGTCTCCACGCGGCCGGCTTCACCAACGCCCAGGCGAAGCTGGTCTACGACCTCGCCGCCGAAGTGCTTGTACCGCTGGTCGGCGATGACGCGGCGGATCGGGAGGCGCAGCGCGACACCGAGCGCCTGGCCCAGGCCTTCGGCGGCGAGACGCGCTGGCGCGAGGCGTCGCGCCAGATGCTCGCCTGGGGCAAGGCGCACCTGAAGCCGGAACTGCTCCAGGCGCTGTCCACGACCTACGACGGCGTGATGGCGCTGAAGCAGATGATGGCGTCGGGCGAACCCGGCGTCCTCGGCGGTGGTGCGACACAGCCGCCCGAGGACGAGGACACGTTGCGGTCGCTGATGCGCGACCCGCGCTACTGGCGCGACCGCGACCCGAAGCTGGTCAACCACGTCGAAGAGGGCTTCCGCCGCCTGTTCGGCGACGCGCGCTGACCGCGCTTCGCCATTTTAGAGAACAAAAGGAGATCAAACCGCATGTCGACCTCGATCGATCAGGCGTTCGTCAAGCATTTCCAGGCGGACGTCCACATGGCCTATCAGCGGATGGGCTCGAAGCTGCGCCAGACCGTGCGCTCGAAGGGCAACATCAAGGGCAGCTCGACCACCTTCCAGCGCGTCGGCGCCGGCACCGCCGCCACCAAGTCGCGGCACGGCCAGATCCCGGTGATGAACCTGAACCACACGCCGGTGGAGTGCTTCCTCTACGACTATTACGCCGGCGACTGGGTCGACCGCCTGGACGACATCAAGGTGAAGTCCGACGAACGCCAGGTGATCGCCAACGCCGGCGCCTACGCCCTCGGCCGCAAGACCGACGAGCTGATCATCAAGCAGTTGGACACGTCGACGAACTATGCCGGCGGTGCCGCCGACGGCCTGACCAAGGCGAAGGTGCTGGCGGCGTTCGAGGCGCTGGGCGGCGCCGACGTGCCGGACGACGGCCAGCGCTACGCCGTCATCGGCTGGAAGCAGTGGAGCCAGCTGCTCGACATCGAGGAGTTCGCCAATGCCGACTATGTCGGTGCCGACGAACTGCCCTGGCGCAGCACCCAGGCGAAGCGCTGGCTCGGCACGCTGTGGATGCCGCATTCGGGCCTGACGCTGACCGGCTCGGTCCGCACCTGCCACTGGTACCACAAGACCGCGATCGGCCACGCCTCGGGCGCGGACGTGAAGAGCGACATCACCTGGCACGGCGACCGCGCCGCTTGGTTCGTCGCCAACTCGATGAGCCAGGGCGCCGTCATCGTCGACGCCGCGGGCGTCGTGACGCTGCGCTGCCTGGAGAGCTGAAGGCTCTTTCCGCTCCCGTGCTTCGAGACGCGCCCTGTCGGGCGCTCCTCAGCACGAGGGCTTTCCAAAATCCGACCAATAGGACCGCCTCATGCCGAGGAGCGGCGCGCAGCGCCGCGTCTCGAAGCACGGGGCGGTCCGGCCCACGAAAGGACTCCCCATGGCCTTCCAGTCCAGGAACCTCTCCGTCATCGCCTACGCCAACGGCTTCACGCTCTGGCAGTACGGCAGCGGCAGTGACGCGCTCGCGGCGATCACGGCCTCCGGCTACTTCAACGAGGCCGCCCCCATGCTGCGCGTCGCCGACCTGATCGTCATTGGCGACAGCGCCGGCTCGGCCGGCATCCGCCGGGTCGCGACCAACGCCGGCGGCACCGTCACCGTCGCGGCGATGGCGTGACCCCCGCTTCCCCTCCCCGAGGAGACATCCGATGGCCCTGACCGCGCTCGCACTCTGTTCGCGCGCGCTGCTGAAGCTCGGCGCGGCGCCGATCGCCTCCTTCGAGGAGGGGACCGCCGAGGCCGAGGTGGCGGCGAACCTGTATCCCTCGACGCGCGACGCGCTGCTGTCCGGCCACCCGTGGGGCTTCGCCACGGGACAGGTGCGGCTGCCGCGCCTCGCCGCGTCGCCGGTCGCCGACTACGACCACGCCTTCCAGCTGCCGGCCGACTTCCTGCGCGGCATCTCGACCGGCGGTACAAGTGGGGGCGGCGTGCCCTACCGCATCGCCGAACGGCGCCTGCACGCCTCGGCCGACGAGATCGTGCTGACCTACATCTTCCGCCCGGCCGAGGCCGACTTCCCACCCTTCTTCGACCAGGCGCTGATCGCGCGGCTGGCGGCGGAGTTCTGCACGCCGGTCACCGAGAGCACGGCCCGCGCGCAGCTGCTCTTCAAGCTCGCCGACGACGAGATGCGCCGCGCCCGCCTGATCGACGCGCAGCAGGAGACCGCCCAGGCGCTCGACCGCTTCCCGCTGGTGGAGGCGCGCGGATGAGCCGGCTCGACCATCTGAAGACCAGCTTCACCGCGGGCGAACTGTCGCCCGACCTGCTCGGCCGCGGCGAACTCACCGCCTACGCGAACGGCGCCGCACGGCTGCGCAACGTCTTCATCCGGCCGACGGGCGGCGTGGCGCGGCGGGCCGGCACCCGCTTCGTCGCGACGGCGCGCGGCCCCGGCCGCCTCGCCGCCTTCGAGTTCAACACCGAGCAGACCTACCTGCTGGTGCTGACCGACGGCTGGATCGACATCCTGCGCGAGGGCGAACCGGTGGCGTCCGTCGCCTCGCCCTGGTCGGCGGCACACCTGCCGCAGCTGGTCTGGACCCAGTCCGCCGACACGCTTCTGGTGGTGCATCCGGATCTGCCGCCGCGCCGTGTCAGCCGCACGTCGGAGAGCGTGTGGACGATCGCCCCATGGGCGTTCGTCGAGGAGGACGGGCTGCTGCGCGTGCCGTTCCAGCGCTTCGCCGCCGACGCGGTGACCCTGACGCCAAGCGGCACGACCGGCACCGTCACCTTGACGGCCTCGGCCGACCATTTCGTCGCCGACCATGCCGGCCTGCGCGTCCGCCTGAAGCGCAGGCAGGTCGAGATCGCCACGGTCGTCTCCCCCACCCAGGCGACGGCGACGGTGAAGGAGGACCTCGAAGACACCGCCGCCACCACGGACTGGGACGAGGCCGCCTTCTCCGCCGTCCGCGGCTGGCCGGCCTCGGTCTGCTTCCACCAGGACCGGCTCGTCCTCGGCGGCAGCCGCGACCAGCCGAACCGGCTGTGGCTGTCCAAGTCGGGCGAGTTCTTCAACTTCGACCTGGGCACCGGGCTCGACGACGAGGCGATCGAGTTCCCGATCCTGTCGGACCAGGTGAACGCCATCCGCGCCGTCTTCTCCGGCCGGCACCTGCAGGTCTTCACCTCGGGGGCCGAATGGATGGTCACCGGCGAGCCGCTGACCCCGGCGGCGCTACAGGTCCGCCGGCAGACGCGCGTCGGCTCGGTCGTATCCCGACAGGTGCCGCCGCGCGACGTCGACGGCGCCACCCTGTTCGCGGCACGCAGCGGGCGCGAGCTGCGCGAGTTCCTGTTCGCCGACATCGAGCAGGCCTATCAGGCGACCGACCTGGCGCTGCTCGCCCGGCACGCCTTCCGCGACCCCGTCGACCAGGACTACGACCCCGGCCGGCGCCTCTTCCATGTCGTGCTGGGCGACGGCGGTCTGGCGACGCTCACCGTCTATCGCGCCGAGCAGGTGACGGCCTGGACGTTCCAGTCGACCGACGGCGCCTTCCGGGCGGCGGCGTGCGCCGGCGGTACGGTCTGGCTGCTGGTCGAGCGCGACGGCGCCTTCCTGGTCGAGGCCTTCGACGACGGTCTGCTGACCGACAGCGCCCTGACCGGCGAGGCCGATGAGCCGACCGACACGTGGAGCGGCCTCAGCCATCTGGAGGGCCGCACGCTACGGATCGTCGCCGACGGGACCCTGCGCCCCGACGCGCTGGTGACCGACGGGACGATCCGTCTCGATGCACCGGCGCGGAGCGTCGTCGCCGGCCTCGCCTATACCCACGAGGTGGAGCCGCTGCCGCCGGCATTCGGCGAAAGCTCGGTCCAGGGCCGGACGTGGCGGCCGGTGGAGATCACCTTCCGCCTGCTGGAGACGGGCGCGCTGCGGCTCGACATCGGCCGCGGCTTCGCCGACCTCGCCTTCCGGCGGATCGGCCCGGCCGGCGTGCTCGACGGGCCGGCGCCGCGCTTCACCGGCGACCGGCGCGTGCGCGCCCTCGGCTGGCGCCGCGGCGACCTCGGCCCGGCGGCGGCACCGGTCTGGCGCGTCGCGCAGGACGCGCCGCTGCCCTGCACCATCCTTTCCGTCAACACGCGACTACAGGTGAACGACTGATGGCCGCCGCTCCCATTTCCGTCGCCGCGCTCGCCCTGGGGGGCCTGGCGGGTGCCGACCTGCTGACCCGCGCAAGCCAGCTGTCCCTCTCGAAGAAACAGCAGGAACTGCAGGCACGCGTCCGCAGCGACCAGGTTCGGGCCGAATTCGAAGAGGAGGAACGGCGGCGTGCCAGGGCGCTGGCACTGGCGAACGCCACCGCACGGGCACGCCTCGGGGCCAGCGGCGGCGGCTCGGCCGGCGGTTCCGGCGAAGCGCTGCTCGCCGGCCTCGTCGACGAGAGCGAGGCCGACACCCTCGAGGCCTTCGCGCGCCGACAGCGTCAACTCCGCGACATCCGCGCCGGCCTCGCGCTCGACCGGCGTCGCAGCCTGCTCGATCAGAGCCGGTTCGTGCTCGACAACATACCTTTCAGCCCCGACGACCTCGCGCGCTGAACCGCCGACATCCGCCCCCGCGGCTCGATCATCCATCCGAAAGGCACTTCGATGACCACCGATCACATCCGGATCGGCGACGCCTCGCCGCGCGTGCAGTATGCCGCGGACGGCGTCCAGACCGGCTTCGTCTATCCCTTCCCTATCTTCTCCGCGGAGGATCTCGGCGTCTGGCTCGACGACGAGCGCCGCACCGCCGGTTTCACGGTCAGCGGTGCCGGCGACGATGCCGGCGGCACGGTCGCCTTCGACACGGCCCCGCCGGCCGGCGTCCGGGTGACGCTGCTGCGCGACCTCGTCATCGCGCGCACCACCGACTTCCAGGAGGGCGGCGCCTTCCGGGCCCGCACCCTGAACGACGAACTTGACTACCAGACCGCGGCACTGCAGCAGCTCGACGTCGACCGCGCCCGCACGCTGCGCCTCGGCCCCGCGGACGAGGACATCGACGCCACCCTGCCGCCGCGTGCCCAGCGCGCCGGCCGGCTGCTGGGTTTCGACGGCTTCGGCGCACCGACCGCTGTCGACCCGGCCGCGGGACCGGCGGACGCCGCCGGCAGCATCGTCGTCGCGACCGGGTCCGCGGCCCCGCGCACGCTGGCCGTGCGCTTCGCCGACCGCGCCAACATCCTGGACTTCGGCGCCAAGCGCGACGGGGCCACCAACGACCTGCCGGCCTTCCAGGCCGCCCGCGCCGCGGCCGGAGCGCAGGGCGCGGTGTGGCTGCCCGGGCCCGGCACCTACCGCTTCGCCGGCAGCCGGCCCGACCTGTCGGGGTGCGTCGTCGAGGCGGATCCGGGCGTCGTGGTGACGGTCGACGAGAACCCGAACACGCGCGACATGGCACTGGCCACGCCGCTGACGGTGCACAACCCGGTGCACCAGACGCAGCACCTGAAGCCGGCGAACCACGCCGTGCCGCTCGCCCTGCACGGCATCGGCACGGCGGCCGCCGCGGCGCTGGCCTGCGACCAGAGGATCGAGGCGCTGAACTTCGACGACGGCTGGACGGGCGCCTCGATCACCGGCACGGCGACCAAGGGCGCCTTCACCGGAAGCGTAACCGCCGACGGCGTCTCCTGGGAGGAAGCCTTCGCCAGCGGCCAGGAGGGCGTGTTCCTGAACCGCCCGCCGGTCGTCGGCGAGCAGTACGAGGTCACGTTCCGCGACGCGGGCGCCGCCGCGGCCGGCGGCTTCGTCTCCGCCGTGCTGATTACCGACCTGAAGCGCTACGACTTTGCCCTCTTCTCCGGCCTGCCGCAGATGCAGGTGATCGAGACGCCGGGCGGGGTCGTGAAGGTGCTGGCCACGCCGAACGGCGGCGCCTACGCCCTCGCACCCGCCGGCGCCTCGGTGACGCTCGGCCTGCGGCTGGTCGATGCGGGCACCGTGGAGGTCTACGTCAACGACTGGCTGATCCACCGGCACGCGATCGCTAACTTCATTGCCGACATCGGCTTCACCGCCAGCTGGCACGTCTCCGGCACCGTGACGCTGCTCGACCCGGTGCGGACCACACGGCACCTGCCGCAGAGCCCGCGCCCGCTCTCCGTCGGCGTCATCGGCGACAGCATCAGCTACGGCGCCTGGGCGTCGCTGCCCTGGCCGGACCTGCTGCAGGCCGCCGCGGTGAACCTGCCCGGGATCGGCCCGCTGAACATCGCCAACCACGCCGTCAGCGGCACCGCCAGCGCCTATTGGGCGGCGGCGGTCGACGACCTCGACCTCTCCGGCCACAGCCATGTGCTGGTCATGGTCGGCACCAACGACGTCCAGGCGCAGACGCCGCTCGCGACGTTCCGGGCGAACCTCGCCGCCATCGCCGACGGGATCGTCGCGGCGGGCGCGGTGCCGATCTTCGGCGTCTTCCCGGTGTTCACCCGCAACGACATCTCCGGTGTCGTCGGCGTCGGTGCCGCCCATTACGAGAAGGGCGGCGCCTACCGCGCGGCGGTGAAGCGGTTCTGCGCGCAGAACGGCCATGAGATGGCGAACGTCGCCGACGCCTTCGGCACCTGCCTCGGCTGGTACAACGACAACATCCACCCGACCGTCGAGGGGCAGGTCGCCGTCGCCAAGGCCTTCGCCGCAGCACTCTGCCGCGCCGTGCGCCCGCGGCCGGTGAGCGGCAACGGCAACTGGATCCGCCCGCCGCTGCTGAACGGCTGGACCGGCTTCAGTCCGACCCACCAGGAGCCGCAGTACCGCCGCCGCCCCGACGGCACGGTCGAACTGCGCGGCAGCGTGAAGGGCGGCACGGTGGCCACCACCGCGCCGATCTTCCAGCTGCCGCCCGGCTTCCGGCCCAACGTCATCCGGCCCTTCGGCGTCACCACCGGCGACCCGACCGCCAGTGCCGGCGAGCTGTTCGTCTTCCCGGCAAGCTCGAACGGCACCGTGGCGCTCGGCAAGGGCAGCAACACCAAGCTCAACCTGAACGGCATCGTCTTCGAAGCCGAGGCCTGATCCCGACCCTGCGACCGGCCTTCGACCTGCCAGTAGGCCATCCTCACCCTGAGGAGGCCCGCCAGGGCCGTCTCGAAGGGCGGGGATGGCCGGACCCCGAGCCCACGCCCTGAAGACGCCGGCCCGGCCTCGTGCTTCGAGACGGCACCTTCGGTGCCTCCTCAGCATGAGGCCTATCGGGACGCCGGCGACCGGCCGAACATCGCCAATCCACAGGAGCAACCGATGACCACCAACCGCGGCCCGGGAGGGCACGATGGATGAGCCCGCACGCCCGGACGACGACAATGCCGCCCGATCTGGAAACCCGTGCAGTCGAAACCAGGGCGATCGAGATCGCGACGGCGACGGAACGGGCGCTGCGTGCGCACGAGGCGACCTGCCGCGAGCGCGAGGAGCGCCGGCACGACCGCGCGGCGGAGTTCCGCGACGAGATCCGCCAGGCGCTGGCCGAACTGCGGACCGGCCTGCGCGAGGTCGGCCTGACGATCGAGCGCCTGCAATGGCGGATCATGACGACCCTGCTGTCGGCCGTGGTCAGCCTGCTGGGCCTGAGCGGCTGGCTGGCGACGAAGCTGCTGGGCTGGTGACGGCGGGAACCCTCGCCGAGCAGGCGGCGAAGATCGAAGCCGCCCTGCCCGGCCTGGTCCGGACGGTGTTCGACCAGTACCGCACCGCGGCCGACACCGACCCGGCGGCGGCGCGCGGCGCCCTCGCCCACCTGCAGGGCCTGCTGCGCCTCGGCCGCCTCGCCCGCGCCGCGGCGGCGGAAGCCGCGGCGACGGAAGCGGGGGGGCCGGAAGCGGGGGGGCCGGATCCGATGGTCGACCTCGCGGCGTTGCTGCGCGATGCGCCGCCGGAACTGGAGGCGCAGCCGGATGACTGAGCCTGCGCCAACCGGATTGCGCTTCCCCTATTTCGTCTGGCTGTGGAACCGGAACCAGGGCCGCGACACCCCGGCGCTGCACGTGCGCATCGCCCGCTGGCTCGACGCGCGCTGGAGCCGCGGCGACCGCCGCCTGCTGCTGCTCGCCTTCCGCAACAGCGGCAAGTCCACCCTGCTCGGCCTGTTCGCGATCTGGCTGCTGCACCGCGAGCCGATGCTGCGGGTCCTTGTGCTGTCGGCCGACGCGCCGCTGGCGGCGAAGCTGGTGCGCGTCGCCCGGCGCACAGTCGAGCTGCATCCGGCGACGCGCGTCCTGCTGCCGGCGCGCCGGACCGAATGGGCCGCCGACCGCTTCACCGTGGCGCGGCCGCACGCGGCGCGCGATCCGTCGCTGCTGGCGCGCGGCCTCTCCGGCAACATCACCGGCAGCCATGCCGACGTGGTCGTCTGCGACGACGTCGAGGTGCCGCGCACCTCCGACACGGCGGGCAAGCGCGCCACCCTGCGCGAGCGCCTGGGCGAGATCGACTATGTGCTGGAGCCGGGCGGCCTGCTGCTCTACGCCGGCACGCCGCACAGCTTCTACTCGATCTATGCTGCCGCGCCGCGGCGCGACGCCGGCGAGGAGCGCGCCTTCCTCGACGGCTTCGTCCGCCTGGAGGTGCCGCTGGTCGGGCCGGACGGCGTCAGCCCCTGGCCGGAACGCTTCCCGCCCGAGGTGGTGGAGCGCATCCGCGCCAGCACCGGCCCGGCGCGCTTCGCCAGCCAGATGCTGCTCCAGCCGATGAGCGCCGAGGACGGACGGCTCGACCCCGACCGCATCACCCTCTACCGCGAGGAGTTGGAATACCGCGAGGTGCAGGGCCGCGCCGAGCTGCGGCTCGACGGGCGCCGCATGGTCGCCGCCGGCTGCTGGTGGGACCCGGCCTTCGGCGCGCCGGAGCGCGGCGACGGCAGCGTCGTCGCCGCCGTCTTCGTCGACGAGAACGACCGGCGCTATCTGCACCGCATCGCCTGGCTCACCCACGACCCGGCCTCGCCGGAGCCGGAGGCCGACCAGCTCTGCCGACAGGTGGCGGACTTCGTCGCGGACCTGCACCTGCCGCGCGTCGTGGTCGAGCAGAACGGCCTCGGCCGCTTCCTGCCAGGCATGCTGCGCAAGGCGATGGGCGCCCGCAAGGTCGGCTGCACCGTCGTCGAGGTGGCCAGCCACCGCGCCAAGGACCGGCGCATCCTGGACGCGCTCGACCCGCTGCTGGCGGCGAACCGGCTCTGGGCGCACGAGAGTGTGTGGGACACGCCGTTCCCGTCGGAGATGCGCGAATGGCGGCCCGGCCGCCGCGGCCGCGACGACGGCCTGGACGCGGTCGCCGGCGCCGTGCTCGCCGAACCGGTTCGCATCGGCCCGGTGCCCGTCCTGCCCCGCCGCGACTGGCGCCCCGGCGGCCCCGACATCCAGGCCGAGACCCGGTTCGAGGTGTAGCGCACCCTCCATTAGGCCTCGTGCTGAGGAGCCGCCAAAGGCGGCGTCTCGAAGTACGGGGCCGGCCCACCGTCCGTGCGCCCGCTCATCCCCGCCCTTCGAGACGGGCGCTCCGCGCCCTCCTCAGGGAGGGGATGAGCGACTGCCCCCACTAACGCCCCCCACGACCACACCCACAAAAGGAGACCACCCATGCCTGCCAAGCTCATCCCCATCAGAGAACGAACCACGAACGACCCCGTCGACCTGCTCGCCCGCACGATCTGGGGCGAGGCGCGCGGCGAGCCGGTGCGCGGCATGGAGGCGGTGGCCGCCGTCGTCATGAACCGCGTCGACCGCCCCGGCTGGTGGGGCCGCACCGTCGCCTCGGTCTGCACCAAGGCCTACCAGTTCTCCTGCTGGAACGAGGACGATCCGAACCGCGCGAAGCTGCTCGCGGTCACCGACGCCGACCCGATCTTCGCCATCGCCAGGCGCATCGCCCGCCGCGCCGTCGCCGGCACCCTCGACGACCCGACGGGCGGCGCCACGCACTATCACAGCGTCGACGTCCACC
>Ga0114915_1000836_pt1 | contig 13624 bp, 19 predicted proteins | sample MalvirAntarct_55_FD_87288 | JGI IMG/M metagenome (GOLD analysis project Ga0114915, IMG submission 87288) | Marine viral communities from the Global Malaspina Expedition - Malaspina viral metaG Antarct_55 | ecosystem: Environmental > Aquatic > Marine > Oceanic | place: South Georgia Island...
ATAATATTTAAAAACATTGTGATGAACTAATATAGTATCTCCGATAGAAACTTCTCCTTTATAATTTACAGGAACATTTATTACTTCTGCAAATCGATTTGAGACTGTATGATCTTCTTCGGAAACGCTAATGATTAGTTCTTTATCACCATAGTTTCTAATATTATCATACCTTCTTCCGTTTAAAGGTTTTACTATAAATGAATATGGAGATTGCATTAAAAGTTTATATTATATTCCAAAGAAATAGGCATAGTTATTTTAAATTCTTTCCAAAGTAAAACTTCATCTTTGCTTTGAATCCATATTTTATATGAATTTGAAGATTTGTCGTGTTGAATTAAATGAATTGAATGTGATGCGCCTAAAACATCTTGGCCTACAATATAATGCATTGCGCCAGATTTATAATCTGATCCTATGGAGATTTTTCTTATGTCCAATTTATTAAATTAAAATGAATTTCCTGCAGTCAAAACTCTATAATAAACATTAACAAACATTTTTCCATCTCCTTGTGTAGGATTGGCTGATGTTTTTAAGTTTAAAGCTTGTCCTGGCGATAGGGTTATGGTGTTTCCACTTCCTACCATAACTTTGCGAACACTATTAGCAGCACTGTTTAGTACTAATAAAGGTAAAGTTCCCATTACTACAGAGTTATAATCAAATGTTACGTTAGCTCCAAAATCAAAAACTGTAGTTCCAGGAACAAAATTAATGGCAATAGATAAAATATCTATAACCTTGTTTGCTCCAGGAGATGCAATTAAAACTTTAGATGTAGTAGCTAAGTTTTGTAACTGTGCTGATGTAACCTCTACATGAGCAACCAACGTGTCTATTCCAAATAATGCTTGTAGCTGATTAATAGTACAAGTTTTAGTCATTAATTGATTTACTTTATCAGTTAAAATTAAGTAATCATCTCCAACTAAATTAAGTATTTCGGGATATGCCGTTGTGTTACTTATTCTTGCCATTTATTCTTTTTTATCTTCTGGTTGAGTAACTTCTCCTGTTTGTAAATTTATAGTAGCGTTCTCACCATATTTTTCTGCAAGTACTTTTTCTTGCTTTTTAAAATCTTTTTGAACTTCACTTAATTCTGCAACTAATTGTTGTTGTTGAATTACAGCATCTGCAATTGCAACTTTAGTTTGCATAAACTTTTGATTTAACTCTTGAATGACTACTAATTCGTCTGCATTCAATTTTACTAATTCTTCTTTTTTACTCATGACATTTAATTTAATTTGTTATTATATTTATACAAAGATACTAAATTTATTTTTGGCTATATGGAATCTTCCCACGTAAAAAACAACTCTTCATTTACTGGATTTTGTTGACTTGATATTTCTGCAGAAATAGTTGCTTTCATTTCATCTACATCTAAAGATCCTTCTAACCAACCTATAACAACGTCTTCAAACTCTTTCGTATTTTCATACGGAACAAAAGGATCACCAGCTTTATAAGTGAAGTCTTCTTCTCCATTTTCAGCACTCATATAAGTGTTTTCTTCTCCTACATAAGTCCACTGTACTTTGTGTATTACATTGCTTTCGCCCTCTGATTCAACATAAGCATCCATTTGTGAGATATCCCATTTATAATTAATTGCCATAATTTTATTTTTCTAATTGATCTATTCTTGATTTTAAATCTTCTATCATTGCTTGTTGTTCCTTTACTGCATTTATTAGTACAGCAGTTAACTCTGAGTATGCTACTGACTTAAGTCCATCATCTTCGTTTTCTAAAATAAGTTCTGGTAAAACTGCTTCTACCTCTTGTGCTATAACACCAACTTTAGTAACCTCTGTATTGAAATCAGTTCTATTATAATAAACGCCTCGCATTGCTTGAACCTTACTAATACAGTCATCTATTTCTACTACATTTTCTTTAATTCTTATATCAGAATTTTGTGTCAACGTACCGTTAATAGTCATGTTAGCAGTTGAAGGGAAGAATCTATATCTAATAGAACCTCCATCTCTCCAAAATACATTACCACAATTCATGTCAAAATAAGTGTCAATGTTATTTGTATGAAACCTAAAGTGATTAGCTGTTGCGTTATTTCCTAAATAGAAATCACCTACTCCAGAACTTGTTTTTACTAACGATGTTCCGTTTACATGAAATTTTGCTTGTGGTGTTACACCAATACCACAATCTTGATTAATGATTGTAGCAAAATTACTTACAGTTATTCTGGAAGTTCCACCTGTAGCAAATTGCATATTATCACTACCACCTCTAAACATACCAGTGTTTGTATCACTTGTAAAAGATATAGATGGTTGAGAAGCACTTCCACTTGTATATCGACCACGACCTGCTACAATATTTCCTACCGCTTCAAGGTTTCCTTGTGATCTAATGTTTGTAGATACGTTTAATTCAGATCCATTAGCATCGAGTCTTACATCAAAATCAGATGTACCTGAGTTGTCCTTGTGAAAATCTATGTATCTACCTATTTCAGTTACAGCACCAACAATCGCTACTCCACCATTATGCCACGATCCACTTACTGGTTTTAATAGGCTAATAGTACCTGTACTTGTGATTGTTCCACCTAATACAGGTGATGATGTAGCAATTGACGTAACTCCCGAAGAAGTTTTAAATCCTGCATCGTTATCCATGATACTTAAAGGTAGGTCTACAAATTGTCCTTTTTTACTGTCACCACCTCCAGAAGAATCAGCTCCATACATGTAATAATCGTCACCATCAGGAGAGCTTCCGTTAGGAGCTGCCATAACTATTGAATCACCACCTGTGTAATCCACATTCAATGTAACACTTCCACTTGAACCACCACCAGTTAATCCACTACCAGCATTTACTGCCGTAATATCTCCTACATTAGTTGTAAAACCTCTGCCATTAGTAAGTTGATTATTATTAGTAATAGTACAGTTTAAAGTAACAGAACCAGAAGTACCACCACCTGACATCCCTGTCCCTGCAGTAACTGCTGTTATATCACCTGCATTAGTTGTATATCCTGAATTATTAGTCCATTGAGATATATTACCGCCTTTGTTAGTAAATGTCTGAGAATTTGAGGCTGTCGTTGTACCTGTGTTAGTTGTAAAACCTCTACCGTTAGTTAATTGAGTATTATTTGAAAGAGTACAATTTAATGTAACTGCTCCACTTGTACCTCCTCCAGACATATTTGTACCAGCAGCAACACTGGTTATATCACCTGAGTTATTTGAAAAAGGTAAGTTGCTTATTACAGATTTATATACATTACCAGTAGATGCGCTACTTACCATTAGTCTATCCGAACCAGATAATGTACCTGTAGCTTCAGTAGGTGATTGCAATATTATATTATCACTACCTAAGTAATCTACACTTACTGTTGGCGTTCCACTCGATCCACCACCAGTTAATCCACTACCTGCAGTTATACCGTCTATATCTCCAGTTCCACCTGTTGATACAGCAGTAACTCTACCATATGCATCTACAGAAATTGTATCAATTTTAGTTGAATTACTTGAAGAACCATAAGTACCCGATCCTATTCCACCAGTTGCCATATTAAGTGTAACTGCTCCACTTGAACCACCTCCAGTTAAATTTGTTCCTGCGCTAACACTGGTTATATCACCTACATTAGTTGTATATCCTGCGCCATTTGTAATAGCATTGTTATTTAATGATATATTAGCAGTACCGTTAAATGATACACCAGCTATAGTTCTTGCTGTCTTTAGTTGTTCTGCATTTCTTGAAAGATCTACTCTAACTCCATAAGTTAGAGATCCATTCCAACCCATTAATGTAGGGTAAGTTCCTGTCCAAGGAACTGATGGGTTAGTATTACTTACAGAAGTTCCTTGCGGAGAGGTGCCATTAGAAGCATCAAATATAGTATGGTTATTTCCATAATGTTTCCACATCATCTGACCAATAACAGAAGTATCTGTAACACCTTTGTAATTAGTTCTGCCTGTTGAAAATTTAGTTGCTGTAGCTGCATTACCACTTATACTACTCCCTGAAGTTATATAACCTGAATTATTTGACCATTGGCTTATATTACCTGACTTATTTGTAAATGTCTGTGAGTTAGAAGCAGTTGTAGTACCAGTGTTAGTAGTAAAACCTCTTCCATTTGTTAATTGATTGTTATTAGTAATAGTACAATTTAAAGTAACTGTTCCACTCGTTCCACCACCTGACATCCCTGTACCTGCAGTAACACCAGTTATATCTCCAACGTTAGATGTAAATCCTGCGTCATTGTTAAATATACTTAAACCTATTTCACCCGCACGTTTTCTTCTTTCAGCACTACTATCTAATACTATGAACTCGTCATTAGTATTCATACCTGCTGTCATATCTGTAAATTCAGATAAATCTAAAGTTAAAGCAATTGTTTTGGCAGATGATTGATTAAGAGTAAAACTGGTTGCTCCATCTAAACCTGTCCCTGTGGTTATTGTTATCGTAGGATTATTAACAGTTGGTAATGATGCTGAAGTTATATATCCACTATTGTTATTCCACTGAGAAATGTTACCACTTTTATTAGTAAAGGTTTGAGTGTTTGATGGAGTAGTTGTACCTGTATTAGTAGTAAAACCTCTTCCGTTAGTTAACTGTGTGTTATTTGTTATTGTGTTGCTAATAGTAAGAGTACCTCCACTTGAAGTAGAAGTTAGTTCTGTCTGTATACCTGCACCTTGAGCAAAAGTTACTGTTTCACCATTTGTTACTGTACTTGTCTCTGTACCATTACCTTCTTTAAGCGTCCAAGAAGACATACTTCCTACAGCTGTATTATCTACTTTTGTCCATGTTGTGTTAGCAAATACAGCCCAATCACCTATTTGCCAATCTGTAATACCGTTTAAGTTTGTACTACCTGCAACCGCTACTATATAATAATCTCCTGACGTACCTACATTACTTGCTAATGTTGGTGTGTTTGTACTTGCGTTCCATGTACCTTCAAATTGTAATACTCCAGTTAGAGCTGTATTAATAGCTGATTGTATTTGCGCTCCTGTTGCTAAGTTACCAGAAGATAAATTTACTGTGCCAGTTATTGGTGTTACAGTTGTAGTTGTACCACTACTTATGGACATTGTAGATAAATTACCTGAGTTTACTTGATTAACTTGTCCTGTAGATCCTGTAGATACACCAGTTACTCTACCATATGCGTCTACTATAATACTATCTATTTTAGTGCTATCGGATGAAGAACCATAAGATCCAGCTCCTATACCACCAGTTGCCATGTTAATAGTAATTGTTTCATTAATACCCTGATTAGTTGTAAAATTACCACCAGTAGTTAAATTTGTACCTGCAGCTATAGTTATAGTTGCGTTGTTTACTGTAGGTAAAGATGCTGACGTTATATAGCCAGAGTTATTAGTCCATTGAGATATATTACCACTTTTGTTTGTAAAGGTTTGTGTATTACTTGCAGTTGTTGTACCTGTGTTAGTTGTATATCCCGAATTATTTACAAATTGAGATATATTGTTACTTGCTAAACCTAATGTTACTGAACCAGATGTGCCTCCACCTGTTAATTTATTTCCTGCGACTACCGCAGTGATATCACCTTGAGGTACACCTGCAACAGCATTATCTACATATGTTTTATTTGCTGCGTCAGTTCCAGAACTTACTGTATCTACGCCGCGAATTCTTCCTGTGCCACCTAAAACCAATGCACCACCATTTATTAATAATGTTCCTGCAGTGTCTATAGACAATCTTTCATTAGGCTCGTCATTTACAAAAAAGTCTAATGTCTCACTGCTTGAATCAAATTTAATTGCAGCTCTTTGGGAAGTACCTGCTTGTGTATCAGTAAAAACAATTCCTGCTTGAGTTTCTGCTGTATTAGCAATTATTAAATTTTTTGTGTCTCCTGATATTGTAACATTGTCACTAAAAGTTTTAGCACCACCTATTGATTGTGTGCCTGAAGTTCTAACAACTGTACTATCTACTAATAATCCTGTAGATGATTGTGATAATCCATCACCAGCTCCTACAGTTAAAGTACCTGTTGAGGTTATTGTTCCTCCAGATATTCCATTTCCAGTTGCAACAGATGTTACACCTTGGGCGTCACCATTAGCTGATATAGACGTAACGTGTCCTGTAGCATTTACTGTTACAGTAGCTCTTGCATATGAACCTGCAGTCACACCTGAATTAGCATGTGCAATTGTAACCGATCCACTTGATCCACCCCCAGTTATTGGAGATGTTGTAGAAACATTTGTTATATCACCTGCATTATTGGTAAAAGGTAAATTGCTTATTACAGATTTAAATACATTGCCAGTAGAATTACTACTTAACATTAATCTATCTGATGTAGATAACGTTCCAGTAGCTTCAGTCGGTGCATCTAAAATAATGTTATCACTACCTAAGTAGTCTACGTTTATTATAGGTGTTACATTTGTTCCTGTTCTTGATAAACCTAAACCAGCAGTAACATCATCTATATCTCCTGTACCTCCTGTACTTATGGCGGTTATTCTACCATAAGCATCCACAGTTATGTTATCTATTTTAACAGAGTTTGCTGTTGAGCCATAACTTCCAGCTCCAATACCTCCTGTGGCCATATTTAACGTAACACTACCTGAAGTACCTCCTCCTGTCAAATTTGTACCAGCATTTACTGCTGTTATATCTCCAACATTAGTTGTAAATCCTGCGTCATTATTAAATATACTTAACCCTATTTCGTTAGCTGCTTTTCTACGTTCTGCACCAGAATCTAAAACTATAAATTCATCAGTTCCAATCATTGCAGCTGTCATATCTGTAAGTTCAGATAAATCTAACGTTATTGAAAATGATCCTGAAGTAGTAATAGTTCCACCCCCATCTAAACCTGTGCCTGTTGAAAGACCTACACTTGTTACAGTTCCTTGTGGATTACTAAATGAAGTGGTTAATGTTCCACCATCTTGTTGCGTAAGCGTAAGAGTTATCGTAGAACTACCAGAGTCACTAAAGCCTGTTATAGAATTAGCGTAGCCAGTATTCCACTGAGTCGAATTACCACCAGGAGCTGTTATAACTCCTGTTGTGCTTAATGTGCCGTCTATTGACTGGTCTTCTAAAAATCTAATTGCCATAAGCTATTTAATTAAAATTATTAAACAGTCTTACTAATCAATACTCTTACGTCATTAGTTGCTATAGGACTGTTTGTTGTTATTGTTATTTGTGATGTGCTATTTCTTACAACTTGAGCATATACTGTATCATATGTACTGTTATCATATAATTGAACTACTACATCTCTTGTGCCTAAATTATGTGTTACAACATAAGTTGTAGCAGATGCGTTACCAATGTTAGTAGCAAATGTTAAATCTGAAGCTACACATGTTTCAACGGCTGCACAAAAATCTGTTACTTGAGATGCTACTATTGCAATGTTTTGCTCTGAAGCTGCTGTTGCAACACCAGTTTTATTAAAAGTAATTGACGCAGTTTTACCAGCCGTTCCAACCGCTCCTGCTACTCCTCGGTCTACAAGTTGTACAAAACCATTTGAAGTTGCAGTAAACGATCCATTATCAAATCCAGCAACACCTTTTACAGTTGCTCCGTCAGAAGCTCCTGCAGCAGCGATACTTTGTCCAGATTGTACTACCGTATAATCCGATGCACTTGGCGTTGAACTTGCTGCTATTGCATTATTTGCAAATATTAAATCTCCAACTTCTAAAATTACTCCTAAGAACGTTGTATTGTTTGAGTCTGTTACAGCAAAGTAATCACCTTGATCTAAAGCTACGTTACTTCCTCCAGTTAAAGCTGGACTATTTGTTATTGCGTTATATCCTCCTTGGAATATTCCAACACCAGCAGCTATTCCTTGTACCTGTGCTAAGTTAACACCATCTGTACCTGCAGTACCAGTTTTAACATTTAATAATTTATTGTTTCCAAAATCTACATCTCCTTCGGCATCACCAAATTGTTGTAGATGAACATCTTGAAGTAATATTTTTTGTTCTGAATTTAAAGAAGTAACAAAAGGTAGGAAATCTCCTGCTCCCATTGCTGTTAATGTTCCTAATTCCTCTAAAGCTAAATTAACAGTAATAACTTGCGCTCCTGCAATACCTGTTGAAATACCAGTCCCACCAGCAATATCTACAACTTCACCATTTGTTACTGTTTGGTCTGTACCACTATCTGCACGTGCTGTCCAACTTGACATTGAACCAGTACCACCAGTATAAGCAACAGTTACTGTACCACTACCATTATTAGTAGTAGACATGTTTGCACCTGCAGCAATAGTTATTGTGTCAAGATTAGTAATATTTGAGTCACTACCACTTGTAGCCGCTAAAGTTATTCTGTTAAACGGTAAAGAGTTTGTAATAGTTATAGTGTCAGTAGCTGAAGCCGCTGTCGTTATACCAGTTCCTTGTAAAAAAGAAGCAGTGTTGCCGTTTGTAATTGTTTGTGGAGTACCACTTGATCCTGCAAGAGTCCAAGAAGTCATTGTTCCTGATCCACCATTTGCAGCAGCCGTAATTCTACCTTGAGCATCAACCGTAATATCTGCTGAGGTATAAGCTCCTGCAGTAACTGCGGTATTATCTAAGTTTATTGTAACTGTATCAGTTGCACTTACTACTGAAGTTAATGCAGTACCACCAGCAATATCAACAGTGTTTCCACTTGCTACACCCTGTATTGTACCAGAGTCAGCGTTTAAATTCCAACCAGAATAATTATCAAAAGGTAAAAGACTAATAGTTGCATCCACAACATTAGAAGTACCATTATCACTTACCAGTATTTTATCTGAACCAGAAAGTGTTGAAGATGCCGAACTTGGTGCGGCTAAAACTACGTTATCTGCTCCTAAGTAATCAACTGCCATATCATCAGCGTTAGCTGTTAAACCAGCTCCACCTATAACATTTAAAGTAGGTATCGGGCCAGATAAATCTGTACCTGTCATACCGCTACCAGCTACTATTGCTGTTATATCCCCTTGAGGTATTGATGGAAATGTTGTTAAATTACCTGCACCATCAATATATTGAGAAGCTGAACCAACAAGAGTTATAGCTAAAGTTCCTGATCCTGTAATAGGAGAACCAGCTACACTAAAAGCATTACCACCATGAGATTGAGCTACAGATGTAACAGAACCTCCACTTGTTCCAAAAGTTTGCCAGTTAGAACCATCGTAATATTTCATTACATTAGTATCTGTTCTGTATATCATTTGTCCTTCGCCTACTACTGAAGGATCTGCGGAAAGATTTTGAACTTTAAAATTCTGTAATTCTCCGTTCGTTAAGTCGATGTTTGATAAATATCTTATTGCCATTTTATTATGTTTACTTAGTTAAAAAATGCTTTTCCTGAAAAAGCAGATTTAAAGGTTATTGTTACTTGGTTTAAACTGTTATACTCTACTTCTCCATATACTGTTGTATTTGCCGAGTCTACTACTGATACTGATGGATACTTATTTAAATTATGAGTAACCACCCATGTTGATGCAGGAGTGTTCTGTGTAAATACAAAGTTTTTGTCTGCTGCTGCTGTAGCATTATATTGCAACAAAGATATAAAATAATCTTCGTTCTTCTTTAAGCTACCGTTGCCAGCTTTGAAGGTTAATGTAATGTCGTAAAAGTCGTTATTGGAAGGGTCTTTTGCTTCATTATCCCATTGAAATATTGCCCATTGACTTATGTCATCACATTGAGTAAGAAGTATAGTGCTTGTTTTAAATGGAGAATTATATAAAGCTGATATATCTATAGGCGGTGTAGATTGATTGCTGTAAGAATCAAACTTGCTCAATACAAATGTATTAATTCCACTAAATTGTACTACATCTGCACCAAATGGATCAAAACTTATAGTCGCTGCTTTTAATACACCCTGATTTTGATATGTATATCTTAGTAATTGATTTTGACCTGCTCTTGCATTTATAAAATCAGCAACATCTCCTGCAGTAAAGTTTTTGGTTTGAAAACTGTTTTGAGAGTCAGAACCAATCCATTTATCTGCTGATACTATATTTACATCATTAGGGTACGTTGCTATTCTTGCCATTTGTTATTTTTTTATTGATTGCCCTTTTTCATAACTACGCCCTCCGAAGTATGCCGCAACAATTGTAATAAGAAGCATTTTTAAAAGTTCTTTCCATTCACTATCCACTGCAAAGTTAATAAATCCTGAATCAATAAAGATAAGCAAGATTGTACTTATTAAAACAAAGGCTAAAGATAGTGGTCTAATTGATTTAGAAAGCTTATTATCTGATGACATATCTGAAGACCATCTTTTTGACACCTCTTGTAATTCAGTGTTTTGATGATCATATATCATTTGTTGAAGTTTTATTTTATCTTCAACAGATATTTTTGATTCTGTGATTGCTTGTATAGCTTCTTTAGGAGACAAAACTCCTTCAAGTAATTTTCCTAAAGAAGGATTGATTACATGAGCAGCTCCCATTAATATTTTTCCTAAAGTAGAATCTTTAAATTTTTTTTTCTTTTTGTCTGGCATTTTTTACGATCATTTATTTGTTTTATCTTGATCGTGTTTTTTTTGAAGTAACCACCATTTATTTAAAGTATAAGCTATTGAAACTATTAAAAGAGTCAATTTTAAAATCATGTCAAGGTTAGAGAAAGATAAAGCAAGAGTACTTGCGTTAAGGGCATATAATTTTATATCTGACATCCAGTTATTCATTTATTTTCCACGTATGTGTAGGTTATTACTAATTCGTCTGACCAAGAGTTGTTTTGTGTATTTTCCATATTACCAAATTGCTAAACAATTTTTACCTGCGGCTGCATCTGTACCAGTAGCGTATAATTGTACTACTTGAACTGGTAAATATTTGCCTACTGGAAAATTACTAAATGTAACTATACTTCCAGCTATTGTTTTTACTTTAACATCAACATAAGATTTTGCTACATCCATAGTAGCATCACTACTTCCTACATATAATAAACATCCTTCAGAAGAATCTATTCTTGACGAACCGTTAGGGCCTCCTAAAAATATTTTATAATTATCATCCCAAGTTTCACTTCCATCAAACAAAGTATCTGAAAGAGTTAAATCTACTTCACTGTTTATAGCAGTAACAGTTGCTGAAGTTCCAGCTGTAGTGTTATAAACAATATCACCAACGCTTACGCCCTTAGTAATAAATGTTTCTCCACTAACAATTAGATGGTTTACTTTTACAATTGCATAAGTTTCAGTTCCATTAGGAAATATATCTGCTCCTAATGGTATTACAGTTGCTCCAATAGGTGCTACCGCTGCAGTTGCTGCTCCAGACACTATAGAAATAACTCTATCTCCTACTACTACTGGTAAAGGAGGTGTTGCTGATAGGAAGTTTGCAGTTGTATCTACTAATTGATTAACAACATTATCGTTTGCTGTTCCGTTTGCAATTCCTGTAGAAGTTCCCGATATAACGGGTAAGCCAGGTGCTGGTATTGTAAGTGTGTCACTGGATATCACTTCTAATGATAATCCTGTGTTTACGGTAATTTTTGGGTATGCCATTTTTTTAATTTTGAGGGTTAAAAATCTCTTTTACTAATTATCTTTTATAAGGAAACTTTCGATTTAAACTATCTCGTCTTTCAGAACAACCACAGTCTTTTCCTATTATCTTTCCTACTCTTTGAACAGCAGAATGTATTCCTGTTGCTTTTGTTACTTTTTGAATTGAATCACCTAAACCTCTTGATTTCATTTCTTTCCCATGTTTACTGGTTCTGGCATGTTTACTTCAGGAATATTTGATTCAGGTTTACAAAGGCATTGTGATACTGGACATTCATCTACATTAAATATTAATTTAGATATTAGCCAATTCCATTTACATTGAAATTTGCACCATACGTTCTGCATCCAGATACCTAATTTTACAAATAATTTTCCCATAGTTTTTTAGGTGTTGTATATTGTTTTTCTTTTTACATGAGGAACAAATTGAACTGTTGAATTAGTTGCAACTATTGCCTCTGGTTTTTTTTCTCCTTCTTTTTTTACTGTTTTACTTTTAGTAACAGTTTTTTTTGGAGAAGCATCTTTCTTTGAAATTTTTTTCGCCATTATATTAAATTTGAATTTATTTTTTCTTTCTCATGTTTTTAAGATTCATAGCAAAGTTATATGCTTTAGAACCTTTGGGGCATGTTTTACTTCCAAGTTTTTTACCAGTACATTTTCCTAATGTACCTTTTTTTTTGGCTTTAGCAAAAACATCTTGTATGAAACCCTTTTTTTTACTCATTACTTTTGAATAAGCTTTCCTAAATGCGCATGTACTTTTCCGTCTTTAATGCATTTATGTTCGTAGCTCATAGAATGATCTCCTCCGTAAGAATGTCCATATTCTTTTTTAGACATACCTTTACTTTCATCTCTTCTTGATTTATAAGATTGAGACTTCTTTCCGTTTTTTGATCCTAAAGACTCATCGAGTCTTGCATTGTATCCTTGTTTCATAACTTTTAATTTTATACAAATATAACAATATTATTTTTTAGATTTTTTACCAACACACTTCCATCTTTTACGAGATAAATTGTTTGGTGTATTAGGGTCATTTCTTTTACCAATAGGTAATCCCATTTTTATTCCATAGCTTCTGGCACAATATGAATCGCCTTTGGAAGTCCCTGGCTTTACTCTTGGGCCACCGCCTTTAGCTTTACCTGCTTGTCCATAACTTACCTTTTTTCCAGAAGCAGTAATTTTAACTTTTGCTTTTCCTTGTCTCGGTTTTGCCATTAACCTTTATTTTTTATACCTTCTTACCATTCTTCCCTTAATATATTTTGCTCTCATTCTTCCTATAACATTATTTTTTAATTTGCGAGTTTTAATTTTACCTTTTTCCCCTTTTTGTCTAATGTTAGTTACTGTATTAGATCCAGCTTTATTTTTTTTAATAAATTTTGTTTTTGACTTATAAGTTCCTTTTTCACCTTTTTCTTTTATAACTTCTCGTGTCGAAGACATTTCATTCTCTCCTGTCTTTAAAGATTTCTCAACTATTTTAGATTTATATTTGCCTTTCTCTCCTTTTTCTTTAATAGACTCTTTCATTGTGCTTTTAACAGAAATATTAGGTCTTTTTTTTGCAGGCTTTTTTTTCTTTTTGATAGTCATGATTTTTTCTTTGCTCTTCTTTTGTCGTGATTATAACCTCTTTTTTTTAATGATAAGTGATCAGACATAGTCTTAGCAACTTTTTTAATGCCTGTTTTACTATACATATTATGTACTTTAAATTTCTTAGCCATTATTTTTTCTTTTTAATAGTTGCTCCAGCTATTCTATCTGCTTTAGTAATCCCTGGATTATTATCAATACCAGCTTTTACACTAAGCATACCAAACTTATCGACATCTTTATTTCTAAATCCTATTTTGTTGTAAGCTTTTTTGTTCATTTTTTTTGCCATTATTTTTTCTTTTTTGGTAATGATTTTATTTTTCCATTTTCAGTTCTCGCATATCTATGAGTAGAAGTTTCTTTACTTGGTATTAAAGTTCCACAA
>Ga0114915_1000840_pt1 | contig 13583 bp, 15 predicted proteins | sample MalvirAntarct_55_FD_87288 | JGI IMG/M metagenome (GOLD analysis project Ga0114915, IMG submission 87288) | Marine viral communities from the Global Malaspina Expedition - Malaspina viral metaG Antarct_55 | ecosystem: Environmental > Aquatic > Marine > Oceanic | place: South Georgia Island...
CGCGGCAACGCGCATCTGTTGTCCCATCTGGACAAATTCAAACAGAACGTCGCCCGAGCTCATGCCACCTCACCTCTGCTCGGATCATAGCGGAGTCGCTTGCCAACCAAAAGACATGGCCCGACGCGATGCGCCGGGCCATAACATCGGTTCGCCCAGACAATCACGCCGCAAAGCTGACTTTGCCCTCTTCGTCGAAGTTGTAGACGTCGTCGCGGAAGCTGACAGTGCCCTGACGGTTAGCCCAGGCCGTGATGTAGGTCGTGTGGATCGGCATCTGCGTGTTCAGGCTGACATCCGTGCGCTCGAGCGAGGCGAAGGTCTGGTCCACTCGGGGCTGGTCCCAATCGCCATTGTCGCGCAGCAGCCAGGCCACAAGCTGGTTGACGCCTTCCACGCGAACGCAACCGGACGAATGGAAACGGGCGTTCTCGCCGAACAACGCCTTGGACGGCGTATCGTGCAGATAAACGTCGAAAGGATTGTAGAAATTGATCTTGCAATGGCCCATCGAGTTTTCGGCGCCGGGCTCCTGGCGATACATATAATTCACCTGGGCATCGGTAATGCTGGACCAATTGATGGTCGACGGGTCGATGGTATTGCCGCTGCCGTCGTAGATGAAGATGTTCTGCTTGGCCAAATATTGCGGATCTTCCAGCATATACTTGGTCAGGTCCTGCCGCACCAGCGACTTAGGCACGTGCCAATAGGGATTGAAATTGACCTGGTGAATCTTGCTGGCCAGAATCGGGGTGGCGCGGTCAACCCGACCGACCACCGCCGTGTGCCGCTGTTCGACCATGCCACCGCCGACGGCCTCGATCGTGGCGGCCGGGATGTTCACCACGACATAGCGATCAGTGAGCTGGGGCGCCATGTTCTGGACGCGGGTATAGTTGAGATAGAGCTGCTGCAGGCGGGTTGAGGCCGGCACGTTAAGGGCATACCAGGTGGCCTCATCGATCCAGCCATTGACGATCAGGCCGTGGCGGGCCTGGAATACCCGCACCGCGCGGTCGGTATCGGCATCGAAGATATCGCTGGCAAACTCGACCAGCGGCATATCCCCCGAGGAAATCAGACGGCGCTTGAGTTGCACCACCCCCGGATCGGACTTGCCCAGATTGAGCTTGAAGGCGCGCTGCGGGATTTCTTCCCAGCCGCCAGCGGCCACGAATGGCTCGTACTGGGAAATCGCAAGCTGCAGATTGTGCAGCGTGTCATAGGACAGGATCGGCTCGTTGGTCGCGATGGTCGCCGCCGCGGCCGCGGTATTGCCATTCGGATCCGCCTCGTTGATGACTCGGCTTCGCGACATCATGTCGAACAAAGAATCCTGTGCCCAGACCGGCACAGCCGCCGATGCCCCGGCAACTGCCATGGACCGGATAAAGTTACGTCGCGTCAGCCGCATCAAACCACCCTAGAAATCGCCCGCCATCTGCCTGAGGGGCGATAGCACCGCCCCGGCGCGATCCACAATCTGGCTCAACGCCTTGTGAACCCCGTATGGCATTATTAGCCATGCCAGCAAATGGTTTCCAACCAGGTAACTCCGCTGCCCGCGCTTTGCGGCACAAATAAGAAACGCCGGCCTTTCGACCGGCGTTGTTCAGCAGTTGTGGCATGGAGGCAACACACGCCACCAGCTGCCGCTCGTTCCCGTAGCCCCTGCGGGCGGGAAAATCAGAGCTTGTAGAGAATCTGGTCGACCCAGAAGCGTTCGAGGCGGGCAAGAGCCTTGTTCAGGCCGTCAAATTCCTCGTCACCCAGTCCACCGACCTTGTCGATGGATTTGAGGTGACGGTCATAAAGCTCGTCGATCACTTCGGCAACTTCCTCGCCCTTGGGGGTGAGCTTGATGCGAACCGACCGGCGGTCGGTGCGCGAACGCTCCTGGAAGATGTAGCCGGTCTCGACCAGCTTCTTGAGATTGTACGACACATTGGAGCCGAGATAGTAACCGCGTGAGCGTAGCTCGCCGGCGGTGAGCTCGGCGTCGCCGATATTGAACATCAGGAGCGCCTGGACCGGGTTGATATCGTCCCAGCCCATGCGGTCAAATTCGTCCTTGATCAGATCGAGCAGGCGGCGGTGGAGACGCTCCACGCGGGAGACAGCTTCCAGGTAAAGGGGTTTGAGACCTTCACTACGTTCCGGGTTGAGCGCCTCGGCCGCGTTCGACTTGATTGCCATTTTTGCCTCACTGTTTTCAACGTGCGATTTTTCGCATCTGATGGGGCCAAACTACGGCGACCCGACTAAGATCGCCCTAAGCCATACGCTTAAAACTATGTTACTGGAATGCAATGAGAATTTGGCTTAATGGCGCCTTACCACAGGTGAGAAACTTGTAACCATTCCGGAGTGTTAACGGGGAAAGCCACGCCTTGTCGGCTTGCTCTCAATCGGCCTGTGCCCTGGCAAAACGCAGGCTCAGACCGAAGATCAGAATGATGGCTGCCAGCAGCACGAGACGCACGCCAAAGCCCAGCATGCTCATACGGACATCGGGACTGCCAGAGAGGTAAAGCCCCAGTTCCAGCGTCGTGACACCGACCAGCAGCACGGCGCCCCAGCTTGCCTTGATCCACAAGCCCACGGCCGCAAAGAGCTTGGCGAGGCAAAACACGGCCAGAAAGGTGAAGGCGGAAAATCCCATGGCCGTAATCGGGCTCTGGGCCCCAAGATTGATGCCGAGCAGCCGCGACGCATCGCTCAATCCCAGGATCAACGCCAGGATGGCGACGACGCGAACATAGAGCGAGAAATTTGGGGCCTGAAACAGCATGGGGGTTTGATACTCTGCCGATTGGGCTGCGACAAGCGGTGGCTTGGAGCGGCAGCCGCGCGCTGGTAACTAGTCCCCGACAAGGAGAGTCCCGATGACCCAGAACTGGCCCAAGCACGACATGTCCTTTCTGGCAGGGCGGCGGCTGCGCCGACTGCGCCAGTCCGGCTGGAGCCGGGCCATGGTGCGCGAGACCGAATTGCTGCCCCGAGACCTGATCTGGCCGCTCTTTGTCATTGAGGGACAGAACGAAAAGACGCAGATCAAGACCATGCCGGGGGTAGAGCGGCTGTCCATCGACCTGATGGTCGAGGCCGCCCGGCAGGCGCGCGATGCCGGTATTCCGGCGCTGGCGATATTCCCCAACACGCCCGACCACCTGCGCAGCGAGAATGGCGTCGAGGCGCACAACCCCGACAATCTGATGTGCCGTGCCTTGAGCGCCATCAAACAGGCCGTGCCTGAAATCGGGCTGATTGCCGACGTGGCGCTGGACGAATATTCGAGCGATGGCCAGGACGGGCTGGTGCGGGATGGTGAAATCCTCAATGACGAGACCGTCGCGGTGATGGTCAAATCGGCCCTTGTGCAAGCGCGGGCCGGGGCTGACATCATTGCGCCGTCGGACATGATGGATGGGCGCGTGGCGGCGATCCGGGCGGCACTCGATGCCGAGGGGTTCGAGCACGTGCAGATCATGTCCTATGCCGCCAAATATGCGTCGTGCTTTTACGGGCCCTTCCGCGAGGCCGTGGGTTCGGGCAGCCGACTTAAGGGCGACAAGCGCACCTATCAAATGGACTATGCCAATTCCGACGAGGCGCTGCGCGAGATCGAGCAGGACATTGCCGAGGGCGCGGACAGCGTCATGATGAAGCCCGGCATGCCCTATCTCGATGTCATTCGACGCGCCCGTGATGCTTTCAATGTGCCGATCTACGCCTACCAGGTGAGTGGGGAATACGCGATGATCGAGATGGCTGGCGCGGCCGGGGCGATCAATCGCGATGCGGCGGTGCTGGAAAGCCTCTGGGCGTTCAAGCGGGCCGGGGCGAACGGCATTCTCACCTATTACGCACTGGAGATGGCGCGGAAGCTGGGGGGCTGATCCGGTCACAATTATGTGCCTGTGCCTCTTGCAAGCCGCGACGGGCGTGACAATGTGTGCTGCATGACACATGACGCTGCCGCTCGCCCCCGTCTGCCCGATCCTTCCACTGCCCCCGAATTGTTCGACGGGCTGCTGACCCGGCGCGCCACGGCCTACATCATCGATGTGATCCTGATGTCGTTCCTGGTGTTGGCGATCAGTGTGGTGGGCGCGATCCTGGGGTTCTTCACCTTCGGGTTGGCATGGGTTTCGCTGGTCTTTGCCGTGCCGGCCGCCATCATCGTCTATTATGCCGCTACGCTGGGTTCGGCCCGGCGCGCCACGGTGGGCATGCAGATGATGGACATTGTGCTGACCCCGACGCGCGGCCAGCCGCTGGATGGCTGGATGGCGATCCTGCATGCGCTGGTGTTCTGGGTCACCATCTGGATCTGCTGGCCGGTGACCCTGCTGTTTGCCCTGTTCACACCTCGCCGGCAGATGATTCACGACTTCATCATGGGCACGCTCATGGTGCGCCGCTCGCCGATGATGCGGCATTGGCAGCGCCACCGCATGTCCGAGCAGGATGCCTATCACGGTGGCGAGTGAGGCGTTGCTTGCGGGGCGGGAAAGCTGCTAATCTGCCCCAATATGCAGCGATAGGTCCGTGATGACCGACCAGACGCCGGAAACAACCCAGCTCTTTCTCACCGCCGCAATGCCGTGTCCCTATCTTCCCGGGAAGATGGAGCGCAAGCTGTTCACGCATCTGAGCGGCCGGCGGGCGTCCATGCTGCACCAATTGCTCAGCGATAACGGGTTTCGCCGCAGCCAGAACCTGATCTACCGGCCGGCCTGTGAGGGCTGCAATTCCTGCCAATCGGTGCGGATCGTGGCGCAGGAATTTGCGCCGAACAAACGCTTTCGCCGCGTCAACAAGGCCAATGCCGATATTGTGGTCGCGGTGCAGCCGACTGTGGCGACGATCGAGCAATATGAATTGTTCAAGCGCTATCTCGATGCGCGCCATGCCGGTGGCGGCATGACGCAGATGAGCTACCAGGACTATGAATACATGGTCGAGGATACGCCGGTGCAGTCTGTGCTGGTGGAATATCGCCTGCGCGACCTGCCCGACCAGCCGCTGGTGGCCGTGGCGCTGACCGATGTGATGCCCGACGGGCTTTCCATGGTCTATTCGTTCTACGATCCGGACATGGCTCAACGCAGCATGGGCACGTTTCTCGTCCTCGATCATATCAACCAGGTCCGCTCCGCTGGCCTCAGCTATGTCTATCTCGGCTATTGGGTGAAGGATTCGCCAAAGATGGCCTATAAGGGCGACTATCGCCCCCTTGAGGTGCAACGCGGCTCGCTGGGCTGGATGCGCCTGGAAGAATAGCGCCTCACACCACCATATCGAACACGATCAGTCCGTCGCGCCCGCCCTCAAGCGCGGCGACCATGCGCCCGCCTGCCGCCTTGTGGGCGGGGTGTTCGAGATAGGCGTCGCGTGCCGTCTCGTCGGCAAAATCCATGGTGAAGCCCTCGGTATATCCCTGATGCAGTCCTTCGGGAGATGCATTGGCACCATAGCTCATGCCCAGGAAGCCGGGGACAAGTTCACGTAAGGATTCAAGGTCTGCGTAGATCGTGGATTTTTCTGCGGCGGTGATTTCCGCGCGGAAGCGGAGGAGGACGATGTGGCGGATCATGTTGCTTTCTTTCTTGCGAGCACGTTGAAAGACCGACACCCCCACCCTGCTCGATTCAACGGACTTAGGCTAAGCTAAGTCCTATCTCGCTTCCCTCCCCTCAAGGGGGAGGGAATGAGGGTGAGGTGGCTGGACTGCGCACCCTTCAGGCTCAACGGAAAGAATCGAGTCTCCAGAATCCCTTAGCCTTTGAACTTATTGTTCCGTGGGAAGCCGGTGGGGGGCTGGCGGCCGGCGGTGGCGCGGTCGCCGATCCAGTCGACCAGTTCCTCGGTGGGTTTGGAATAGGTGCGGCCGGAGCTGTCCGTCCAGGTCAGGCCATCGGCGGCGTAAAAGGTCTTGATGTCGGAGACACCGCCATCCTTGTAGCGCTGCAGACGCACCCCCTTGCCGCGCGCCATGGCGGCGAGCTGGCTCAGAGGGAAGACAAGCAGCTTGCGGTTCTGGCCAATGACGGCAACCCGATCGCCATCGCAGGGCACGATCAGGCGGGCCTCGTCGGGCAGCGAGACATTGAGGATCTGCTTGCCCTTGCGGGTATTGGCGATCAGATCGTCTTCCTTGACCGCGAAGCCATAGCCGGCCGAAGACGCCACGATGCGCTGCTTGCCTGGCGAATAGACGAAGAGGTCGACAATGTCCTGCCCCTCCTCGATATCGACCATGATGCGCACCGGCTCGCCCTGACCACGGCCGCCGGGCAGCTTGTCGGCGCCCAGCGTAAAGACCTTGCCGCCGGTGGTCAGCATCAGGATCTTGTCGGTAGTCTCGCAGTTGAAGGCAAGCTTGAGACGATCACCGGCCTTGAAGCTCTTCTCATCGGCCGGTGCGTTGTGGCCCTTGGGCGCGCGAATCCAGCCCTTTTCCGAAAGAATGACGGTGATCGGCTCGCGCTCGATCATCGCTTCGAAGACTTCGGCAGTGTCGGCGGCCGGGGCCGAACCGAAAATAGTGCGGCGCGCGCCCAGGGCGTGCGGTGTGGTGCCATCGGCCTCGAACAGGGGATAGGCCTTTTTCAGCGCCTCGACCTGCTTGGCGATTTCGCCCCACTGGCGTTTGTCGGAGGCCAGCAGCGATTCGAGCTTGCCCTTTTCCTCGGTGAGGTTGGTATGCTCTTTGCGAAGCTCAAGTTCCTCCAGCTTGCGCAAGGAGCGCAGGCGCATGTTGAGGATGGCTTCGGCCTGGTTGTCCGTCAGGTCGAAGGCTGCAATCAGGCTTGCCTTGGCATCATCCTCCTCGCGGATGATGCGGATCACCTCGTCGAGGTTGAGATAGGCAATGATATAGCCTTCGAGCACTTCGAGGCGGTTGGCGATCTGCTCCAGGCGGTATTCGGAGCGACGTACCAGCACTTCCTTGCGGTGATCGAGCCAGGCGCGCAGCGTATCGGCCAGGCTCATCACCCGCGGTGTCGTGCCGTGATCGAGGACGTTGAGATTGAGGCTGAAGCGCAGTTCGAGCTCGGTGAGCTTGAAAAGCTGCTCCATGAGGATAACCGCATCGACCGTGCCGGCGCGCGGTTCGAGAACGAGGCGGATATCGTCCGAGCTTTCGTCGCGCACGTCCTTGAGAAGTGGGAGCTTCTTGGCCAGCAGCAGTTCGGCGATCTTTTCGACCAGACGGGACTTTTGCACGCCATAGGGGATCTTGGTGACAACGATCTGATAGACGCCCCTGCCCTTTTCTTCCTTTTCCCAGATGGCTCGATGGCGGAAGGCGCCGCGACCGGTTTCATAGGATTGAACGATCGAAGCGCGGCTTTCGACGAGTTGTCCGCCGGTCGGGAAATCCGGCCCCCGGATCAGATCGTCCATGCTGGGCGGCGCTGACAGATCAGCGTGGACCAGTTCCTCAGTGGTGGCGGCGGGGTTGTGGATCAGCTTGAGCGCGGCATTGCACAGCTCAACCAGATTGTGCGGCGGCACCGATGTCGCCATGCCCACGGCAATGCCGGTCGAGCCATTGGCGAGCAGGTTGGGGAAGTTGGACGGGAGCACCACCGGCTCCTCGTCTTCACCGTCATAGGTCGGCCTGAAGTCGATTGCGTTCTCGGTGATGCCTTCGAGAAGGCGCGTCGCCACATCGGTCATGCGGCTTTCGGTGTAGCGCATGGCCGCCGCACTATCGCCGTCGATATTGCCGAAATTGCCCTGGCCGTCGACCAGGGGATAGCGCAGGGCGAAGTCCTGGGCCAGGCGTACCAGCGCGTCATAGATCGACTGGTCACCATGGGGGTGGAACTTACCGATCACGTCACCGACGATGCGGGCGGATTTCTTGTAGCCCTGGTTCGGATCGAGCCGCAAAAGGCGCATGGCGTGAATGATGCGGCGATGCACGGGCTTGAGGCCGTCGCGCGCGTCCGGCAGGGCACGCTGGGTGATGGTCGAAAGGGCGTAGCTCAGATACCGCTCTTCAAGCGCCTGCTTGAGATCGACAATGCGGTGATCGTCTGGCGGTGGAAGGGTATCGGCGTCGGACATGCTTGGCTCAGTTCATGGGAACGAATCAGGAGCAGAGTATAGCGGGCGGGGGGCCGAGGGCGAGAAAAGCCGCAGATTTCCTGGGGTTTGTGCACCGATAAGGCGTGCCGAAGCGTCGGACAGCCATCGGCTTCCGGCTATGCGGTGGACGTGTTCCGAGGCACGTGCGTCTCGGTAAAACTAAATAATAGAGATGTCGCCGCCTCGGAACGCCGGGTTTCTCCTGCTGTCGTGGCCCCTATTGATCGCTCGTCGCAAGGTGACCCAACGAGCAGGCAGGCCCTGGAGCGACCCAGCACCCAACCAGCTCCTCCCGCAAAAGTTCGCTGCAGTCCGTCCGCGCAGGAGTGATGGGGGGATCATAGCTCCGCTTTGTCCCACGGGGATAAGTAAGCCCTACTCCAGGCTCAGCATCTCGATCAGCGGTTCGCGGGTTGGCGGCGGATTGATCTGCCGCGCGGACCAGAGATGCATGTCGAGGAAATGGCCGGTGAGCCGGAAGGCCATGCGGATGTCGTCGGGCGAAGCATTGCCGCGCGCGGCCAGGAAGCTTGGGAGCGGCAGCAGGCGGTCCTTATAGGGCTCGGCAGCGGCACGGGAGACGGCGCGGCCGGATTTGGGCGAGACGTGGGTGAGGTCGTCGGTGACGCCTGTTGCGGCGCAATTGGTGAGGTCGAGACCGAAGCCGAGTTCATCGAGCAAGGTCAGCTCGAAGCGGGCCAGGGCGGCGCCGTCCGGGTCGTGGTCGATGAGTTGCAGCGCCATGCCGAGCAGGCGATCATGCGGGTCGCGCTCGGGCAACAGGTGCAGATGCTCGAAAATGGTCTGGGCGAGATAGAGCCGCTTGCGGTCGGCGATGAGGCCGGCGGCACGGCCCTGCAGCAGCTCAACCGTGAAAGTGCCGAGGTGATCTTCGAGACGGGCGCGCCAAGTCAGCTGGACGGTGTTGCCGGGCTGGAGGGTGGCAGAGAGTTTGGACGACCGACCGCCGCGAATAAGGCCCATATAGCGGCCGCGCCCGGCGACCATGGCATCGGCAATGACGCTGGTTTCACCGTGGCGGCGCACGCCTATGAGCAGGGCTTCACCGGTCCATTCCACTTATTCCGCCAGCTTCCAGAATAATGGGGAGTTGGCTTGGTGGAGATCCTGAATCAAGCGGTCATCCACGATAGTCCGATGCATATGCACAATTTTGGTTGGAAAATGCTTCTCAATAAGGGCAATCAGCGCCTGATTGTGAACATGGATGGTCGTCTTGCATGAGGTGAGTATCCAATCTTGCCACCTATTTAGCATTGTTGACGGGTCGTCAAATTCTCCGAACTTCCCCATCGTGGCCACTTGGTCACACAAGACATGCCAAGTATTACCCTGCATCTTACTCAAAAAGATCGAATAAACCTCTTTGTCATGCAGACCCGAAAGGAATTTTTCGATTTCGTTCAATATCACATGATTGGTGAGATTATCCCGTAGCCACTTTGCCACCCGAAATTCATCGGCCCCATCTATCTTAGATATAGCCTCCAGTAGATATTCAACTACAGATGCATCTGAATTAGCTCTCTGCAATTTCTTATGGTAATCACGGAATAGTTTGCAATACTCTACAATCTTAGCAGACAGTGCCCGATCGTGAACCAGAGCATCCGACGCATTGATCATCTTCAAGCGCCGCGTTTTGCCCACGAAGCGACGGCCGTTTAGAGCAAGAATAGTGTTTCGCAACAGCACATTAATGTCGGTTACAGCTAGGCTCGACGCAACGATGAAACCAGCGTCATAAGTAGGAATGCTTTGTAAGTCTGACGAGCTAAAGTTGTACTCTCCGATGTCGACAAAGCTCCAGGACGACACTTACCTCACCCCTTCCCGTGGGGAAACTCAAGCCCCATTTCCTGATAGCGCTCCGGATCGTCGGCCCATTTTTCGCGGACCTTGACGAACAGGAAGAGATGGATGGGCACGTCGTACATGGCCATCAGCTCCTTGCGGCTTTCCGCGCCGATGGCCTTGATGGTCTGGCCGCCGGCGCCGAGCACGATCTTCTTGTGGCTGTCGCGGCTGACATAGACGACCTGGTCGATCTTGTAGGAGCCGTCCTTCTGGATCTTGAAGCTCTCGGTTTCGACCGTGGAATTGTATGGAATCTCGTCGTGGACGCGCAGAAAGAGCTTTTCGCGCGTCACCTCGGCCGCGGTAATGGCCATGGTGAGGTCGGTGAGGTGGTCTTCCGGGAAATGCCAGGGGCCGGGCGGGATATGCTTGACGCACCAGTCGATGAAATCCTGCACGCCGTGACCCTTGAGGGCGGAGAGCATGAAGGTGGCTTCAAAGCGCAGGCGGTCGTTGAGGGTTTGGCTGAGGGTCAGCAAGCTCTCGGGCTTAACGGTGTCGATCTTGTTCAGGATCAACACCTTGGGCTGGCGGATGTTTTCGAGACCCTCGAGCAGGGTTTCGATTTCCGGGGTGACGCCGCGATCGGCATCGATGAGGAAGGCGACGATGTCGCTGTCCCCTGCCCCGCCCCAGGCGTTTTCCACCATGGCGCGCTCAAGGCGCTTTTTCGGGGCAAAGATGCCGGGGGTGTCGACAAAGACCAGCTGCGCCTGATCCAGGGTCAGCACGCCTCGCACCTGGGACCGCGTGGTCTGGGCCTTGTGAGTGACGATGGACACCTTGGTGCCGACCAGCGCGTTGAGCAGGGTCGACTTGCCGGCGTTGGGCGCGCCGACCAGGGCGATGAAGCCACAAGAGGTATCGGCGAGTTCGGTTGGCGTGTTCATGACTTGGGTTTCCAGACCTTCTGGTCGACCAGAAATAGTTCGGCAGCGCGGTGTTCGGCAATCTTCTTGGACGGGCCAATGGCCTCGATGCGCTCAAAGCCGACCAGATCGACACCAATGGTGAATTCGGGCGCATGGTCGGGGCCGGTGCGCTCGACCAATATATAGGCTGGCGGTTCGAGCCCGCGGGCCTGGGCCCATTCCTGAAGCGTGGTCTTGGCGTCAGCGCGATTGGCCTGGCCGTCGGCGAGGAATTCCTCGAACAGGCGCTCGATGAAGCTGCGGGCCGGCTCCAGCCCCCCATCGAGATAGATGGCGCCGATAATGGCCTCGGTGACGTCGCCAAGGATGGCGTCCTTGTCGGCGCCGCCGGAGCGGGCTTCGCTTTCGCCCAGGATCATTTCCTTGCCCAGATCGAGCTGGCGGGCGATCTCGGCGCAGGTTTCCTTGCGCACAAGGGTGTTGAGCGAGCGGCTGAGTTCACCCTCGTTCGACTTGGGGTAGCGGCCATAGAGCATGTCGGCAACCACCAGGCCGAGTACGCGGTCGCCGAGAAATTCGAGGCGCTGATAAGAGTGTTCGATACGTTTGCCCGGCGAAATGGCGCTTGAATGGGTCAGTGCGCGATCCAGCAGATCCGGATCGGCGAAGCGGTAGCCTAGCCGGAACTGGAGCTTTTCGTGGGACTTATCGCGCCGGCTCACTGGCCAGCCGTGGTGTCGTATGGCGTGTCGCCATAGACGGAGCGGAACATGCGGTCCCAGCGCACATTGGCGGGCCACTGCCAGATCTGCCAGGGGGGCAGATTGTCCTTGATGGAGAAGAAGCGCGCTTCGGCCTTGGCGATCAGGTTGATCGAGGGGACATAGCCCACCTGGCTCAGGACGCGGCTGTCGGCGGAGCGATCACGATTGTCGCCCATCATGAAATAGTGCCCGGCGGGCACGAGATATTCGGGCGTGTTGTCGAGCGAGAGATTGTCGCCGATTTCCTGGATCAGGTGGGTCGTGCCTTCCGGGAAGGTCTCGCGATAGACGGTGACTTCGCGGGTATCGCCGCTGCTGTCGGTGTCCATGGTGGTGCCCACCATTTCGCGCTCGACCATCTCGCCATTGATGTAGAGGCGGCCATCCTGCATCTGGATGCGGTCGCCCGGCATGCCGACGACGCGCTTGATGTATTCCATGGTCTGCGGGACGGGCCGGAACACGGCGATATCACCGCGATTGGGTTCGCGGCCGAGAATACGGTTGGAAATGGGCAGTTCGAAATCGAGCAGGGTGAAATTGCCGTAGCGGCCCAGCGAGAAGGAGTGCTTGCCATAGCCCCAGACGAATTTGTTGGCGACGAAATAGTCGCCGATCATCAGGGTCTGCTGCATCGAGGCGGTGGGGATGGAAAAGGGCTGGAACAGGAAGAACCGCAGCACAATGGCGATCAGCAGCGCCTCAATGATGACCACGAAGGTCTCCACCCACTCATTGGTGGCGGATTTCTTGGTGGACTTGTCGGCAGGCTGAGTCATGGTTTTTCCCGATAATGCGGTGCCGAAGGGTTATGCGTTTGGCCCGCTGGGGTCAACTTGCTTGAAGAGCCCGCGCGGCGGGCTCAGCGGATCGGCAGAGCTTCGATGATGACAAATGCCTGTGCCAGGCCCGCGTCATCGGTGATGGTGAGATGGATATGGGGCTCGTGCCCTTCAGGCACAAGGCGGGCCAGCGCCCGCGCCGCGCCATTGGTCAGGCGCATGGTCGGCTTGCCCGATGGCAGGTTCACCACACCCATGTCGCGCCAGTAAACGCCTTGGGACAGGCCCGTCCCCAAAGCCTTGGAACAGGCTTCCTTGGCGGCGAAGCGCTTGGCGTAGGACGCGGCGCGCTGAGCCCGGCGATCGGACTTTTTCTGCTCGATCTCGGTGAAGCAGCGATTGGTGAAACGCGCGCCATATTTTGCCAGCGTTTGTTCCACGCGATGGATCTGGATCAGGTCGGAGCCCAGGCCGACAATCATTTCACCCCCTGAATGCCGCGGCTGCCGGGTTTGACGGCAGGAATGGCGGCCAGTTCGGGCGGGAGTTGATCGGCCGGATAGGCCGGAACCTTGAACTCGATCAGGCTGATGAGCGGCACGCCGATATCAGCCTCGCCACCGGAGCGATCAATGAGGCAGGCTGCGGCAACGACATTGGCGCCGAGGTTTTTCAGGGCAGCAACGCATTCGCGGATCGAGAGGCCGGTGGAGACGATATCCTCGACCACGATCACCTTGTCATCGGGCCCGATCTCGAAGCCACGGCGCAATTCGAACTGGCCTTCCACGCGCTCGGTATAGAGCGCGGGAACACCAAGCTGGCGCGCGGTTTCATAGCCGGGAATGATGCCGCCAATGGCGGGCGAAACCACCTTGGTGACGCCGGGCACGTCGGCCCTGATCCGCTCGGCCAGGGCGCTACAGAGCTTTTCGGTCTGATCCGCGTATTGAAAACCTTGGCCTTTTGCAGAAAGACCGGTGAGCGCAGCCCCGAGGAGAGGATGAAATGTCCCTCCAGCATTGCGCCGCAATCGCGGAAAATCTGCAAAACCTGGTCCTTATCCATCGCGTCCGCTCCTATCGATATTGCCGTCCCATTCCAGGGTCGAAATCATGCCCGCTTCGCGCAGCCCGGCGCGCTGAACGGCCGAAAGGCCAGGGCTGCGCTTGAGCGTTGCC
>Ga0114915_1000841_pt1 | contig 13573 bp, 16 predicted proteins | sample MalvirAntarct_55_FD_87288 | JGI IMG/M metagenome (GOLD analysis project Ga0114915, IMG submission 87288) | Marine viral communities from the Global Malaspina Expedition - Malaspina viral metaG Antarct_55 | ecosystem: Environmental > Aquatic > Marine > Oceanic | place: South Georgia Island...
CCTTCAGAGAATGATTGGTATGAGAAGCTATCTCTGTGCCTAGATCTAATAGTTTCTTGAAACGATTCGTCTAGGTTAAAGGATACGAAGAAGTCTAGTGTCTGCAAATACCTATTGACAAGCTTATTAATAACTGGTAAGTACTCTTTCACAATCTTAGTCTTGATACCAGTGTCTTTTAGCATTTCGCCTATAACAATATTATAATTGGATTGCTCATTTAATACTAGCTTATCTTCAATCAAAGAATCACGATTGTCTGAAAGGACGGTGAGTTCACTATTTGCTTCATCCATATCTATGTTGTGGTCAAGTTTACCTATCTCTTTTTGAGTACGATCGATAGAAGATTGAAACTGCGATATCGCTTGATTGTTTACGGCTAGTTCATTCTGTTTCTGTCTACAAGTTTCTATTATTTGAGCGGCAGATTCTAATGCTGATTGCGCTGATCCTAGTTCTTTATCTGCCTTACTAGATGCAGTCTGAAGTTCTTTAGCTCTTTCTTTACCTTTAAATACATGATCTTTTTTAGTATCTTCTGTGATAGGTTGAGTGCAAGTAGGACATATATCGTTAGTCTCAAAGAACTGCACCTCTTTCACAAGCTTCTTTATTTCTGTGCCAAACTTAGTCTTATACTTCTCAAGAGTTTTTATTTCGCCTTCACGTTTGCCTTTCTCTTCATCAGCAACAGGAAGATACTGTTGAATACTATCGCTTAGTTCAGTATTCTTTTCGTTAAGAGTTTTGATCTCATTATGACAATCTGCAATGAGTTCGAGTTTAGCTTCTTTTTGTTCTTTGTTGATTGATCTGATATCTTTGATATACTTTTTCTGTGCATCAAGTTGCGTAAGATTTACATTGCTCTGATGTGCAACATCTTTTATCTGATCCTTTAACGTGCTATGTTTTGTTTTCAGCAAACCATTCATCTTTGAGAATACATTAATGTCCAGAAGATCCTCAATAACATCTCTACGATTGGGCGATGAGAGTTGCATAAAAGGAATGAATGAAGACGATCCCAACACTACAATCTGGTGGAAGCTTTTATGATTAAGCTTCAAGATGTTTTGCTCAAGGATCTTCTGGTAATCTTTTGCGTGAGAAGATTGATCTATAAGTTCTCCGTTATGTATTATCTCAAATATGTTAGGCTTTATACCTCTACGAATAATGTAATCAGATCCATGCACAGTAAACTCTACTTCAACCATAGCTTCTTTGCTGTTTATAGAGTTGACTAGTTGGGGTTTAGATATGTTACGATGAGCCTTACCGAATAGAGCAAACGACAACGCATCAAGCATTGTAGATTTACCAGCCCCATTATGGCCTATCACTAACGTGGATTTGTGGGCTGTAAAATCAACCTTACTGAAGTTATTACCAGTACTTAGGAAGTTCTTCCATGCCAAATTTTTAAATATAATCATTTCGTGCCAATCATCTCCACATCAGCATCTGTCTCAATCCATAGTTTAGCACCACATGGACGGGGATTGTCTGGGCGATATATCATACGGCTTGGACCTTTGATATCTACTTCCATACAATACATCACTTTACCATTTTCTTCAATGCGTACAACGGGATCTTCTAACTCCCGCTTGGCATTGCGCTGTATAACGTTTCTGTTAATATGAATAATCTTCATGCAACCTCTAAAGACTGTGCCTCTATCATGAGCGAAGACATTTCTTGTTTGATTCGGTCTTTATCCAAATCAGTGTCTACTGCGTCTACATAAGTATACAACAATTCTGAAGTATCTTCAACCGAAATATCATCATCTTTGACATTTTTTCCAATAAATTCGTCAAAGTTCTCAGCAATCTTTAGTTCTAAGATCTTACGTGACTGAACCTTATCGACAAATCTGTCAAACTCATATGGATTAGATTTATTAATAACAACGATCTTCACGAACTTGTTATCGACCTGATCTAGATTATAGTCAAGATAATCATGCTTACTATCGTCATAACGAATACGATGGAATATAGTATGAGGATTTCGAATAGCCTCAAGATTACGTGTCTCCGTATCCAAGACATGAAAGAACTTATCATCGTGAGCATCATTCCAGAAGAACTCCATTTGTGATCCAAGGTACTTGATATTACCTTGCTCTGACTTAGTATGAAAATGTCCTGATAGGACTTGTTCGAATCTCTGGAAGGCATTACGATCAAGACCACCATCAAACTTTATGCCCTTCATCATTTCATAGCCATTGATCTCAAAGTGACCAGCAAGCCAATCACACTTTGCAGACTCTAAGAACTTTAAGGTTGTCTCTTCATTCTCATCATCAAGCCAAGGAACAAATCCTAACCTAAACCCATCATATTCCATTACAGTAGGTTCATGGATAATGTTGATCTCATTCATGTAGTGACCAAGCAGTTCCTTCAAGGAGTTTAGTTCTCCAGTGTTTTTGTAGAAGGTGTCGTGGTTTCCCCTGATGATATCCATAGTGATTCCAAGCTCTCTAAGAGGTTGGAGGAAATGTTTTCTATTACAGTTAAGTGCTTTGAAATTTATATACTTCCGATTATCGTAATAATCGCCCAAGTGAACAATATGACTAATGTTGTTTTCCACAAGATATGGAAAAAAGGTATCAGTATAGAATTTGTCAGCATTGGCAATAAACAAATCGCTACTATTACGTATGCCACAGTGAGTGTCATTTAATATCGCTATCTTCATAGAAAGCTACTCAAGTCGGAATCAACAGATACAATCTTCTTGAGTCGCTTGGTAGCTTTCTTATCTTCTTTGGCAAATATTTTAAACTCATCATCTTTCTCTTTCACTTTATCAATACGTCCCTTTAATGTGTTTACGAACGCCGCCGCAACCAGACTTCCAGTTTCGTTATTACTCATAATATATTCTTCAATACCAGAAGATGCCATATACTTTAACTTAACATCTTGCTGTTTCTTTTCCTTGGCTATACGTCTTAGGAATGCATACCAAGAGATCTGTGTGAAGTAAGCAAACGCATTAGGATTACCTGTGCGAGTAGCCGCTTCTATGTTATAATTCTCAATGGCTTTAAGACAGTTCTCTACGGCATCCATAACCATCTCTTCACGATAAGTGTATCGAATGAAGTTAGACTTATGTGACAATCCTTCACATATCTTTAGGAAGCAGTTAGCTATGTAATCAGGTACTATAGGTAACTTGATCTCAGTTTTTTTAGCTTCCGCTAGTTCAGTGCAATATACCACAACAGCCTGAGAGAACTCTTTGTTGTTCACGTAATGAATACTTTTTCGCTTAGTTCGTGCCATTATAAATCCTTCAATTCATTAGAGTATAGCATAAATATATTTTGAGGTCAAGTAAATAAAAGACTTGACGAATCACCAAATGGTGTATATAATTAAAGAGTAGGCTTTGAGGAGTAGAGAATACCCTAGTCTATTGCTTCGATATGTTTGATATATTCTGTCATGGCATGATCTCTAAAGTTATCAACTCTACCTTTTTTCAAACCCATCCACATACCATTCAACTTATCTTTGACTCTTTGCCACTTAGTCAGACTAACATACTTACCATATGCATCTATATAGTGCTGTGTTCCATGATGAATATAACCCATCAAACGAAAAGGCGCTGTAGTGACGATATCGTTATTGTTCTTCCATCTATGATGTACTACAGACAAACTTTTAACATACCTTCTCCAACCTACACGAGGAGATCCGTATGTGTATAGTTCTTGGGGGTTAGGAACCTTATCATTGAAATGACAGCGACTTGCCATGATAGTAGCCATAGCCGCTCCTAAGGAATGACCACAGAACCAAAGTTCTCTTTCACCTTTTAAGCCCATAATATCAGCCATAACTCTAGGCCACAACACATCTACTTCTGCCTTAAATCCTCTATGAACTCTACTAAGAGTTTCTGCTATTACTGGCATTGCTTTTAAGTCAGCACTGATATCATTTAACTCTGTTGGTTGCGTTCCACGACAAGCAATAACTAGATCATTTTTATTACCAAATCTATATGCCTGTGCGCCTTCTTTATCATAGAATTCGACAGTTGTAAACCCTAATTTCTTCGCTTCAGTTCTAACTTTACTTGGCTTGTTGTATGCTATACTAGCAAGCTTTGCGAATAATAAAGATCTTTCTTTAAAACTTAATTTCTGTATGCTCATTGGATTCTCCTCTAATGCATTTTGTTTCTTGGGTTAGGGAACGTCAATACGTTAGGGTTATCTGAATCATATTGTAATTCGATGCCATCACGCATTTCTTTTAACTTTTCGACATACTCACCTACTTTTTCAATAAGCTCTTCTTCTGATAGTTCGTTATTATCTATTGCTTCTTTATAATTTTTTAACATTATAAGATCTGGATTGGCTTCTCCTACAAGATGATTTCCCTCTAAAGAAATAAACATCTCTCCACCTTCTTGTAAAGCCATCCAAGGTCTAAAGGTATAATACCTATTACCGTTTTTATCAAAGGTAGTTCTTAGTTGTAAGACCCTACGAACAACTAGTCCACTGAATTCATCAGTAGGCCATTCTAAGACTTCGCAGATTATTTCATCTCCGCTAACTAATTTAAACTGTTTTATTTCGTGCATTATATATCTACCTTGACAATTTTATATTTGAACTGTTCTTTTTCGTATATCTTCACTCTTTCTGCGGAGTGTTGTAGTGTATAATTTTTCTGTGCTTTCCAATGCAGATCATCTGCTATATCGAATAGTTTAGTTGTTCTTCCATCATCAGACTGTCTTAACCCACGACCAATACTCTGTAGCACTCTAATCTGCGACTTGCTTGGGGAAGCAAATATTATATTATGCAGATTGCGAATATTAATACCAGTACTAAAAGTTCCTAATGATGCCACAATTATCGAGTCCTTTTGTTTCTCTACAATCTTTCTTATAGCTTCTCTATCATTAGTCTTTACGTCACCACTAACAAAAAATACTTTTCTACTAGGGTCGCTCTTATCACGTATCATTTCAAAGAGTGGCTTTCCATGATCTGCCACACGATTGTATAATACAAGAGAGTTTCCTTCACAAGATAAAGCCAGATTAGAAATAAGCTTATTGCGAGAAGGGTTCCCAATGATGAAGTCAATTTCTTCTTGATATGTTTTTTTACCAAAGTTTTTCCTCACCTCATCTGAATAATTTAATAGTAGCACCTTTATAGTTAAATCAGCAAGTGTGCTATCGTCTTGTAATGCTTTAGTCGTAGTAACCTTATACACTGGTCCGAATAGACCTTCTAATACAAGTTTGTGTGTCAGTGTACCATCAAGAGTTCCCGTAGTACCAAATCTGTATTTCGCCTCTGTCGCTTTATTCATTATAGATGATAGCGACTTAGATTTAAACCCATGACACTCATCACCGACAACCATGCCAAACTGTTCGAACCACTTCTTAGGGTATTTATATATGCTTTGCCAAGTAGATATTATGATAGCCTTGTCGGTATTCTTATCTTTCCCTGAGTATATTCTGTGCATACCATCTTCAGACATACCATAGTCCACAAAGTCTTGGTGCATTTGTTCTACTAAAGATGTTGTTGGAACGATGATAAGAACTCTTCCCCCCTTTGGATATCCTAATCCATTAGACAAATGGTATAACCAATACTTTGCTAGGATGTATATAATAAAAGACTTACCAGAACCTGTTGGTGACAAAAGTATGCCTCTACTGCGCTCTAAAGCCTTTAGAACGGCATCATACTGGTATTCTCTGGGCATAAAGGGTAGGTTATCATTTTCGAGGTAATGATTTAAATCAGTGATCTTATCTTTAACTAAAGGGAAACCATACTTAGTTTCTTCTGTATCTAAAGTATAATCACGCTCTTGACAAAACTTCATTAGGTACATATAAAGGCCAGCACTTAACTCACCTGTCATACGATTGAACAACTTTATCTTGCCATCCCATATCTTATTCTTATAGGCTGGCATAAACTTATATCCCGGAACGTAAAAAGAAAAGTAATCAGATAGTTCGTATGCGAAGCCGCCTTCACAATCAACATACATCATACTGTAGTCTTTTAACTTAACGGTTATGTCAGCCATTTTCTTTTAGTTCTCTATACTGTTCACGAACACTCAAAAACTCTTTTAGGTAATCGTGTGTGTTAACAGTGAATATTTGTGGGTGATCGTGATCTACTGCAATCATAATAACACCCTGCTTGATAGCAACTCCAGTGCGCTCATAGAAAGCCGCCGCATAGAAAGATGCTTGGATAAAGTAGTTAGTAACCCACTCTATCTTCTTAGGCTTACGAGATGTTTTGAAATCTATTACAGATAGTTCGCCATTGTATTCAGCGATACAGTCTACTTGTCCAGCACACTTAAGTTTGTCGCTGTAAAGGTATTCCTCTTGAAACCAAACGTTATTAACCCTGTCATCCATAATATCTTTTAGATGACTAAACGTGAATAGGTTATTGGGCATAGCATTCTTATCCCAACCATCTACGTTGTCAAGATAATCTTCCGCTAACTTGTGTACAGAAGTTCCTCTGGTAGCCGCTTGAAGAGAGATCTTATTGGCTTCTTCAGCACCAACTCTCTTGCGCCATGCCATGATGCTATCTTTACTGAGAATACTAAGAACCGTTGTTATAGAAGGATACGCATTGCCTTCTGGAGTGAAATACTTACGTCCACCCGCACTTGTCTTCCTAGTCATTTTTGGTAAACTAATACCGTGATCTATATGATTAAACATTATCCACCCGCTTCAAATACTTTCCATTTTATAATATTACCAATAGTTTGATGCCGCCACTTAAGAGCATCTACTATGTCTGTGGTTGTATTTATAAGGGTCTTTAGGTACTCTATTTTCATCTCAGACTCTTGGATCTCTATATCAGAGTCGTAGTAATAGTTCATATCACCCTTAAGGATCTTAAGACCATTGAGAGGATCATAGCCCCAACCACGAGCCTCTATTTCTTCTTGATCCATCTTACCATTATAGTATAGCCACTTGTTCTTAAGTAAAATCTTTTGATCCATCTCAGTCTTCTTGAGACGCAACTTAGCATATGCCAAGACTTCAAGATACTTGGCATGATGTTTTGGAGTTGAACGAGAGGTCTCTGCTAAATCATTTCTAGGGATTTGACAATCTTCTTGCCAAGCCGCAATGACTTCTTCTAATGTTTTCATAATATACTTTCGTTGGTTACTTCAATTCAAAATAAGAAAATCTAAATGATGCTGGGAATGTTATGAAAGATACGTCACCCGCTGTAGACTCTAATGTCATATCGCCAAGACTTGTTGGGATACAATCAATGTATCTAATCTGTCTTGTCTTGTTGTTATTACTGCTTAGAATGTTAAGAGTAATATCAGCATACGTTGGTGGCTTAGAGGCTGTCCTATACAGAGGTGTGTTATCTTGTTGTTCTATAGTTCTTTCCAACCATTTATACATCTCTGTATAAGCATTAAGATTTTCGTCAACTATTATCATAGCAGTTAATTCACCAAATGTCAACTTATCTCCAGCAAAGGGTATAGAAGAAATTCTTTTATAAGGTACTTCTATGGGGTTTGATGACAACGCTGGATGCATTACAGTCTGACAAAAGAACTCTAGGTTCTGAAAATGCTTATGATCAATGGTAAGTTTAAAAGCATTTGGTTGCAAGTAGTTAACATTGTTCAACGCTGAAGCTGATGTTGTGGTATCTACTGCTAATGATGGGTTTAATGTAGGCATAAGTTGTTCCTAAAAAACTCTGTATAACTGTATTTATACCCTTGACACAGGCTCTTTTATATGTTAATAATAGTATGTAAGCAATAGAAAAGGCGAATCATGTCTAAGTTAATTCAATACCTTCCTAAAAAAATACAGTATAGGTTAGGTTATATTATGGGAATTCTTGAAAGGATAACAACATGACACAGTTTGATAAATCTAAGTTTCATTATCACGGCGGCTACCTAACATACAAAGGTGACTATGAGGGCAGACCAGTATATCCTGATGGCCCTAACGTACACCCAAGTATGGTTGGACGTGGTGTTGATATGTTTATTGCCCGTTTCAAGCATCGGGGTGCTCCTATCACTAAAGGTCAGTTCATAAAAGAACTATGTGAGTCGTTCATTGTTGAAGAATTTGCGTTAGCTACTTCTGGCACTTCCCTAAGTTCTGCACCTGTTAATGTTCTGAAGGATAATAACCCTGAGTGGTATGAGAACATTATGAACAAATGGTTAATGAAACAGGCCGCATAAAAAAAGCGCACCATCAAATCTGAAAGTGCGCTAAGTTCGGGGGGGTTTAATCCCCCCCTTTTTTTTATATTAATCTATGTGAGAATGTTGTCTACACGGAAGATTCTGTAGTACTGGTTAGTACGTGCAGTTGCTAGACCATCGGCTGGTGCGGCACCTACAAATGGGTTTGACGCCATGCCATAACGAGTTTTGAACCCGATACGTGGTTGGAAGTCATTCTCACCTACGGCACGAACCATAGTTAAAGGTACATATGGGCAATAGAATACACCAGCGTCATATGGGTTAGAACCTTTATAGCCTACGTTTACGTAGTCGGATGTTGCGTATGGGTCAATATATACCCGAACACGACCATTCAGAACACCAGCGAAGGTGTTACCTGTGTCATCAACATTTAAGTTTGTTGACAAAGCTGGTGCGTAGTCCAACATACCAGAAGCGGCTAGTGCAGAAGCAACGTCTGAAGAACAGATAATGAAGTTACCTTTTCCTCTACGAGTTTCTTTTGCAATCACGTTTGCTTCACGGTCAAGTTGCATACCTAAACCCTTGAACTTCTCAGCAGACCAACGACCATCAGCATCTGTAGATACGTTAAAGATACCTTTAACAGTAACGTTAGCTTGACGTGCGCCAATTTTGGCTTGGCTGTTGATTGTACGGATTACTTCACGGTTAATTTCCGCAAGGATCTCAGTTGATAGAATGTTAGCTAACTCTGTTTCAGCGTCAAGACCATGAATTGCTTTCAAGTCCTGTGCTAATTCTAGAGTGTACTCAGCTTTCAAAGCACGTGACTTTGCGGTCACTGTTGCTTTTTCAATGCTGAAGCCCATCTCTGCGAATGCTTCGCCGCCAGAAACACCAAGTGCTTCAGCTTCGGCTGTAGTATACGCATCGCCCAAGCCCGGAACATATGACGAACCAGAGTCAACGATAGAACCGCCGCCATCTGTGTCGCCTACACTTGCCAAACCTGATGGTGAACCGTTAGCAGTTGTTGCTGAGTCACCAGAGAAACCAACAGCGGCTTCGTTGAATAGTGCTTCATCACCAACAGATACGCCAGCTTTAGTTGTTTTGTACTTCGACTTCATTGCGAAGATCAGACCAGTTGGACCTGACATTGGCTGAACACCAGCAACGTCATATGCCATCATATTTGGCATCGCACGTCTGACGAGTGAAATCAGAATTGGGTTCCAGTTGTCGGCATTACCTGTTGCGGCAGTACCAGCACCAGCGGCGTTAGCCGCAACTTCTTGTAAACTTTGCTCTTGCAAAGCTTTCTCAGTGTTCTCTAGAACAGCCGCAGTAACAGAACGCTTGTGAGCATCGGTGATAGCACCTGCTGACTCTTCGTTCAATACTGGGGACCATTTCTCTACGAGACGATCATAAGTTTCCATAATTGGATCTCCTTAACTTACTTGTTAGTTGTTTTTCTTATTGCGTTTAGGTAACTTTCCATTGCCGCTGACGTATGAACTGTGTCATCCGCTGTATCATCTTCTGATTCTTCTGCGATAATAGATGTTGCAGTTTTATGAGAGAAATATGATTCTTTCAGAGTTGCGATTTTCACCGCAAATGCCTCTTCTGATTCAAAATCAATCGCTTCTGCAAGTTTGGCAAGCTTTTCAACCTGAGTTTCTGCTAGATCTTTGGACGCTTCACGAATAATCGCTTCACGCTTGTATGTTTCTAACTCTTCTGAGATTGTCATAGCTTTAGCAACTGCTTCGTTATACTGCTCTTCTAGTTCTTCGTTTGCAGTTGCAAGTTCGTCTACTAGGTCAACTTTGGACTCAGGGACTTCAACATAAGATTCTACAAACAAGTCTTTCAACTTATCCATAAAGCCTTCAGCAATTTCTGAACGTAGTCCAGATTGTATTGCTAGTTTGTTATCGTCCATCCACTGTTCAACCACATAGTTTAGGTAGCTGTCCACTTTCTCTACGAGATCGTTTTTAGTTGTAGCAACTTCTTCTGCCAACTGATCGGCATATTCTGTTTCTAAACGATTGATCTCTGTTGAGATTTTGGATTTAACCGCCGCTTCAAAGATGACTGCTGTTTTAGCTTTAAACTCATCGCTGAGTGTAGCTTCAGATTCAACAAGAGCATTCAAGTCTTCACTAAAATCTCCATCGATATCGACAGACTCGGCTTTCATTGCGCCAGCATCGCCTTTTTGCATTGGTTCGCTTGTTCCCTTATCACCCTTACGCTTCTTAGCGATTGGGGCTTTCTTCTCAGCCGCATCTACAGATGCGATTGATTGGGCTTCAGCATTCTTAGGATCGTGAGCTTCTTTCTCTACAAGATCGGTTTCCGACTCGTCTAGAAGTTCTACATCCTGTTCTTCGATTTGATCAGCCATGTTAGACTCCTTAATCATGTTTGTTTCAATAACGAGAGGAAATTCTTGTACTCACGAACTTGCGTCTCATAAAGATCCGCACGTGGAGCATTTTTTATTTCAGTCTCTATTCTTTCAATTTCTTGAGCTTCAATGATGCCATTATTCCAAACCCACTCTACACCTTCCATTATCCCATTAACAAAAGCATTTGGTGCAGATGGATCTTGTACGATATCAACCGTATTAAGCATAAAATCATCTTTGACGTACATAGTTCCGTTACGTTGCTCAAGGCTACCCATACCACGAGTTGACACACCTAGTTGAACGCCGCCCTCAAGTAAACCTTTTACGATATTACCCATTGGAGTATCCAGTATTTGTGCCTTACCCACAACATCATTCCCTTTCCAAGAAAGTTCTGTGATTTTGTGGGATACTTTATCCAAGTTAACAGTCGGTCCTTCAGGGTGATTTAACTCACCAACCGCTCTATTCTTGGAAACCTGTTCGTCCACATATTTGCCAACTGCCTTTTCCATAATAGGCTTTGGATATATGCGTCCGTTTCTATTCTTAGATTCAGCTTGCATAAAGACGCCTTCAATCACGTGTGATTTTGTGCCGTCTGCTTTTTTCTCTATAATGCACTGTACATCTGTTTCAGTGTATTCTGTTATCAGCTTCATCTAATTAACCTTTATATTGTTTGACAAATTCTTTAGCCATTTTCTCAGCTTCTTTCTGAGACTTATAGTCATCGAGTCTGTCACCATCTATATACACAACAAAAACATTCTTCTCTTTATGAATCATTACGGGAAGACCGCTGATCTTTTTATTAAAGACCATTTCGCCAGAAGGTTTCCTACCAGCAAGTTCCCTTATATTTCTAAACGTTTTTGTCATATTAATTACCTTTATTTATACTAAAAAGATTTTTGATATAAGATATTTATTCTTCTTCTTCTGATTCAACTTCTTCATCATCATCATCATCGTCTAACTCATCAATAGCCGCATCGATATCTTCTTCAGAAGGATCTTCATCATCTAGCTCTTCTTCTTCACCATTAAACATCTGTGCCGCAACTGCAATCTTTTCTTGATCTAACGCATCATCCATTTTTGCTTGTAACAGTTCATGAAATGTAGGTGCGGCTTTTGAAAAGTCATCGTCTACTACATTTTGAATAAAACTATTCATTTTAGCATCTGGACTCATTTGCGGCTGTTCAAGTGGTTGATCTATACTCATTGCTGTTCTTCCTCATCACGTGGTGAGGAATCTTCCTCATCATCAGTTTCAATTTCACCAGATGCTTTTTCTTTAGTAATCTGATCTTTCATTTGCTTTATACCATCATCATCTAGCATTAATACGTTTTTAAGCACATATTCTTTAGAGAAGAACTCTCCAACATATTGCTGTACTTGATCTAGTTGCTGTAATCTATTAGCTAACAACTCAGCGTCTTTTAACTCTGTGAAGTGATTGTCTCTTATATAGTCAACTGTAATATCGTTCTTCCAGTTGTTCCAATCATCCTCAGTAATAAGACCCTTCATCACTAGTTGCTTCTTCAGAACTTCTGTGAAAAGCATACCAAATCTATTACGTAGCCTGTCAATAAACTTCTGAAACTTAACTTCGTCTCTTGAGATCTCAGTGGATCTGCCTAAAGAGAACTGTGTCTCTTGCTCAAGTCTACTAACTGGAACGTTTAATGATCTATACAAACGCTTCTGGAAGTATATGATATCATCAATCTGTCCAAGGTTCTCACCACCGGGGAGTGTTGATATCTCTGTACCTCTACCACCTTCACGGCGAGGTAGCCAGAAGTCTTCAAGCATTGACATATGCTTACGATCATCTCTGATCTTACCAGTGTCTGCATCATATACAAGCTTATTACGGTAACGTGCCATAATATCTTTCATATATGTTTCGGCTTTACCTCTTGGTAAGTTACCAACATCAATATAGAATATACGTCTTTCTGGTGCTCTGGCTAGTCTGTAAATGACTAGAGAGTCTTCCATCATACGCAACTGATTGATTGGCTTCAATGCTTTATGTAAGTGAGAAACGACACGCTTACGAGTAGCATCTAAAAGACCTGATGTTACATAAGAAACTGAGTCGTTAGATAGTTTTACACCAGAGGTCTGAGACCCCGGTTTCTCTTGATAAATGTAGAACTCATTGACATTATCTATCAAACTTGCGCCAGTTACTGGATCTTTCTTTTTCTTGATCTCTTTTACTTTACGGATCTTAGAAGAATCGATAGGTCTTATTTCCTGAATACCAGCCTTTAAGTTCTTCTCATCCACAACTAAGTGGTGATAGATGCGTCCATCGACATACCAACGTCTAAACATATCGTGACCTAAATCATTAAATTCTAGCATAGATACGATGGCGTCAAACTCTTCAGTGATCTGTTTCTTAAGAGAGTCGCTTAGACCTTCTACATTATCTAATATTAGATTGACTGAACTTTCACTTTCGCTTGATATAACACTTTCGTTCACAATATCTTCTATCGCCGCATCTACCTCAGGGTGAGTAGCGACTGAACGATATTGCTGAATATTCTGTAAGTTATCTTTAGCGTGGTCTTCACCACCAATATTAACATAGGTGCCGTAGTGAGCACCAGCCGAAGTCACATAACCAGCACCATCCTGATCAACAGGTGGAACAATAGAAGCCAGCTTTTCGTCTTGCTTCTTCTTAGAACGTTTGATTTCAAAACCAAATAATTTAACTGAATCGTCTGCCATTATAATTCCTAGTGTTGTGGAGGCAGAGGGGCCATAACAGCCCCTCTTGTTCTTTATTTATAACCGTTTAAGAAGTGGTTGCGGATTCCCAATA
>Ga0114915_1000845_pt1 | contig 13562 bp, 6 predicted proteins | sample MalvirAntarct_55_FD_87288 | JGI IMG/M metagenome (GOLD analysis project Ga0114915, IMG submission 87288) | Marine viral communities from the Global Malaspina Expedition - Malaspina viral metaG Antarct_55 | ecosystem: Environmental > Aquatic > Marine > Oceanic | place: South Georgia Island...
AGTGCTCTCCATCGACATGGCCGGTGCCATCGTGGCGGCCAACCGTGCCGCGGCGCAGCTGCTCGGGGTTCGCGTGGATGAGGTGCCGGGCATGAGCCTGTCGCGCTACGCCGAGGATTTCGATCTGCCGGAGCTGGTGCGAGCGAACAAGGCGCGCATCAACGGCCTGCGCGTTACCATCAAGGGCGACGTCTTTCTCGCTGATATCGCGCCCCTGCAGTCGGAGCACGATGACAGCGAAGCCCTGGCCGGTGCGGTGCTGACGCTGCATCGCGCCGACCGGGTGGGCGAGCGTATCTACAACGTGCGCAAGCAGGAGTTGCGCGGCTTCGACAGTATCTTCCAGAGCTCGAAGGTGATGGCCGCCGTGGTCCGTGAAGCGCGCCGCATGGCCCCGCTGGACGCGCCGCTGCTGATCGAGGGCGAGACCGGCACCGGCAAGGAACTGCTGGCGCGCGCCTGTCACCTGTCCAGCCCGCGCGGGCAGTCGCCGTTCATGGCACTCAATTGCGCCGGCCTGCCGGAATCCATGGCCGAGACCGAACTGTTCGGCTACGGCCCTGGCGCCTTTGAAGGGGCACGCCCGGAAGGCAAGCTCGGTCTGCTGGAGTTGACCACCGGCGGCACCCTGTTCCTCGACGGCGTCGGGGAGATGAGCACGCGCTTGCAGGCCAAGCTCGTGCGCTTTCTGCAGGACGGCTGCTTTCGACGGGTGGGCAGTGACGAGGAGGTCTATCTCGATGTGCGGGTGATTTGCGCGACGCAACTGGACCTGTCCGAACTCTGCGCCAAGGGCGAGTTTCGCCAGGACCTGTATCACCGCCTCAATGTGCTGTCGCTGCACATTCCACCTCTGCGTGAATGCCTGGACGGGCTGGAGCCGCTGGCGCTGCACTTTCTTGACCAGGCCAGCCGGCAGATCGGTTGCGCTTTGCCGAGCCTCTCACCGGCGGCCCTTGAGCGTTTGGCCGGCTATCACTGGCCGGGCAACGTCAGGCAACTTGAGAACACGCTGTTCCAAGCGGTTTCGCTGTGCGAGGGCGGCGTGATCAAGCCTGAGCACATCCGGCTGCCCGACTACGGGACGCCGGCACCGCTGGGCGATTTTTCGCTGGAGGGCGATCTGGGCAATATCGTCGGACGCTTCGAAAAAGCGGTGTTGCAGGAGCTGTATCAACGCCATCCCAGCAGCCGGCTCTTGGGCAAGCGGCTAGGGGTTTCGCATACCACCATCGCCAACAAGTTACGTGAGCACGGGATCGGCAAGGAGGGCTGATTGCCGCCACGGCGCAGCAAGGACCTGTAGGAGCCAGCTTGCCGGCGAATCCGGGGTGGGGCGAGGTACTGGCGTCGCGTTTGACGGCAGGATATCGAGCCGGCTCGCGCCAAGGATGAGCCGCGAGCCGTGGCCTGGCGGATCTAGTGCACGGCCTGGGTCACCGCGTCGATCAGGGCTTGCAGGTCGATCGGTTTGCGCAGGTGCAGGGTGAAACCGGCGGCTTTGGCTGTTTCCACGTCGCGCAGCGTGCCGTAGCCAGTCAGGGCGATGCTTGGCGTGTTGCTGTTAACGCCTTTGGCGCGAATCGAGGTCATCATCTTGTGGCCATCGATCTCCGGCATGCCGATGTCGGAGACGATCACGTCGAATGGCGTCTGTTCGGCCAGCTCGATACCCAGGGCGCCGCCGTTCGCGGTGGTGACCTGCGCACCTTCGCTTTCCAGCAGTTCGCACATGGTTTCGAGGATGTCGGGGGAATCATCCACCAGCAGAATGCTGATGCCAGCGAGGCCGCCGATCTCGTCGTTATTGGCCTGGTCGCTGAGTTCGATTTCGGTCTGCAAGTGGATCGGTAACCAAACGCTGAAGCGCGCGCCGCGATTGATGCCTTCGGAGAACGCTTCGATGCGCCCGTTGTGTGCTTCGACCAGCTGCTTGACCAGCGCCAGGCCGATGCCTAAGCCGTGTTTGGAGCGTTGCGCATGCTGCATTTCAGCTTGCCCGAACATGTCGAATACCTTGGGGAGGAAGTCCGCTGAGATGCCTTCACCCGTGTCGATGACGTCAAGTCTCGCCTGGTCGCCCTCGCGCTCGAGCTGAACGCAAATGCGGTCGCCACCCTTGGTGAATTTCCAGGCATTGTTCAGCAGGTTCCAGATGATCTGATCCAGGCGGGTCGGATCGGCATGGATGTAGATCGGTTGTTCGGGCTTGAACACCTCGAAGGTGACATTTTCCGTCTGAGCCAATGGCGCGAACACCGCTTCGATGCCGCGAAGCACGTCTTCGTACAGCAGGGTCGCGAACTGCAGCTTGAGTTTGCCGGTGCGGATGCGCGATACATCCATCAGGTCGTCGATGATCCGCGACTGGCTGCGAACCGCGTTCTGGATCGCCTGAATCGCCTTGCGCAGGTTCGGAGCGTGCTTCGCGACCTGGGAGCGTCCGATCAGATCGGTGTTCAGTTGGATTAGGTTCAGTGGGTGCTTGAGTTCATGCGATAGCACGGCAAAAAATTGATCCTTCTGCAAGTTGGCGGCCTGAATCAGCTCCAGCTCGCTTTGCTGCTCCGAGTTCTGCTGGCGCTCTTCGGTGAGGTCGCGGGCAATTTTGGTCAGGCCGGTGATCGCTCCATCCTGGTTGATCAGCGGATTGATCAGCCCACTGATAAAGCGCCGCGAGCCGTCGCGTCTCAGATGCCAACGCTCGTCCGCCGCTTGGCCCTGTTCCAGGGCGCGTTGCCGCTCCGCTTCGGGTACACCGGCCAGGCGATCCTCTTCGGTGTAGACCAGGTCTATGCTCTGGCCGATGATTTCCTGCTCGGTGTAGCCGAAGATGTCCTGCGCGCCGCAGTTCCATGTGGTGATCAAACCGTCGCAGTCGAAGGTGATGATGGCGTAGCCGCGGGTGCTCTGCGCAAGCTGGCGCAAGTGCGTCTGACCAGCCTCGAGCTGCTGTTCGGCATGGCGCCGTTCGGTGATATCGATGAAGGTCAGCACGGCGCCCTGAATGCGATCTTCCTGGGTCCTGTAGGGCAGGAAGCGCGCCAGGTACCAGCGGTTGTTGTCGTGGTTGCGGACCTCGCGCTCGATCAGCTGGAGCCCTTCGAACGCGCTCGCCGCATTTTCGTGTAACTGCGGGTAGTCGAGGCGATGGGTGATGTCCAGCAGCGAGCGGCCGGCGTCGGCGCTGATGACGTTGAAGATGTCGCGCGCGCGTGGGGTAAACCATTTGATGCGCATCTGGCGGTCGACAAACAGGGTGGCAATGTCAGTCGAGGAAATCAGGTTCTGCAGGTCATCGTTGATCTTGCTGGTTTCGTCGACCTTTTCCTTGAGCTCGGAATTGACCGTTGTCAGCTCCTCGTTGATCGCCTGCAGCTCTTCCTTGCTGGTTTCCAGCTCCTCGGTGGCCGAGCGAAGTTCTTCGTTGATCGCCTGCAGTTCCTCATTGGAGGCGCGCAGCTCCTCGGTGGAGTTTTCCGAGTGCTCCATGGTGACCTGCAACTGCTCCTTGGTGTGCTGCAGTTCGGCTTCGAGCTGCGTCAGGACGCTGTCCTTGGTCACGGTTTCGGCCGGTAGGCTGCTCTCGATGCAGGCCTCGACTTCGTCGAACAGCACCAACATATAGTCACTGCCCGACTCGTTGTCGCGGAACGGCCGGACCACAATGTTCACGTAGTAGTTACGGCCTTCGCGCTCCAGCCGGACACGGCGCGCCTCGATGCTCTTACCGGTGTGGGTCGCCTGATACAGCGCGGTGCGCAGCTCCAGGCGCAGCTGCGGATGGATCAATGTGGTCAGGTTGAGAGAAGGCTCGCCGCCGACATAGCGCAGGAAGCTGCCAGCGCGATCAGACATGTGCACGATCTCGCCTTCCTGATTGGCGATCACGCTGGGTGGCGCGTATTGCTCCAGGGCGCGCCGGTGGATATCGGCAAAGGAGAACTTCCGGTTGCGCCGCGACGGCTCGCTTGAGGGCAGCCGCGCCGGCATGCTTGGAGCGATGCCCTGGAAGGGGGCCGTCGGTGCGCGGCGCAGCGCTGGACTGACTTCCAGCGCGCGGTAGACGTGGTGCTTCTTGTCCACAGCGGTGAACAGCTGGCTGCAGGCGTCAGCGGTTTCCGAGCTGCCGAGAAACAGGTAGCCGCCGGGGTTGAGCGCGAAGTGGAATATGCGCAGCACTTCCATCTGGATATCCCGGTCCAGGTAGATCATCAGGTTGCGGCAGGAGATCAGGTCGAGGCGGGAAAATGGCGGGTCGCGCAGTATATTGTGGCGGGCGAAGAGCATCCGCTCGCGCAACTCCTTTTGCATGCGGAACTGGTTCTGTTCCTTGGTGAAATACCGTCGTAGCCGGTCCGGTGGCACGTCGGTGACGATGGCGTGCGGGTAGACGCCGGCGCGTGCCGTGTCCAGGGCGCGGTCGTCAATGTCGGTGGCGAATATCTGCAGCTGAATCTCGCCGCTCACCCCGCTGCTGCCGACCTGGTCGGCTAGCAGCATGCCCAGCGAGTAGGCTTCTTCACCTGTGGAACAGGCCGCCGACCAGACGCGGATGGCCTTTTCTTCCGACCCGAGCTTGCGCTGGATGATGTTCGGGATGATATTTCGTTCCAGTGCTTCGAAGGCGTCGCGGTCGCGGAAGAAGTTGGTGACCCCGATGAGCATGTCGGCGAGTAGTGCGGGAGTTTCTTCCGGGTGGTTTTGCAGATGGCGGGCATAGCTCGACATATCGCGCAAGGCGTTGACCTGCATGCGCCGCTCGATACGGCGCAACACCGTGGCTTGCTTGTAATGACGGAAGTCGTGGCCGGTGCGGGCTCGCAGGGCCGCGAGAATCTCGCGCAGCGCCAGTTCGTTGGGCTTGGATTGAGTATGCGCCTGGGCGTATTCGACCTCGCCTTCAGGAAGGTTCTTTTCCTCGATCTCACTTGGCGGCGACAGCGGATCCTTCCGGGCGAGCAAGCCTTGGAGATTCTGCGACAACCCGACCAGTCGCTGAGGAATCTCCGCCACCGGTAACACGATGTCGACCATGCCGGTCGCGATGGCGCTGCTCGGCATGGATTCGTACTCGGCATCTTCCGGCGCCTGCGCCAGGGTCACGCCGCCTTGTTCCTTGATGCGCGACAGGCCCACCGAACCATCGGCGCCGCTGCCAGAGAGAACAATGCCTACCGCATGGCTGTGATGGACGTCTGCCAGCGCGCGGAAGAACAGGTCGATGGCCACTTGGGGGCCGCGCTCACGCTCCGGTTGCTGCAGGCGCAGGTAGCTGTCATTCATCAACAGGTCCAGGGCCGGAGGGATCACGTATATATGGTTGCGCTCGATTGTTACGGCCTGCGTGACCTGTACCACCGGCATCTTGGTGACGTTCTGAATGATCTTGTCGACATTGCTCTCATGCTTGGGTGAGAGGTGCATGATCACCACGAATGCCATGCCGCAGTCGTTCGGCATGTGCTCGAAGAAGGTCATCAGGGCTTGAATGCCACCCGCCGAGGCGCCGATGCCGACCACAGGAAACTCAAGCGTGCTTCGGGTCAGAAGGCTGTTCTTGGGCGTCGATGGCTCAGGGCTGGTGCTCATCAATTCCTCTGCGTTTGTGTGGACGTTCCGGGTTGTCTAGGGGGAGACAGCCAGCCGGGCGAGGAAATTCATCCGTCAGGCATGACGCCGCCGAACGGATGATAAGGCTTTTGTGAACGTGGTTACTGCCGACGCGAAGCCTGAGTTCTGGTGCCGTGGCTGCATCAGCACTCGATGATGTTCACCGCCAGCCCACCGCGAGCGGTCTCCTTGTACTTGCTTTTCATGTCCGCCCCGGTCTGGCGCATGGTGCGGATCACCTTGTCCAGTGAGATGAAGTGCTTGCCGTTACCGCGCAAGGCCATGCGTGCCGCGTTGATCGCCTTGACCGAGCCCATGGCGTTGCGCTCGATGCAGGGCACCTGAACCAGCCCGCCGACCGGGTCGCAGGTCAGGCCAAGGTTGTGCTCCATGCCGATTTCAGCGGCGTTTTCGACCTGCTGCGGCGTGCCCCCGAGTACTTCGCAGAGGGCGCCAGCCGCCATGGAACAGGCTACGCCCACTTCGCCCTGGCAGCCAACCTCGGCGCCGGAGATCGAGGCGTTTTCCTTGTAGAGGATGCCGATGGCCGCCGCGGTCAGGAGAAAATGCACGATGCCGTCTTCGTTGGCGCCGCGGATGAAGCGCATGTAGTAGTGCAGCAGGGCCGGGATGATTCCGGCCGCGCCGTTGGTTGGCGCCGTCACCACACGGCCGCCCGCAGCGTTCTCTTCGTTGACGGCCAGCGCGTAGAGGTTGACCCAGTCGAGTACACAGAGCGCGTCACGCAGGTTGGCTTCGGGGTGCTCGCTGAGCTGACGGTAGAGGCCGGCGGCGCGGCGCTCGACTTTCAGCCCGCCGGGCATTAGCCCTTCGGTGTTGCACCCGGCCTGTACGCACTCCTGCATCACTTGCCAGATCTTCAGCAGGCCTGCTCGTGTTTGGGCCTCGGGGCGCCAGGCGGCCTCGTTGGCCAGCATCAATTGGCTGATGGAGAGGTTATGCGTGTCGCACAGTTCGAGCAGTTCGCTGGCGCTGTGAAAGGGAAAGGGCAGTGGCGTGGTGTCCTCGACGATGCGGTCATCGCCCGCAGCCTGCTCATCGACAACAAAGCCTCCGCCCACCGAATAGTATTCGCGGCTGCGCAACTGCAGCCCGGCGACGTCGAAGGCGCGAAAGATCATGCCGTTGGGGTGGAATGCCAGTGGCTTACGGATGAATTGCAGATCGTTACTGGTCTCGAATCGAATGAGTTTTTCGCCCAGCAGGCGCAGCTCGTGGGATTCGCGCATCGCTGCCATGCGCGGGGGGATGCTGCGGGTATCGATGTCCTCGGGCCGCTCACCTTCAAGACCCAGTAAAACGGCCTTGTCGCTGCCGTGGCCCTTGCCGGTGGCACCGAGAGAGCCGTACAGCTCGACTTTCAGGTGCTCGGTTGCCGCAAGCAGGTCGTCGCGTCTGAGCCCCTCGGCAAAACGTAACGCGGCGCGCATCGGCCCCACCGTATGCGAGCTGGACGGGCCGATACCGATCTTGAACAGGTCGAATACGCTGAGTGACATGGAGGGCTCCGTGGCGAACAGGCTTGTTATTCAGCCTAGACCGTCGCTGCAATCGAGCCGTTGCAAAAGTCGCCGCTGCGCTCGTTTTTTTTCAACGAGTCGCCTCCGTGCCGCCCCAGGGATTGGCTTCGAGGCTGTTATGCACGGCCGTCGCCGCCTGCGCTGCCTGACCGATGGCAACGGTCATCTGTTTCAGGCCCATGGTCACATCGCCGATGGCATAGAGGCCGCGCAGGCTGGTTTGCAGGTGGTCGTCCACCCAGATGCCACCGCACTCGTCACAGTCGGCGCCCAGCTGCAGCGCCAGGTCGGAGCGAAACCGCGCGCCCAGGCTGGGGTAGATGATGTCGAAATGGTGCCGTTCGCCGCTGCAGGTCAGCAGTTCGATGCCGGAGTTGCAAGGATGCAGGGATTCCACACGGTCGCTGATTACCCGAATGTCATAGTGCTCGGCCAACGCGATAGCTTGGTCGCAGGCATCGGGCTCGCCGTGCACCACCACTGTTACGTGAGCCGTGAAGGTGCGTAGGAACACCGCATGGCTGATGGCGTTTTCCGCCTCGCCATAGACGGCGACATTGTCCCCGTCGACCTCGTAGCCGTCGCAGATCGCACACAGCCGGACCTTGCCCTCACCGATGGCCCGCTCGACATCCGGCATGTCCGGCAGGGTGTCCTCAATCCCGGTGGCGAGGATGATTCGTCGAGTCAAGCAGGTGGCATCGCCATAACGCACGCTGAAGCCATCGGCATGGGGCTCGATGCACTCGACCCGGCCTTGCTCGAGCCGCGCGCCATACCCCTTGGCCTGCTCGCGCAGGCGCGCCAGCAGGTCGTTACCGTTGATGCCCGGCGGGAAGCCGGGATAGTTGTGCGACCGCGGAATCCATGAGGCACGGCTGGAGCCGGCATCGATGACCATGCAACTGCGGCGGAAGCGGGCGAGATAGAGCGCTGCCGTCAGTCCGCCCGGCCCACCTCCGACAATCAGGCAGTCGATCACGGTGGGGTTCGGCGATGAGGGGGGCGAAAGCTCGTTCATGGCTGACCGGATGGCTGAGGGTGTTGCCTGTAGAAAGGGGCAGCGGATCGAAAGTTCGGCCGTTCCGATGAGTGAGATGTGCTGTTTTGAGAGCTGGTTGGACTTTCTGGTGCTTGTGCCATCAAGGGTGATGGCCAAGACTTTCCGCCTCGGTTGGCACGGGCATTCAGTGTCCGGTTCGACGCCAACCGTATTCCAATAAAGGCCAGGCGCCGACCGCCGCAGTCGAGATGATCTGGCCACTCAAACCGAAGAATGGACGGACCGCGCTGCTGCGTGAGTCAGGTCTTGTCGTTGTCGATAAACCACTCGAGCGGTGCTCACAAGGCGCTGATTCGGGCTATTCCCGTTGGGGGTCAGATGTTCAAGTCTTGTGTTGCTGCGTTGGTCGCGGTCCTGTGTGGGTTGAGTGCTTCGGTCATGGCGGCCGAAGGAGAGCCTTTCGTCATCAAGTTCGCTCACGTCGTAGCCGACGACACGCCCAAGGGCAAAGGTGCGCTGCTGTTTCAGAAGCTGGTGCACGAGCGCCTGGCGGGCAAGGTCAAGGTCGAGGTCTACCCGAACTCGACACTGGTCGGTGATGCCGAGGAGATGCAGGCGCTGCTGAACAATGAGGTGCAGATCCTCGCACCGTCCCTGTCGAAGTTTGGCAAGTACACGAAAAAACTGCAGGTGTTCGACCTACCGTTTCTGTTCGACGACGAGGCTGCCGTCCAGCGCTTCCAGTCGCGTGAGACGAGCCGTGACCTGCTGCGCTCCATGGCCAATTCCGGCATCTATGGCCTCGCCTACTGGAACAACGGTCTGAAGCAGCTCTCCGCCACCCAGGCGTTGCGTCTGCCGGGCGACGCCGCTGGCTTGGCGTTTCGCATACAGCCCTCTGCAGTACTGGAGGCGCAGTTCAATGCGGTAGGTGCCAAGCCGGTGGTGCTGCCGTTCGCCGATGTCTACAAGTCGCTGCAGGCGGGCGTGGTCCAGGGCGCCGAAAACCCCTGGTCGAACATCGCCAGCCAGAACATGCACAAGGTTCAGCCGTTCATCACCGAGAGTAATCACGGGGTGCTCAACTACATGCTGGTGACCAGCTCGAAGTTCTGGATGAGCATGCCCTTCGCGGTTCGCTCCGAGCTCGAAGACATCATTCTTGAGGTCACCCAGGCGGTGAATCAGGAGGCCGCCGCGCTGAACCAGCGCGACCGCGACCGAATACTCGCCAGTGGCAGCAGCAAGCTGATCGTCCTGACGCCCGAGCAGCGCCAAGCCTGGCGCGAAAAGATGATGCCGGTCTGGCAGGCCTACGAAAGCGAGATCGGTGCTGACGTGATCCGCGCCGCATTGACGGTCAATCGCAAGCGCTGATCCTCAGCCCCTCGGCTCGCCGACATCCGGGGTCGGCGAGCGCGTTGTCGTTCCTTTCACCCGCCCTCGCTCCATCCCGCACTGTCATTAGCGCTGGCGCGACGGCCTTCCTGACGAAACGGTATTGCTTCCAGCCCTTCGGCAGCCGGGCTGCTTGTCACGCAGGCGTGCTGTCAGGGCAGTTGCCAGCCGGTTGGCCTTCGACCTGGCGTTACCTCAACCGCCAGGCAACGGCAAGGCTTGCCTGCGACGGATGACGGTTATGGAATCGTCGATGCCGGTCTTGGCCGTTTGGTATCACCCTTCGGCTGTTAGGATTCTTTCGAAGCGCGTACCTGAGCTCGTGTGCAGCAGAGGGGCGCTCCGTCTTTGTGCTTGTTTCCGATGTGCCAACCCAGAAGAAGGAGAACAGCAGGTGGCGACCAATCCTGGACAGACCACGGCAACGTCCGTGGAAAGCATTCCCGCACCGACCGGGGCGGCCAACCTGATCGATACCGACTACGTCATTGGTCAGGACAACATCAAACGCAAGTTTTTCGATGTGCACGGCAAGGTGTTCATCATCTCGGCCCTGACCATCGTGCTTTTCGTGGTCGTCACACTCGCCCTGCGCAGTGAGGTCGAACCGCTGTTCACCGCGCTTCGCGACTGGTTGACCAGTAACATGGCCTGGTTTTTCATCGGCTCGGCAAACATCTTCGTCTTGCTGTGCGTGGGGTTGATTCTTTCACCTCTGGGCAGGGTGCGCTTGGGAGGAAGGGAGGCGACACCGGACTATTCCTATACCGGATGGTTCTCCATGCTGTTTGCCGCGGGTATGGGGATCGGCCTGATGTTTTACGGTGTGGCCGAACCTATGTCCCACTTCTCTACCGCTTTGGGCGGGGCCACGGTTGAGAATGGCGTGCGTACCGATTGGGCTCCGCTGGGCGCTGCCGGAGGTGATGCGCAGGCTGCCGCGAGCCTGAGCATGGCCGCCACGATTTTTCACTGGGGTCTGCACCCCTGGGCGGTCTACGCGATCGTGGCGCTGGCGCTGGCGCTGTTCTCTTTCAACAAAGGTCTGCCGCTGAGTATTCGCTCGATCTTCTACCCGCTGCTGGGTGAGCGAGTGTGGGGTTGGCCGGGGCATTTCATCGATATCCTCGCCGTGTTCGCGACCCTGTTCGGCCTGGCGACCTCCTTGGGGCTGGGCGCCCAGCAAGCGGCCGCCGGTCTCGAGTTCCTGTTCGGCATGCCTAATACCGACATGAGCAAAGTGCTGCTGGTTATCGGTATCACGGCAATCGCGCTGATGTCTGTGCTGGCGGGCTTGGACAAGGGGGTCAAGCGCCTGTCTGAGTTCAACATGGTGTTGGCGCTGCTGCTGTTGCTGTTCATCATCATTGTTGGTCCGACGCTGGCCATCGTGACGGGCTTCTTCAGCAATCTGGGTAGTTACCTGAGCAACCTGCCAGCGCTGTCCAATCCGATTGGCCGCGAGGACGTGAACTTCAGCCAGGGCTGGACCGCATTCTATTGGGCCTGGTGGATCAGCTGGTCGCCCTTCGTTGGTATGTTCATCGCCCGTGTCAGCCGCGGGCGTACCGTGCGCGAGTTCCTGATTGCTGTGCTGCTGGTACCTTCCCTTGTGTCAGTACTTTGGATGACCGCGTTCGGTGGCACCGCTCTCGGTCAGTTCGTCTCCGACGGGTTCACCGGCGTACAGGATGCAGCGCTGGAACTGAAGCTGTTCGCCATGCTCGGTGAGCTACCACTGACCCAGATCAGCTCCTTTGTCGGTATCGTGCTGGTGGTGGTGTTCTTCGTCACCTCCTCGGACTCCGGCTCGTTGGTCATCGACACCATTACCGCCGGTGGCAAGGTCAACGCACCGGTGCCGCAGAGGGCTTTCTGGGCGGTGCTGCAGGGTGTGGTGGCCATTTCCCTGCTGCTGGGCGGCGGCCTGGTGGCGCTGCAGGCCATGGCGGTGTCCACCGGCCTGCCGTTTACCGTGGTCTTGCTGGTCGGTTGCGTGTCCATCGTCAAAGGGCTGATGAGTGAGCCCCGATAGCCTGGACTAGGCCTATCTCCAGGCGGCCCGGCTGCCTGGAGGGCGACACACAAAAGGCGCGACCGTTAGCGGTCGCGCCTTTTCAGTTCCAAAGATCGCCTATCGCCGTGGTCGGTGGGTAATGAAGGGCCGACTGCGCCTGCAACAGCTCGGCGGTAGCCAGGGCATCGGTCAGGGCATGGTGGGCCTGGTACAGCGGTAGGTTATAGCGCAGGCGGCTGTCGGCCAGACGGATCGATACAGGCCGCTTCGTGCTGAGCACGCGGCGCAGCCAGCCACGTCGGCGCGGATGCAGTCGTGCTTCCAGCTGCATCGTATCGATCACCGGAAACTGCAGGCCTTCGCCGAGCAAGTGGCGCACTGCCTGGTCGAGAAAACGCCGTTCGATGCTGCGGTAATGCACCACCATGATTCTGCCAGCCATCTTCTCGAGCAGTTCGTCGAGCACGTGGGCCAGCCTCGGTGCGTCGCTGACATCCGAGTGCGTGATGTGGTGAAAGGTAATTGACTGACTGCTCAGCTCACAGACCGGTTTGACGACCCAGTAGCTGGCCTCCCGGCAGCGTATTCGGTGCAAGTCGAAAGGCATCAAGCCAAGGCTGACGATTGAGTCGCGCTGGCTGTCCAGTCCAGTGGTTTCGACGTCCAGGGCGAGCAGCGGCACCTGCTCCAGTGGCGTGTCGGCACTGACGGTGCCTGCCTCATAGAAGCGCACCAGGCGCGGGTCGCTGGCCGTCCGCGCGAGCTCGGCAAATACGGCCGGCCAGTCCGGCGCCGTGCGGGATCCGCTACGTTTCATAGCGGCCTGCTTGGAAGCTGGCCCGGGTAGCGGAAGCGCAGAAATTGCTGCGCATTGCTGAGCACCTGGAAGGCCGACTTGAGGTTGTGTCGCTCGTTGGCGGAGATCTGTTCCGGTTCTATGTAGTTATCCGGTTCGCGCCCCTCCAGCAAATCCATGGCCTGATGGCGAATGCGCACAATGGAGAGGAATTCCAAGGCATTGCGCAGCTGGGTGATGGCGTCTTCGGTCAACAGTTTGGTGGCGGCGATGGCCTCCAGGCGCTCCTGGGAGTTTTGCGCCTTGGAGCCGACGGCCAGGGCGTGCACCCGGATCAGGTCGGTCAGCGGCGCGGTCCCACGCCCCTTGAGATTAATGATGTTGTTCTGCTGGCCATCCTTTTCCATCACGAAGGTGCGGAAGAACCCCAGCGGTGGCGTACGGTTGAGCGCGTTGCGTGCGAGGGCGGCGAGAAACAGCGGGTTGCTGCTAGCCTTTTGCGCGATCAGGTCCTTGAGGCTTTCCACGAGTCCGGCCTCTCCGTAGACGCTGCTGAGGTCGAAGAAAATCGAGCTGTTAAGCAGGGTTTCGGGATTGGGCTGCTCGATCCACTGGGTGAAGTAGCCCCTCCATACCCGCAGCGGTTGGCGCCACTTGGCATTGCTCGCCATGATGCCGCCTTTGCAGTAGCTGTAGCCGCAGGCGGCCAGGCCGTCGCTGACGAAGCTGGCCAGCTGCAGGAAATACTCGTCATGGATGCGCGGATCGAAACGGTTATCGAGGACCAGGGCGTTGTCCTGATCGGTGACGATCAGTTGCTCATCGCGTGCCATCGACCCTAACACCATGTAACAGTAGGGCACCGGCGGCGGCCCCAGCCGCTGTTCGGCCAGTTCCAGCAGGCGATGGGTAAGGCTGCGGCCGATGCCCGACATGGCGCTGCCGATCATGTGTGCGGTGGCTTCTTCGTTGACCATGCGCAGGAAGGTAGCGCGCAGGTCCGGCACTAGGCTCTGCAGCTCGGCGACAGACTGCTTGTTGAAGATGCTGTTGACCAGATACAGGCTGCTCTGCGATTCGTATTTGATGATGTCCGACAGGTTGATCACCCCGACCGGGCGCTGGCGATACATCACCGGCAGGTGATGGATGTTGTTGCGCAGCATGCTGAGCATGGCCTCGAACACCGAGTCG
>Ga0114915_1000847_pt1 | contig 13535 bp, 10 predicted proteins | sample MalvirAntarct_55_FD_87288 | JGI IMG/M metagenome (GOLD analysis project Ga0114915, IMG submission 87288) | Marine viral communities from the Global Malaspina Expedition - Malaspina viral metaG Antarct_55 | ecosystem: Environmental > Aquatic > Marine > Oceanic | place: South Georgia Island...
GCCCCTTTCTACATGATTGTTACTACCCTCTGTAGGGTTCTCGGCGGTCGCCATTGGGCCGGCGGCAGTCGAGGTGCGCCATCAGACCCGGGCGCTCTTGGTCGATCGGGGTGCAATTCGTCCTGATTGTGAGGCAGCCATGCTGGTCAAGGAAGAGCTCGAACGGGCGGAGGCGGAGGAAATCGCCCGCTACCGTCGGCTCGATGGGTTTTGGGGAATCGTCTTCGCCGTGTTCACCGGCGCCGCCGTGGTCCTGGGCATCAACCAGATGTTCAATCTGGGCTTCGGCATCGGCATGGTGCTCATCGAGCCGCGCTACTTCTATCTGCTGACGGCGCTGCTGCTGCCGCTGGTCTTCCTCGCCTTCCCGCCGACGAAGGCGGGCAGCAAGGAGACGGTGCCGTGGTACGACGCGCTCCTGGCGGTAATCACCTTCGCCGTCCTCCTCTATTTCGTCTGGGAGGCGAACCGCATTCTCGAGGAGGCGTGGGAGTACAGCGCGCCGAACATCGCGATCGCGCTCAGCTGCCTCCTGTGGCTGCTGCTGATCGAGATCGGCCGGCGTACCGGCGGCACCTCGATCCTGATCGTCACGATCGTGTTCTCGCTGTTCCCGGTCTATGCCCACCTGGTGCCGGAGGTGATCTCCGGCGTGAACCAGTCGATCTGGGACACCGCCGCCTTCCACATCATGAGCGTCGAGAGTTTCCTCGGCATCCCGATGCGCGCCTTCGGCACGCTGGTCTTCGGCTTCCTGATCTTCGGCGTCGCCATGCAGTACACGGGCGCCGGCGCCTTCTTCATCAACTTCGCCTTCGCCCTGCTCGGCAAGGTGCGCGGCGGCCCGGCGAAGGTCGCCATCTTCTCCTCCGGCCTGTTCGGCTCGATGAGCGGCAGCGTGGTCTCCAACGTGCTGACCACCGGCTGCATGACCATCCCGGCAATGAAGAAGATCGGCTTCAAGCCGGCCTATGCCGGCGGCGTCGAGGCCTGCGCCTCGACCGGCGGCGTGCTGATGCCGCCGATCATGGGTGCCACCGCCTTCGTCATGGCCTCGTTCCTGAACGTGCCCTACGTCGAGGTGGTGATCGCCGCGACCATCCCGTCGCTGCTCTACTATTTCGGCCTGTTCATGCAGATCGACGCCTATGCGGCGCGGCGCGGCATGAAGGGCCTGCCGGCCTCCGAACTGCCCAGCCTGTGGCAGACGGTGAAGGAGGGCTGGTACTACATCTTCGCCTTCCTCGCGCTGATCTACATGCTGCTGGTCCTCCAGCAGGAGGCGACGGCGCCCTTTTACGCGACGGCCCTGCTGCTCGGCATCAACCAGTTCTCCGCCCGGCACCGGATGAACGTGGCGAAGTTCAAGGCCTTCTTCTTCGGCATCGGCATCCTGTTCGCCGAACTGTCCGGGATCCTGGCGGCGATCGGCCTGATCGTCGGCTCGCTGTCGCTGACCGGCATGGCCGGCACGCTGACCAACGACCTGGTCTTCATCGCCGGCGGCAACGTGCTGATGCTGCTGGTCATGGGCGCCCTCACCAGCTTCATCCTCGGCATGGGGATGACGGTGACGGCCTGCTACATCTTCCTGGCGGTCATCCTGGCGCCTGCCTTGATCAAGGCCGGCCTCAACCCGATGGGCGTCCACCTGTTCCTGATGTACTGGGGCATGATCTCGTTCATCACGCCGCCGGTCGCCATCGGCGCCTTCGTCGCGGCGGGTCTCGCCAAGGCGCCGCCGATGCAGACCGGCATGGAGGCGATGCGTCTCGGGGTGGTGATCTACATCGTCCCGTTCTTCTTCGTCTTCAATCCGGCTCTGCTGATGCAGGGCGAGGTGAGCGAGATCCTGATCGTCGTCGTGACCGCGGTGATCGGGGTGATCATCATCTCCGGCGCGTTGCAGGGCTACCTGCTGCAGATCGGCGATCTGGGCAGCGGCCCGGTGTCGTTGCTGGCGCGCTTCCTGATCTTCGCCGGCGGCGTGTTTCTCGCGGCACCCGGCGGAACCTTCGGCCTCAGCCACCTCGAACTGCTCGGCCTGTCCGCGGCGGGGGTCGTACCCGGTCTTCTGCTCGTCATGCTGGTGCGCAGGTCGAGCGGGGCTGCTCCCATGCGGCTGGGTCACACCTGAACCGAGGGGCGGTCGCCGGGGCAATGTGATTTGCCTGCCCCGGCGGCCGACACGGCGGTTGCGGCCCCAGAGCCACCGCGCTATATGTCCGCGGCCCTGACGGAGTGTAGCTCAGCCTGGTAGAGCACTGCCTTCGGGAGGCAGGGGCCGGAGGTTCGAATCCTCTCACTCCGACCAAAGGTGCGGCGGTCTCCCGAACCGCCGACGTACGAGAGGCCCCGGATCGCTCCGGGGCCTCTCGTCGTTTCCGGCCCTCGAGTTTCGAGGGGCGGGATCAGCAGCGGAAGAAGACGCGGACCTCGTCTATGTGCCGGTACTTGGTCGGATCGAAGCGCCAGCCGCGTTCCTGCCAGTCATAGTCCGTGCGCGGCGCCGGCATGCGCAGGGTGTAGACCTCCGGCTTCTCCCCGGTCCTGTCCGGCGGCAGGGTGAAGAGCGGCCAGCCGTTCGACGCGGAAACCTCGACCCACATGTCCCACCTGTCGTTCTCGCCGGTGGTCCAGGCCTTCGCATCCCAGCGGCTCGTGCCGACGTCCGTCAGCGCCAGCGTGGCGCCGGGCCGCATCGTGCACCGGCCGGAGCGCAGTTCCGGGAAGGTGAAGACCTTCTCGCCGCGGGCGAGCGCCACGGGGTCGTTCGGGTGGACTCGCACGGCGACGTTGTCGAGGTCACCGCGGCTCTGGCATCCGCCGGCCAGCAGCACGAGTGCGAAACCGGCCACGGCGGCCGCGACAGACTGACGCATTTCTTTCCCCCGCCTCCATCTCGGCCGAGTCGCCGGCCATCGCGCGGCGAAGCCGCCACTTTGCGTAGCACGGACGGCCGCCGCCGCCATAGCCGGCACGTCGCGGCGGCGCGGGAAACGTGACAATTCCGCGGCACCTCGCGTGCGACCCGCCACACATGCGGCACTTTTTTCCACGTTGACCATTCCTAAGGATGATCGGACTGATAGAATCGTCTGTATTGACGATGTCGAGGCCGCATTGATCGGTCGGCGACCGGCGCCGCGGGGAGCGGAGCGAGCCTCCGCCAGAAACCGACCCGGTTGCGACAGCGCTGACGCTAGGCCCACGGCACAGCGCGAATATTTGATCAGTCACATGTCGATTCTTTGAGCAGTTTTGCGTCCTTGCTGCGTTAACGCTACGTGGGGATGCAGTGCGGCTGAAATGAGCGGCAATCCGCGCTCAATGGGCGTAGCGGCACGTTAGGTGCAAGATACGCCATCAATTGGAAATGCCGGCCGGGCGATCAACACGCCCGACTGGAGCGAAAGACCTGAGGGGGACGGAAGGGCACGGTGCCGCGTCTGGTGCCGGCCGAAGATCGAGGACCGGAGCAACAGAGGTTACGGGGTAGCGCCATGCTGGATGTGTTCGACGCATTCTCTTCGGCCTATGCACGCGAGCGGCACGAGGAGACGAGTCTGCAAGCCTATCTGATGGCCTGCAGGGACGATCCGGGACTGTACGCGAGCGCTCCCGAACGCATGATCAAGGCGATCGGCGAGCCCGAGATCTTCGACACGAGCACCGATTCGCGCCTCGGCCGGATCTTCATGAACCGCACGATCAAGCGTTACCCCGCCTTCGCCGAATTCTACGGCATGGAACAGACGATCGAGCGGATCGTCGCCTACTTCCGCCACGCCGCGCAGGGACTGGAGGAGCGCAAGCAGATCCTCTACCTGCTCGGCCCCGTCGGCGGCGGCAAATCCACGCTGGCGGAACGCCTGAAGTACCTGATGGAGAAGGAGCCGGTCTACGTCCTGAAGGCCGGCGACGAGGTCAGCCCCGTCTTCGAGTCGCCGCTCGGCCTGTTCGACCCGGTGCGCTTCGGCGACCTGCTGGAGGAGAAGTACGGCATCGCGCGCCGGCGCCTGACCGGCCTGATGTCGCCCTGGGCGGTGAAGCGCCTCGACGAGTTCGGCGGCGACATCTCGAAGTTCAGCGTGGTGAAGCTTTTCCCGTCGAAGCTCCGTCAGGTCTGCGTCGCCAAGACCGAGCCCGGCGACGAGAACAACCAGGACATCTCGGCCCTCGTCGGCAAGGTCGACATCCGCAAGCTGGAGCACTACAGCCAGAGCGACCCCGACGCCTACAGCTTCTCCGGCGGCCTGAACCGGACCACCCAGGGCCTGCTCGAGTTCGTCGAGATGTTCAAGGCGCCGATCAAGGTGCTGCACCCGCTGCTGACCGCCACCCAGGAAAGCAACTATATCGGCACCGAATCCTTCGGCGCCTTCCCCTTCCAGGGCATCATCCTGGCGCACTCGAACGAGGCCGAGTGGCAGCAGTTCAAGAGCAACAAGAACAACGAGGCCTTCCTCGACCGCATCTGCGTCGTGAAGGTGCCGTACTGCCTGCGTCCGACGGAAGAGACGCTGATCTATCGCAAGCTGATCCGGACCAGCGAGCTCGACGGCTCGTCCTGCGCGCCGGAGACCCTGGAGATGCTGGCGAAGTTCTCCGTCCTCACCCGCCTGCAGGAGCACGAGAACTCCAACCTCGTCACCAAGATGCGGGTCTATGACGGCGAGAATCTGAAGGACACCGGCCCCAAGGCCAAGTCGATGCAGGAGTATCGCGACGCCGCGGGCGTCGACGAGGGCATGACCGGCACCTCGACCCGCTTCGCCTTCAAGATCCTGTCGGAGACGTTCAACTTCGACAGCGACGAGGTCGCCGCCGACCCGGTGCATCTCATGTACGTGCTGGAGCAGGCGATCAAGCGCGACCAGTTCCCGAAGGAGCAGGAGAAGAAGTACCTCGACTTCATCAAGTCGGAGTTGGCGCCGCGCTACGCCGAGTTCATCGGCAACGAGATCCAGAAGGCCTACCTGGAATCCTACAACGACTATGGCCAGAACCTCTTCGACCGCTACATCTCCTACGCGGATGCATGGATCGAGGAGCAGGACTTCAAGGATCCCGACACCGGGCAGATCTTCGACCGGGAGGTCCTCGACCAGGAACTGTCGAAGATCGAGAAGCCGGCCGGGGTCGCCAATCCGAAAGACTTCCGCAACGAAGTCGTGAAGTTCGCGCTGCGCGCGCGCGCGCAGAATGACGGCCGCAATCCCTCGTGGACCAGCTACGAAAAGCTGCGCGAGGTGATCGAGCGGCGGATGTTCTCGCAGATCGAAGACCTGCTGCCGGTGATCAGCTTCGGCAGCAAGAAGGACGGCGAGACCGACCGCAAGCACCACGAGTTCGTCAGCCGCCTGGTCAAGCGCGGTTACACGGAGCGCCAGGTCCGGCGTCTGGTCGAGTGGTACATGCGGGTCAACAAGGCCGGCTGATCGAAGGACGCGCATCGAAGCACGGGAAGGCACGGGGGACATGGCCCATTTCATCGACCGACGGCCGAACCCGAAGGATAAGAACCTGGGCAACCGCCAGCGCTTCATGCAGCGGGCCAGGGGACAGATCAAGGAGGTCGTCAGCCGTTCGGTCCGCGAACGCAAGATCACCGACGCGGCGAGCGGCGAAACCATATCGATCCCGACCAAGGGAATCGGCGAGCCGCGTCTGCGCCACGCCGATTCCGGCGGCCAGCGGACGCGCGTGCTCGGCGGCAACCGGGAGTTCGAGACCGGCGATCGCATCAAGAAGCCGCCCCAGGGCGGCGCCGGGGGGGCCGGCGGCGATCCCGCGAACCAGGGCGGCGGCCAGGACGATTTCCAGTTCACCCTGACCGGCGAGGAGTTCCTCGACATCTTCTTCGAGGACCTCGAACTTCCCGATCTGGTGAAGACCAACCTGCGCGAGATCACGGCCTTCACCCGCCGCCGCGCCGGCTACACCAACGCCGGCAACCCCGCCAACCTCGATGTCCTCCGCACGATGCGGAACAGCTTCGCGCGCCGGATCTCGCTGAAGCGGCCGGACGAGGGCCAACTCGACCTGCTGCGGCGCGAGATCCTCGATCTCGAACGCAGTAACCGGCCCGGCACGGACAATGCGGCCCGCCTGAAGGTCCTGCACGACGAGTTGGATGCGCTGGAGCGGCGCAAGCGCTGGGTGCCGTATATCGACCCGCTCGATATTCGCTATCGCGACTTCCACAAGAACCCGGAGCCGAACACCCGGGCGGTGATGTTCTGCCTGATGGACGTCTCCGGCTCGATGGGCGAGCGCGAGAAGGATCTCGCCAAGCGGTTCTTCATGCTGCTGCACCTGTTCCTGCAGCGGCGCTACGACAGGATCGAGGTCGTCTTCATCCGCCACACCCACGAGGCGCAGGAGGTGGACGAGGAGACCTTCTTCTACAGCCGGGAGACCGGCGGCACCGTCGTCAGCTCGGCGCTGACCGAAATGCTGAAGGTCGTGCGCGACCGGTACCCCGCCGACCAGTGGAACATCTATGCGGCACAGGCTTCCGACGGCGACAATTACCCCGGCGACGGCGCGGCCTGCGTGGCCCTGCTCGAGCAGTTCCTGATGCCGATGTGCCAGTACTACGCCTATGTCGAGATCCTCGACGAGCGCGAGATCGACGTGTTCCGCAACGCGGCGCACGGGGCCGCATTGTGGAACGCCTACGCGACGGTGGAGGAACGCTTCACCAATTTCGACATGAAGCGCATCGCCCGCCCCGGCGACATCTATCCGGTGTTCCGGGAGCTCTTCGCCAAGGAAAAGCACTAGATCGAAGCACGCAGAGGCGCCGCCTCGGAGATCGGGTGCGGCAGGGAATGAGCCCATGAGCAGCACGATGACCGCCGTCCGGCCGCTGTTCGAGAGTTCCGACTGGAACTTCGATACCCTGCGGCGCACCTACGACGCCATCGAGCAGGTGGCGCTCGACGACCTCGGCCTCGACGTCTACCCCAACCAGGTCGAGATCATCTCGTCCGAGCAGATGCTCGACGCCTATGCGTCCATCGGACTGCCGTTGATGTACCGCCACTGGTCATTCGGCAAGCATTTCGTCCAGCAGGAGAAGATGTACCGCAAAGGGTACAGCGGCCTCGCCTACGAGATCGTCATCAACTCCAGTCCCTGCATCAGCTACAACATGGAGGAGAACTCCATGGCGATGCAGACGCTCGTCATGGCGCACGCCGCCTTCGGCCACAATCACTTCTTCAAGAACAACTACATGTTCCGCCAGTGGACGGACGCCGAGGGCATCCTGGAATATCTCTCCTGGATCAAGGGCTACGTCGCGCATTGCGAGGAGCAGCACGGGCTGGATGCGGTCGAACGGATCCTCGACGCCGCCCACGCGCTGATGGACCAGGGCGTGTTCCGCTATCACCGGCCGCCCGAGCCCACGGCGCGCATGCGGCATCAACGCGAACAGGAGCGCCGCGACTACGAGGAGCGGACCTTCAACGACCTCTGGCGCACCGTGCCGCACGGCAATGCGGGAAACGAACCTTCGGAGTCCGAGGCGCGCATGGGCGAGCGCCGGCGGCGCCTGAAGCTGCCCGAAGAGAACCTGCTCTACTTCATCGAGCGCAACAGCCCGGTGCTCGAGCCGTGGCAGCGCGACCTGCTGCACATCGTGCGCGACATCGCCCAGTACTTCTATCCGCAGAAGCAGACCAAGGTGATGAACGAGGGCTGCGCCACCTTCGTCCACCACTACATCGCCGAAGCGCTGTACGAGAAGGGCCTGATCACGGAAGGCGCGATGCTGGAGATCCTGCACAATCACGCGAACGTCGTCTTCCAGCCCGGCTTCGACGATCCGCGCTACAGCGGGATGAACCCTTACGCGCTCGGCTACGCGATGATGGAGGACATCAAGCGGATCTGCACCGAGCCGACGGCGGAGGACCGGGAGTGGTTTCCGGACCTCGCCGGCTCCGGCGACTGGCGCGGAACCCTGCGCTACGCCTGGGCCAACTATCGCGACGAATCCTTCATTCGCCAGTATCTGAGCCCGGCGCTGATCCGGAAAATGAAGCTCTTCGCGCTGACGGACGACGGCGAATCGCCCTACTACACGATCGGCGGCATCCACGACGAACGCGGCTACCGCCAGGTCCGCGATGCGCTCGCCAGATCGTACGATCTCTCGACGCACGAGCCCGACATCCAGGTGGTCGACGTCGACCTGCGCGGCGACCGCAAGCTGGAACTGCGCCACACGATGCGCAACGGTGTGCCGCTGGCCCAGCCGGCCCGCGACCAGGTGCTCCAGCATGTCCGGGCGCTCTGGGGATACGACGTGAACCTGGTGTCGGCCGAGACCTGATCCCGACGCCTCCGGTCTGGCGGGTTCGGACAGGACCCGCCGGAACGGCAGCCGCGCGCTTCGTGTTGTTCGTCTCGAAACCGCGAGGAGACGACGCATGCCGCTCTGGAAGATCGTCCCGGCAGCCGCATTGGACGACCCGCGCTGGCTCGACCGCCGGCCGTGGCGCGAGGTTCTGGTGCGGGCACAGACAGCATCGATGGCCCGCCTCACCGCCTCCGGCCTCGACCGGCCGCCGGAAGCGGATATCGGCGTCGGCAACGAAACCGACGGCTTCGCCAGTGCGTTCGACGACGAGAAGCTGTATTGGGTGACGGAGGTCGATGCATCTGCGTCGGGTCCCGCGGAGATCGTCAGCGCGACGCCCCTCGGATCCGGCTGAGCACGGCTTTCCTCTCTACCGCCGCGCGCGAGGAGGCCATGCAGTCAACCGCGCCCGACATGGGCACTTTCGCGCTCTTTATCCTGCTGCCGATGCTGCTGGGTGCGGCGGGCGGCGCGCTCACCGAACGCGACAACATGCTCCACGGCGTGTTCATCGGCGGGATCAGCGGCGCGGTCTTCGGGCTGCTCGCGATGATCGCCCTCGGCCACATCAAGGAATAGCCCCCGAACGCGAACCGCCGGCCCTCCTCGCGGAGGGCCGGCGGTCGGTCGGCTTCCCAACGGCGTCGCCCGCGGGCGACCCCTGTCGGAGATCAGGCGGCGCGGATCGCTGCAGCCATGACCTCCGGCGTCACCTCGTCGGCAAACTGGGCGAAGTTCTTCTCGAACCGCGCCGCCAGGGCCCGTGCCGTGCTGTCGTAGGCATCCTTGTCCGACCAGGTGTTGCGCGGATTCAGCACGTCTGCCGGGACGCCGGGGCACGACAGCGGCACGTGCAGACCGAAGAACGGGTCGGCCTTCGTCTCGACGCCGGACAGGCTGCCGTCGAGCGCCGCCCGCACCATCGCGCGGGTGTGCGCGATCTTCATGCGTTCGCCCACGCCGTGCGCGCCCCCGCTCCAGCCGGTGTTGACCAGCCAGCAGTCCACGCCGCCGCGTGCCAGCCGCTCGCCCAGCATCTTGGCGTAGACGGTCGGGTGCCGCGGCATGAAGGGCGCGCCGAAGCAGGTGGAGAAGGTCGCCTGCGGCTCGTTGCCCAGGCCCTTCTCCGTGCCGGCGACGCGGGCCGTGTAGCCGGAGAGGAAATGGTACATCGCCTGTTCGGTCGTCAGCTTGGCGATCGGCGGCAGCACGCCGAAGGCGTCCGCCGTCAGCATGATGACGTTCTTGGCGTAGGGCCCGATGCCGGTGTCGCTGGCGTTCGGGATGAAGTCGAGCGGATAGGAACTGCGCGTGTTCTCGGTCAGCGTGTTGTCGTCGAGGTCCAGCCGGTGCGTCACCGGGTCCATCACGACGTTCTCCAGGACGGTGCCGAAGCGGTTCGACGCCGCATAGATCTCGGGCTCGGCCTCCTCGGACAGGCGGATCACCTTGGCGTAGCAGCCGCCCTCGAAGTTGAACACGCCCTCGGGCGTCCAGCCGTGCTCGTCGTCGCCGATCAGCGTCCGCGTGCTGTCGGCCGACAGCGTGGTCTTGCCGGTGCCGGACAGGCCGAAGAACAGGGCGGTGTCGCCGTCCGGTCCGATGTTGGCCGAGCAGTGCATCGGCATCACGCCGCGTGCCGGCAGGATGTAGTTCAGCACCGTGAAGATCGACTTCTTGATCTCGCCGGCATAGCTGGAGCCGGCGATCAGCACGATGCGGTGCGTGAAGTCGACGGCGATGACGGTTTCGGAGCGGGTGCCGTCGAGTTCCGGCACCGCGCGGAAGCCCGGCGCCTGGATCACGGTGAAGTCGGGCTCGAAGCGGCCGAGGCTGCGCGCGTCGGGCCGGATGAACATGTTGCGGGCGAACAGGTTGTGCCACGCATGCTCGGTGACGACCCGCACCGACAGGCGATGGTCGACGTCGGCGCCGGCGAACAGGTCCTGCACGAACAGTTCGCGGCCCTGCAGATAGGCCAGCATCCGCTGGCGCAGGCGGCCGAACGTCTCGGGCTTCATCGGCTTGTTGACCGTGCCCCACCAGACGGTCTTCGCGGTGTTCTCGTCCTCGACGACGAACTTGTCGTTCGGCGACCGGCCCGTGTGCTGCCCCGTGGTGCACACCAGCGCTCCGCCCTCGGCGAGCTGGCCTTCACCCCGCACCAGCGCCGCCTGCGTCAGCGCCGCCACACCCAGATTCCAATGCACGGTTCCGGGATTGGTGATTCCGTGTTTTTCCAGCTCGCTGATCTTCGACACTACTGTCACCCGCTCCAGGCGTTTCGGACACAGAAAAACTGGTGGCATCGCCCCGGGAACGGTGTCCCGTTGCCTTGATGCCCCCGTCATTCCCCTTTTGCATGCAGGATAGGGGCCCCGCAGCATCGATACAAGAAAACCGCCGCGGCGGATCGTCACGCTCCCGTCATGCGCGACCGCCCGCCTGGGCCTCACGCCGCGCCGCGCGCTTCGTCGACGAGCCGCACCAGCGCGGCCCGCGCGGCCTTCGCATCTTCGATCCGTTCGCCGAAGCTCAGCCGAGCCGACATCCCGGTCGCCGCGAGGTCGATCCCCTCCGGATCGATTCCGGTCATCCGCCACGGCCCCGGGGCCAGACCCAGCAGGCGCGTCGCATAGAGCGCCACCGCATCGGCATGGTCCTCGTTCATGTGCGCGACGATGCCCGCCTCGCTCTCGGCCAGCGCCGGTGCATTCGGTCCGACGACCTCCTCCCGGCTCAGCCAGCGGATCCGGCCGAAGCCCGCCACGAGGTGCGCCCGCGCCACCGCCATACGGTAGACCCTGAAATCCCCAAAACCCGCATAGCCCGCGGCTTCGGGCTGGCGCGCCAGGAAACGCCGCCGCGCCTCGTCCGATTCGTCCGCCGCGATCCGCCCCAGCACCGCCACCCGCGCCTCGGCGAGCGCACCGTCGCCGGTCGAGGCGGCGAACAGCAGCGCGGCGCGCGGGTCGGCATTCAGGTTGCGGGTGTGCTCCGCGAGGTCGGAGAGCAGAAGCAGCGGCTCGCCCTCGTGGCTGCATGCGGTCACCACCAGTGATCCGAATGCCCACCCGTCGCCGGCCGCACTGGTCGACAGCGTCGCCGGTCCGGCGCGCCGGATCAGGTGCCGCGCGGTGCGCGCGATCTCCTCCGGCGACGGTTCGGCGGGATTGGCGGCGGCGCTCATGCCCGGATCCATGCGGTTGACGATGGTCTGCGCCGCTACAACGTTACGGGAGATCGCCGGTTCGAAGACGATGTCCGAGAAACGGCATCGCGGCACGTTGCAGAGCGCGCATAGCGGCCTCCCGATACCGCAAATCGGCCACAAATGCATCCCACGCTCGCGCCGGGTTCAGCCATGAGGATGCGAGACATGACCTCCACCGTCGCCCTGGTCGACGACGACCGCAACATCCTCACCTCCGTCACGATGGCGCTCGAGGCCGAGGGCTTCGCGGTCCACACCTACGGCGACGGCGAGCAGGCGTTGCGCGGCATGCGCGCGACGCCCGTCGATCTGGCGGTTCTCGACATCAAGATGCCGCGGATGGACGGCATGGAGCTGCTGCAGCGCCTGCGCCAGCAGAGCCGGCTGCCGGTCATCTTCCTGACCTCCAAGGACGACGAGGTCGACGAGGTGCTCGGCCTGCGGATGGGCGCCGACGACTATATCCGCAAGCCCTTCTCCCAGCGCCTCCTGATCGAGCGCATCCGCACGCTGCTGCGCCGCACCGAACTGGACCAGCCGGGCGGCGAGGGCACGCCCGACGACCTGATGGTCCGCGGCGACCTCGTGCTGGACAGCGCGCGCCACATGTGCACCTGGAAGGGTCAGCAGGTGACCCTCACCGTCACCGAGTTCCTGCTGCTCAAGGCGCTGGCTTCGCGGCCGGGCTACGTGAAGAGCCGGGATCTCCTGATGGACGCGGCCTACGGCGAGCATGTCTATGTCGACGACCGGACCATCGACAGCCACATCAAGCGGGTTCGCCGCAAGTTCAAGGCGGCCGACAACGAGTTCGCCGAGATCGAAACCCTCTACGGCGTCGGGTACCGCTATCGCCCCGTCTGACGGCACCCCGTCCGACGGCACCGCGTCTGGCAGGATGAGGGCCGGCGCCCCCCGGCCCGACCCTTCCGCCCATGAGGCGCAGCAGGGCCGGGTGGTCGTGACGCGCCGCCGCCGGCGGTATCTCTCGCCGATCACGCTGCGCATCCTCGCCGTCAACCTGATCGCGATCGGCATCCTGGCGGCCGGCCTCCTGTGGCTCGGCCAGTACAAGCGCGGGCTGATCCAGAGCGAACTCGAAGTGCTGCGCGCCCAGGGGCGGCTGATCGCCATGGCGCTCGGCGAGGGCGCCGTCCTCGCGGATCCCGAACGCGACCCGGTGCTGGTGCCGGAAGTGGCCAACCGTCTGGTGCGCCGCCTGTCCGAGCCGGCGTCCGCGCGGGTGCGGCTCTACGCCGCCGACGGCCGGATGATGGCCGACAGCCGGCGGATGATCGGCCCCGGCGGCCTGGTCGAGATGGAGGAACTGCCGCCGCTGTCCCCGACCGACCCGCTGCACCGGGTCGTGAACTACGTCTATGACGGGATCCTGCATCTCCTGACGCCGATCACCGCGAACGACGTCTACTCCGAATCCTTCGGCCAGCCGACAGACGACTTTCCCGAACTGCGCGTGGCGCTGGGCGGCGATGTCGGGCGCACCGCCCGCCCGACCGAAGACGGCGGCATCATGCTGACCGTGGCCGAGCCGGTGCAGCACTACAAGCGCGTCGTCGGCGCGCTGCTGCTGTCGGCGCGCGGCGATGCGATCGAGGGGGCCGTCCGCTCGGTCCGCCTCAACATCCTGGCGCTGTTCGGCGTTGCCCTGGCGGTCACGGTCCTGCTGTCGATCTATCTGTCGGGCGCCATCGCCCGGCCGATCCTGCGCCTCGCCGTCGCCGCGGAGCGCGTGCGCCGCGGCCAGGGCCGCAAGGTGATGATCCCGGACATGACGGCGCGCGGCGACGAGATCGGCGAACTCTCCGCCGCCCTCCGCGCCATGACCGAGGCGCTGTGGCTGCGCATGGACGCCATCGAGCGCTTCGCCGCCGACGTCGCGCACGAGATCAAGAACCCGCTGACCTCGCTGCGCAGCGCCGTGGAGAC
>Ga0114915_1000849_pt1 | contig 13495 bp, 9 predicted proteins | sample MalvirAntarct_55_FD_87288 | JGI IMG/M metagenome (GOLD analysis project Ga0114915, IMG submission 87288) | Marine viral communities from the Global Malaspina Expedition - Malaspina viral metaG Antarct_55 | ecosystem: Environmental > Aquatic > Marine > Oceanic | place: South Georgia Island...
AAGTCGACGAACGCTTCGGGAGTAAGCGGGATCTGGAAGAACTGGTGGAGCGGGCGCATTCCCTTGAAATTCGGGTGTTTCTCGACATTGTCCTCCACCACGGGGGCGACAATTGGCAGTATCCCGGCGACCAGGATTATTATTACAATCAGGGAATGGAATTCCCCCTGGACAATTGGCGATACCCCGACCGACCCATACCCATTGAGTTGCGCCGCCCCGAAATGTACGGACGAAAAGGGCAAATACGCCACTTCGATGAATTTCCTGAAACCAGGGAGGGTGATTTTGTTCACCTGAAAGCTTTCAGGAACGACGATTCCCAGGAAGCGCTCCGTGTGCAGCAACTGCTGATCGACATTCACTGCTATTGGATAAGGGAACTGGACGTGGACGGCTTTCGCCTCGATGCGGTGAAGCACATGGGCGAAGCTTCCATCCGGCGGTTTTCTTCCCGAGTCCGGGAGTATGCCTACTCCCTGGGCAAAAGGAATTTTTTCATATTCGGAGAGTTGGTGGGAGACGAGGACATGGCCAATGAGTACATAGGCCCCATGACGCTGGCCCCTTCCGACCGCAATGTGTACTACGGTCTTAATTCAGTACTCGACTTTCAGTTGTACTACGTCCTGGAAGGGGTTATCAAAGGGAGGGAGTCGCCGGGAAAGCTGATCGAGCGGTACGAAGCCCTGCAAAAGAATGCTTTGAGAAGGGGCGAAAGCGGAGAGTTCCTGGTGACTTTCCTGGACAACCACGACCAGGTGGGGAAGGATTTCAAGCAGCGCTTCGGTTATGATGCCACACCCGAGCAAGTAATCGCCGGGGTTGCCTTCCTGCTCTGTGCGTTGGGTACTCCCTGTCTGTATTATGGCACGGAACAGGGCCTGGACGGCCACGGGCAGGGCGACCGATTCGTGAGGGAGTGTCTTTTTGACCCGGATGATAGTACCAGTAACATCCTCAATACCGAATCAGCGATCTACGAAGCCATCGCCAGGTTGGCCAAGTTCAGAAAAGAGAATAGAGCCTTGCGGTTCGGCAGGATGTTCATGCGAGAAGTTTCATCCGACGGAGTCCATTTCAAGCTGCCGGATTGTGATGAGTGCACGCTGGCTTTCTCCCGGATTTTGCACGATCAGGAAACGCTGTATGTTTTCAATTCCGCCCCGAGTAAATCAAAAGAGGAATACATCCGGGTGGGTACTCCGTCCGGCACCTCCCCCCGGCAGATGAAGCCGTTTTATGGCCTGGATCATTCGGTCGATATCAGATCCACGGACACCGAGAGCGGCAACACGTTTTTCATCCAACTCTCCTTGAGTCCCATGCAATTGATTATTTTGCACAATGTTTAATAAAACCATTCGATGACCAGAAAAGCCAAGGTGCTATTTATTATCGGAATGCTCGGTGTTTTCCCCTGCCTCCGCGCCCAGAATACGGATATGTTCATTGAACAAATTTCGGGAAAAACCATCGTCAGGGAAGACTTTGAGCGTGGTGGCAAGCTGACGGGAAAACAAGTGTTCACGGCGGGAAATACGAAGCGAGCAGGAAAAGATTTGGAAATTGATATAAATACCAGACTTTACGACGAAGATCAAAAGCCCAAATCCACTTACACTACCTCCTATCGGTGTAGTCCGGGTGAATCCAGTGTTCTTGTGAGCGTGTTCGCCGTTAACCCGTCGAGTAAAAAGGTTTCGGTGGCCGTTAAGTCGGGTGATTTCAAAAAGCTCTATGCACTCGATCCCGGTGGCATGGTGCGCAGCCTGAGCCTGACGATGTACATCGAAACGGGGCTGCTCAACTTTCTGGGTTCGAAAAATACCGTCAACATCACCAATCGAGAACTCAGCAAAGAATCCGGCGGCTGGAAGATCACGGAACGGATTCTCATTAAAGCGTATCTCCTGGGTATTCGCATAAAGTCCCTGGACTATGCCGTTTCTGAACGTCTTTCTGAGCGGGGCTTGTTGGAAAATCAGCGATTCACCCAGTCAAACGGGGATTATTTTACCATCACGTACCAATAAGCAGCACCGGGTCCGGCCAAGAAATCATTAATAGACCTCGACCTTACCTTCATAAATAAACCTAATGACTATCTTGCTATGAAAGACAGCCAAAATACTTCCCTCGAAAAAATGGATCATTCCAAAATGGACCATTCAAAGATGGATCACTCGAAAATGAAAGACCCAAAATCGGACGACCATAGTAAGATGGATCACAGTAAAATGGACCATAGCACCATGGATCACGGTGATCACGGGGCTATTCCGATGGGCAGGGAAGGCCACGACCACCATAAGATGATGATAGAGGACTTCAAGAAGCGCTTCTGGATTTCTTCCGTCATCACGATCCCGATCCTGGTGTTTTCACCCATGATACAGGGCTTGTTAGGGTACGAATGGCTGCTGCCCGGTAACCCCTACATCCTTTTCGCCCTCTCTACGATTGTTTACTTCTGGGGTGGCTGGCCATTTTTAAAAGGGTTTTGGAAAGAAATCAAGCAATCCGGCCCCGGTATGATGACGCTGATCGCTATGGCCATTTCGGTGGCGTACTTCTACAGCACGGCTACCGTTTTCGGTTTGGAGGGAGTGGATTTCTTCTGGGAGCTGGCCACGCTGATCGATATCATGCTGCTGGGCCACTGGCTGGAAATGAAATCGGTGCTGGGTGCTTCCAAAGCATTGCAGTTGCTGGTGAGCATGATGCCGGCCGATGCGCACCGGGTAAAAGCCGACGGGCAGATCGAGGATGTAAAATTGGAAGTGTTGGCCAAAAACGACATCATCCTCATCAAGCCGGGGGAAAAAGTACCCGCCGACGGAATCATTGTGGAAGGCAGCAGCTACCTCAACGAATCCATGCTGACCGGAGAATCAAAGCCGGTGAAGAAGGAGACGGATAATAAAGTGATCGGTGGTTCGATCAATGGTAATGGCTCGCTCAAAATGAAAGTGGAGCATACCGGCAAGGACAGCTATCTCAACAAAGTCATTACCCTGGTGGAGGAGGCTCAGAAATCCAAATCCAAGATGCAAAACCTTTCCGACCGCGCCGCCAAGTGGCTGACCTACGCCGCCCTGACGATCGGATTTGGCACGCTGGCCGTCTGGCTGGTGCTTGGTTATCCTTTCGTGTTTGCCCTGGAGCGCATGGTTACGGTCATGGTCATTGCCTGTCCGCACGCCCTGGGATTGGCCATTCCCCTGGTAGTGGCCATATCTACTGCTGTATCGGCCCAAAACGGCCTTTTGATTCGCAACAGGACGGCATTCGAGGAATCTCGCAAAATTACCACGCTACTCTTCGACAAAACGGGAACACTTACCACGGGCATTTTCGGCGTCACCCGCTATGAAAGTACTGAGGATGGGATGTCAAAAGACGAGGTGTTGCGACTGGCCAGCGCTTTGGAACAAACCTCCGAGCATCCCATTGCCGTGGGGATCATCAACAAAGTGAAAGAGATGGAAATGGCTGTCCCGAAGGCGGAAAATTTCCAAGCTATTACCGGGAAAGGCGTGGAAGCTACCGTAGAAGGGAAGTCGGTCAAAGTGGTGAGTCCCGGCTATCTCAAAGACAAAAGCCTGGCCGTTCCCGAAGGGGCCTTTTCCAGCAAGGCCGAAACGGTGGTGTTCGTACTGGTCGATGATAAGTTGGCCGGATATATTAGCCTGGCCGATGCCATCAGGCCGGAAAGTGCCGAAGCGATCCAGATTTTTAAAAAGAATGGGATCAAGGTAATGATGGCCACCGGCGATAATGATATAGTGGGAAAGGCCGTGGCAGATGAATTGGGATTGGACAAGTATTTCGCCGAAGTACTGCCGCACCAGAAGGTCGAGGTCGTCAAAAAGCTGCAGAGCGAAGGCGAATTTGTAGCCATGACGGGCGACGGAGTCAACGACGCCCCCGCACTGGCGCAAGCCGATGTGGGCATCGCCGTTGGGTCGGGTACCGACGTCGCCGCCGAAACGGCCGACATCATCCTGGTGAACAGTAATCCCCAGGATATTGCCAGCCTCATACTTTTTGGCAAGGCGACCTACCGGAAGATGATCCAGAACCTTCTTTGGGCAACGGCCTATAACGTCATCACCATTCCCCTGGCAGCCGGGGTTTTATATGAGAGCGGCTTTGTGCTGGGTCCGGCCCTGGGAGCAGTCTTCATGAGCCTGAGTACCATCATAGTCGCCATCAACGCCCAGTTTCTGAAGAGGCAAATCGGGACGAAATGATAGCGAAATCCCCGCAATCCGGCAAAGGGCAGGTATTCACCATCCTCTTCGGCTTGTTTGTTGTCATGATGGGTTACGGGGTGCTGTTGCCCGTGCTTCCCTTCTTTGTCGAAAGGCTCGCGACAAATCCTGGAACGGATCCGCAAACGATCAACTACCACATTGGGGCGCTTACTGCGGTCTATCCCTTGTTTCAGTTGGTATTCAGCGTCATCTGGGGCAGGCTCTCCGATCGGGCGGGAAGGCGGAGTTTCATAATCATGGGTCTGCTCGGCTTCATTCTCATGCAGGTCTTGATTGGTTTGGCCACGTCTCTGTCCATGTTTTACCTGGCCCGCATCACGGGCGGAATACTCACCGCAGCCCTGATTCCGGTAAGCAACGCCTATTTGAGTGACATTACGACTAAGGCAAACCGCAGTAAGCTCATGGCCTGGTCGGGCACGGCAGTCAGTTTGGGCATAATCGTAGGCCCGGTGGCCGGGGGCTATTTAGCCAAAACAGATTTTCACCTCAGCATCAAAGCCAGTATTTTTCACCTGGACAGGTTTTCAATTCCTTTTTTCGCGCTCGTGTTTCCCGCCATCGTTGCAGTCTTCCTGGTCTTGAAAAACCTGGATAACAAGCCAGCCGGAAGCACGTTCAAGTTGCCAGTCGGATCGGTCGCTCCGAATCAGTCGATCAGTTATCCGCTGTTCGTTTTATTGTTAATGACACTTATTTATCAGTTCAGCGTCACGTCTTTTGAAACCGTATTTTCACTTTACGCAAAAAATGACCTTTCGTTTAACGCCTACCAAATAGGGGTGGGCTTTATGCTGTGCGGCTTGTTCATGGCCGTTTTTCAGCCGGTCTTTACTTCGCTTGATTCAAAATGGATATCGGAATCGGGAAAGCTCATTTCCGGTTTTTTTGTTGCAGCAGTTTCCCTCCTTGTTTTCCCATTTGTGGATGGGAAGACGATGGTGTACGGCCTCATCGTATTTTTTGCGGTTGGGGGTGCTTTGATAGCCCCGCAGCTAACTGCCCTGATTTCACTAAAAGATGAGACAAACACCGCTAAGAATTTATCGTACCAATCCTCTGTCAACAGCATGGGTCAGGTACTAGGCCCTATGATTGGTACCTGGCTGGCCGGGAAGCAGGTGTTCGCCCCCTTCGTGTTGGGCGGTAGCCTGCTCCTCATTCCCGCAATGGCTATTCTGTGGCATAGTTGGCGGAAGAAAGAATCTGCAATACCCCTTTCCTGACATTTTGGAATTCCCACGAAAATAGCATGAACTATGCAACATATTGGCCGGATTGTGTAACATACCAAAGCCGTATGGTAGTTAACTTTGTCCTAAGTAGTAGTTAACAGTTTCTAAATCAATAGGTATGTTACACGAAGGCGGTTATTGGGGAATGCACATGATATGGTGGGTTGTTTGGGGATTGATGCTCTTTTGGGTATTTGCTATTCCCTATGATATTCCCGGCCAACGCAGCAGGAAAAACTCCCCGCTCGATTTGCTTCAGCGGCGTTTCGCCTCGGGTCAGATCACAAATTTGCAGTATGAGGAGGATAAAAAGTTGCTGCAAAACGATGGCGCCAAGTGAACGTGAAATCAGAGCTAATGCTTTGGAGTCTGCTAACTGGCTAATCAGGTCAAAAAATAAATTTCGTAAATCAACTTATAGATGAAATGAAAAAGAAATTCGAGTTGTCAGGAATGAGTTGCGGGGGCTGTGTGAGCAACGTGAAGCGTGCGTTACTCCAGCTACCCGATGTCACAGAAGCAGACGTGCAGTTGCGTCCACAAAGTGCGGTTCTTACGCTGAACAAGCCGGTGGACGTTAGTCAACTGCAAGCCCAGCTTAGTAAGGCGGGGCATTACACCATCAGGGAATCGGTGGCAGCCTGAGTTATTCAGGCTATTAGTTTGTACCATTGCAGGCCGCTCCATCGGAGTGGCCTGTATTATTTCTGCTCAATTCACTCAAACAGCCCGCGAAATGAAAGAGGACTACGGCACTCTGTCACAAACGATCAACGGATTGAAAAAGGAGGGCTACACGCTCGACTTCAATCTTGGTAAGGACCATCTTATCTGTCATCAGACCAGTACCACCCTTTCGCCCGATGACTTTGAGATTGACAAAGCTTATCGCTTCGAAGGCGAAAGCAACCCTGACGACCAATCGATTCTCTATGCCATCTCCTCGCCGAGGTTCGGCGTGAAGGGGGTTTTGGTGAATGGATATGGCATTTCTGCCGATGAAGAATCCGCAGTAATAATGGCTAAATTGCGGACGCACACCTAACCAACCAATGGGAGGATGGTCAGTAGTAGCGATCCCCACCCACCCCAGTTTGCTCCAAAATGGCCAACTCGACTGTGCGGTTTAAATAATATGAGGACATGCAGGGTTGTGGGATACAACGGCTTAGCACTAATCATTGCTCAATCTTTTTATCATGGCTTTCATCTCACTGATTTCTTTTCTCTGAGCTTCAATTATTTCATTTGCCAGCTTTTTTACTTCAGGGTCTTTTATATCTGCACGTTCGCTTGTTAATATGGCAATAGAATGGTGTGGAATCATAGCTTTCATCCAAAGCACATCTCCTATGGGTTCTTGCGCCCGGACAAGAAATAAAGCACTCACAAATAAGAGCAAACTTCCAACAATGATGGCTATGTTTTTCTGTCTGTTTTTATACATTTTTTTCATGAACAGAAACATAATCACTGCCATCGCTGATATTCCCAAACAGGACATGTAAAAACGGGTTAGGCTAAAATACACATGGTCAAACTGATAGGTATTCAAGTACATGGTGATGTACATCGCAACAAAGGACAAGGCCAACATTGAAACAAATGTGGTATACTGTCCTTTCATGTGGTTATTATTTTCACTGTGTTCCATTTGAATTATTTTATGGTTTAAGTTAAGGAAAAAGAAAAGCTATTTATGCTGCGATGTGTTTACGCAAACTTTATACTCTGAAAGGCATTTTATTTTGACGATGCTTACATCTTACTATTGAATCATTCTAGGTTGGCATTTTCCAGCTTCTCAACTACTATTCCATCTGATTCCTGTACAGATCAAAGTTATTTTGAATGATTTCATGGGGACATATTTCCCGATTTTGAGACTCATCCCCCCGCCTCATTTTTGAAAAATGCGTATATCCTCCGTTTTAATCTTTGGTACTGTGACAATTTTTGTGGTTGAGTTCAGATATGTAGGAAACAGACTTCTATCAAGCACTTCTATCGCTGCCCGACCTGGTCGTTGACGGCGTCGGACTGTCGCCCAAGCGCATGTTTGAATCGTTTGGGCTTCGGGCCGTTCAACGGGGCCGACCGTCGGCGGCTGTTTATTTTAAGTACGCAGTCTCCCTTCGGAAGACGAGGCACAACGGCGGAACACTACGACGAACTAGGGTATTGGCAGAACACTACGACGAACTAGGTTAGCGAAGAAGAAACACAGACCACGGATTTGTTAGTTTAGCTTACCATATTTGCTATTGAAGTATTCTAGGAGGCTTGTTTCAAAACCGTTTAAATACATACCTTCCTTGATGTACTTGGAAGGAATATGAGTTCTGTAGTCTCCGTCTAGACTGAATTCATCTTCTTGTTGGGCATTTTCGTATACGGATACCAAATGCTCAACATGTTTGCCAACGTCAGTATTGAATTTCATATGCTCAACAACACTATCAATTGATTCCACAGCGTATTTATCCGCTCCTGTGTGCTTGGTCATGTCTATTGAACACAATGCAAAACAGTCCGAATTTTCATGTGCTCTGAGTGTTTGATTTCTAGATATTCTAATTGGTGTTGTATCCAACCATTTTGATTTTACTTCTATATAATAAGCAGGTTGGTCTTCGATGTATATTATCAAGTCTTGTCCATCTTGTTCGCTAGTAATACTCGCTTTTATATTTTGAGATAGATAACGTCTTAGCACATCTTCTAGATGGTTACCAATTCTTTTTTTATACTGCATTTCTGCCTTATCCTGTTGCTTTTTCCGTAGAGAATCTTCTCCAAGTTTTAATAGTTCTTCAAGGTTAGGGTGGGCGGCAATACCAGCAAGTTTTTTTATTACTGATTCATCTTGACTTAGTATCGTGAATGAAGCTTCACCATCCGCTAACTGAACTAAAATTGCAGACTTGTTTCTGTGCGTAGAAGGAAAATTCCTTTCATAAATCTCTGGTTGGCCTTGATCCGGTTTGAAATTTCGAATTATATCAATAATTTCAGATCTAAATGGGTGGTTTTCCATATGAATATCACTTCCACTTTCACCAAAAAACATCTGTTCAATCTGCCTAGTTAAATCCAAAATATTGGTTATTTTCATTTCATCATGTAAATTATTGATGATGGAATGTGTCAGCTTAGACTTGACTGATTCGTGTGGCTCTACGACCTTATCATACATTTGTTTTATGAATTCTGGTATTTTATTATCCTTATGCAAGTATGTTATTGATTTTAACTCGAATAGTTGGTTTGGATAAATATTATATCTCAGAAATATTTTTTTGAGATCTACATAACTAAATGCTTCATTCAAAATTTTTGATAACGTACCAATATTAGATTCTACCCAATCTTTGTCTTTATCACTAATATCATTCAGATAAACTTTGAAAAAGTCGAACTGCCCTTTGCGTACATCTATATTATCATCATCTTGTGAGGTGGGAAGAACTATTAGATTAAATGGCAAATTATAATATTCTGCAATTAATTTTATGAGACGTATTGGGCCACTGTTTGAATCATCTCTGGAGACAATGCTCGCATATTGCATTAAACTAGCTAGAAAATTTTCAGGGAGCTCATAGGAGCGTGTTGCATCCTTTACGTGCTCAACTAACGAAGCATTAGTTAGCTCCACGTAGTTTTTTCTTCCGAAGGGCTCAAATTCCAATCCTTCTAGTAGGAAATATGATTCAATTTGCCTATTAGATATTTTAGGATTTATTATATCTGCTATTTGAATCAGGTTATCTGATAGATCAACAGATCTGCTGAGTTCAACTTGTTTTCTAAATTGACCTTTAATGTTTGGTAATAACGCCTTGTTAGCGAATAATTCACCTTGTCCCTTGCGTATGACTTCTTTGTACAATAGTTTCAACTCTGCCTTGTCAAAGTGATCTATTACCCCTAATTCCTGAATTTTTTCTGCTATATCCGAAAAGCCAATTCGTACTATATCTGCCACATTCCAATTATCAGTAAGTTTAGTCCAGATTGGGATAAGGTCAGGTTTTGGAATATTTGGATAGAACTTGCCGACAATATTGTATATGGCTTGTAGTGTTTTCGGATCTGCTCCCTCAATAACAATTGAATCGAGAAAAACTGCCTCTTGTGCCGAAATTCGGCCTGTGAGTGTTTCAACAAGGGGAAGCTCCTTGAATTTTGTTATCCATTTTTCTTTAAGTGCTGTAAAATACTGGTTTAGCTCTTTTTCATCTGAATTTGTAGAGAAGTTTATTTCGGCTAACAAATGTGGACTTTGAATTTCTGAGAGATTATTTTCCAGAAAATCAAAAATTAGGTTAGAAGCTTCTTCCAATAATTTCCGATTGGCTTCTTCTTCAATTTTATTCTTTTCATTTTCTGAATTTAGGTGCAATCCATCTCTGGGCTCAGTTGGTTGGAAGTTTTTGGAATGAATGACAAAGTTGAAGCCAAAATTTTCAGTTCCAATCAAGGGATAGAATAAGAACAACCTTGGCAAAGAATTTGGCAAAGCATCTGCTTGTCCGATATAATTATCCTCAGCAAAAATACTTTGGAACGGGAGTACTAAGATTATTCTTTCTGTCTTTATGTAGCTGATCTGCTTTATTTTTTCATTAATGTAGATACTTTGAGTGAAATAGTGTTCAGTTTGGTGCTCATTGTCGTCTTTTTGATACTTTATATTATTCCCGTCAATATCCGTAACATCTACTTTTTTTAACCTGTCATTGAATATCATTACATAAGGCAATATTATTTTAAGCGATTCAATGGCATCTTTTGCTCGAATATTGTTTAATTCATTATTGAATTCAAATTTAAATATAGTCCGAAGTAATTCTTCATAGGTAAGAGTCTGGCTCAAAAGTGCTGTAACTTTTTCCCGTAGATTACTTATTTCATTGCATAATATTTCCCAGTCCTGAGTGCTTCGATCAATAATAAGATTTTCAAAATTTATATGTCCTTCCGTTTTCGATTGTGTATCTAATTCTTCAAAATCATCCTCAATTGATCCGCTTACTTTTACTACATCGCCAAATGAATGTGAAGTCATGAAACCAGTACCATATTGACCAATTGGGTCTGTGTAATCTCTATCCAGTTTTTTTTCGGTCAGCGTTTTTGAACTTACTTGTGTAAACAAACAATCTAATGTATGCATGGTGAATGGCACACCATTATGAGAAAATATCAGTTCATTATCTGTGATACTTATTGAAACTTCACAGTAAGGACTCAGATCCACAGCATTCTGAAATAATTCCCATATGGCACGCTTAGCATGACTAGGGCCAATTTTTTTAATACCTTGTATGATCCTATCTGCATGCCCTTTTAGGTCATTTTTCTGAGTACGCTTCTGGTATAGACTGACTCTCTTTTCTTGGATTTCCATAAATAATTAACTCACTTTTATTTTATTATTTCTGCCTTACCTGTTAGCGTTGCAACGATTCAAGCATATATACCATATAGCTAAACGCCTAAATATGCGAAAGCTTAGTTGTACTTCCTAGATTCACTTGACCTAATTTAGTAAAATATCGCACTTTTAGAAAAAAAATGCACTTTTCCTACATTGGACAAAGAAATGCCTCCACTCAACCTACCTAACTTCAAACAAGATTCCAGATCGAAGGCTTGAGCGCAAGGAGCGATTGATTCGGACGGCCAATCCAGTCCCACTTCACAGCAAAACTCCCATCTACAACGCCACAGGCAATCATAAACGGGAGTGCAATATAAGTCAAGCCCAACAACTCCGCAACTCAATGCTGCCAGCGAATCCGGTTATCTTCCAGCGGAATGGCAATGCCTTCGTAGCGGGGCATGATGCGGGCGGTGAAGTCGCTGGCCGGGCGGTGGGTAATCACCACGGCGGTATAGACGTAGTTATTTCCGTCGTTGTTGGTGGAATCCGTTTCCATCCTGATGCAAACAGATGGCTCGCCGTCGATCCCCGCCGCATACATCTCAACCACAACGTGATCGGGCGTTAGGGTACTCAGCATGGCCGGCACCCGGAACAGGTGTCGTCCGGTCTCTATACTTTCTGCCGTTACTTCGCCAAAACTCAGCTTATGCCAATCCTCACCAATGGCTTGCCGCAGCTTTATGATGCTTTCGCCCGCCGCACCTTTGTCGGCTACCCGTTCTACGTAGCGGGTGGCCGCAGGCAGGTAGTACGTCTCGGTATATTCCCGGACGGTCCGGTTGGCCGAAAATTGGGGCGTCAGAGTGGCCATACTTTGGCGCATCCGCTCGACCCAACGAACGGGAATGCCGCGCTGATCGCGGTTGTAAAATTCGGGCACGATCTGCTGTTCCAACAGCTCGTACAGGGCGTTCGCCTCGGTATCATCCCAGGCGGGGTCGTTCCCATGCTCCTGCATGTCGCCCAACGCCCAGCCCACTTCCGGCGTGTAGGCTTCGGCCCACCAGCCATCCAGTTCCGACAGGTTAAGGCCCCCGTTGACCAGTACCTTCATGCCACTGGTGCCGCTGGCTTCCCAGGGATAGCGGGGCGTGTTGACCCACACATCGGCCCCCTGCACCAGGTGTTCGGCCAGGAGCATATCGTAATCGCTGAGGAAAACCACGTGCTGGTAGAGACTGTGTTGTTCGATAAACTGGGCCCATTGCTGAATCAGCGCCTTGCCTGATTCATCGAAGGGCGGGGCTTTTCCGGCAATGACCAGTTGAACGGGCTGTTCACGGTTGGTCAGGATACGAATAAAGCGTTCCGGGTCATGCAGGAGCAGATTGGGTCGTTTGTATTCGACAAAACGGCGGGCAAATCCCAGCGTCAGCGTATGGGCGTCGAACACCTTTGTGGCGATATCAATCAGGCCGGGTGTTTGACCGGAAACCGTAAATTGCCGTTCCAGCCGCTTCCGGGTGTAGTCGATCAGGTCGTGGCGGCAACTCGTGCGTAGTTGCCATAGCACTTCGTCCGATACCTTACTGATGTCATCCCCCAGGGTATCCTGGCTGCCCCGCCAACGGTTTTTGCCGCAGGCCTCGGTCCATATCTGGTCGGCGGCTTCGGCGTCCCAGCTCGGCATGTGCACCCCGTTGGTGACGTAGCCTACCGGTACTTCGTCGGCTGGCCAGCGGGGGAAAAGATCGTTGAACAACTGCCGACTGACCTCCCCGTGCAAACGACTCACCCCATTGACGGCCCCGCTGCCCCGAATGGCCAGATGGGCCATGTTGAAACTCTCCGACGTATTGGTCGGACTTTGGCGACCCAGCGCCATCAGCGTTTCAAAATCAATAGCCAGTTCATTGCGGGCATAATCGCCCAAAAACTGCTCCATCAGGGCCGGATTGAAATGGTCGAAACCAGCCGCCACGGCCGTATGGGTGGTAAACAGGTTGCCGGTGCGGGTAACGGCCAGGGCCGCCTCGAACGAGCGTCCGGTTTCTTTCATCAGCGTACGGGCGCGCTCCAACACCAGAAAAGCGGCGTGGCCTTCGTTCATGTGGCATACTTCCGGCTTGATACCCAGGGTCATGAGCAGTTTCCATCCGCCAATGCCCAGAATGATCTCCTGTTGGATACGCAGTTCCGAGCCGCCACCGTAGAGTTCGGTCGTGATGCCGCGATGGACGGGCAGATTAGCCGCATCGTTGCTATCGAGCAGGTACAATTTCACCCCGCCCACCTGCACCTGCCAGGTACGCAGCCAAACGGTAAAACCAGATAAGGTGATGGGCAGACGCAACCACTCGCCGTTGGGCAGGCGCAAAGGCGTGATGGGTAACTGACCCGGATCGTTGTAAGGGAACAGGGCCTGTTGCACGCCCTGCCGGTCGATTTCCTGCCGGAAATAGCCTTGCTGGTACAGCATCCCGACGGCCACCACGGGTACGCCCAGATCATTCGCCGATTTTAGCTGATCGCCCGCGACATTGCCGAGCCCGCCCACGTAAATCGGCAACGCTTCGCTGAGCATGTAC
>Ga0114915_1000855_pt1 | contig 13460 bp, 23 predicted proteins | sample MalvirAntarct_55_FD_87288 | JGI IMG/M metagenome (GOLD analysis project Ga0114915, IMG submission 87288) | Marine viral communities from the Global Malaspina Expedition - Malaspina viral metaG Antarct_55 | ecosystem: Environmental > Aquatic > Marine > Oceanic | place: South Georgia Island...
CTTGGAAAGATAAAACTGGAAATGTAGGTGCAATAGATATTTCTCATAAATTAGAGATACCAATAGCAGTAAAGGGAAAAAAAGGAGATGAAAGATTTTCTGGAAAAGGATTAATTTGCGTATTATAAATGAATAGAAAAGGTAAAATAGCATTATTTGGAGGATTGGTTTCAATACCAATTACTATATATACTATTTCCTATTTTAATAGAAGGATAAGATATAATAAATTATCTAAAATTATAGGCGATTTTACTGGAGGAGGAAATATACTAGAACTCATTGATAATCCTGAAACAGCAAAAGCTTTTAATGTAGATTATCATAAAGGAGAAGCTATACCAGTAGGAAACTATTATAAAGCCTCTACTAATGATGTAATGAGATGGAGAGACGATATTTATAATGCGAGTCACGGAGGTACTGGAATAGGAACTAATGAGACAAAAATAGAAGGAGCTTTTAGGTCTATGCCAGATAAAGTTGCTGTATCTCAAGTGGCGGACAGTTATTATAAAAGGTATTCTTTAGACTTATATGCAGACATTATAAATGAATTAGACGGATATGGAGATGATAAAGTAGTAGCTAGAATAAGCTCAAGAGTAAGTTCAATGCCAAATTACACAACTTATTAAAATATGGAAAAAGGAACTAAAATAGCATTATGGAGCATAGGAGGATTAGCGGTAGCTACTGGATTATTCTTTGGCATTAGAGCCATTGTAAGAGCTACAAAACCAAATGGAGGAGGAATTGCACCTCCCCCACCGCCTCCTATTGTTGACACGCCTCCACCTCCACCTCAAGAACCAAAAGTTAGAGGGGGATTATTTCCTATTAGATTTGGAGATAGAGGAGAGCACGTTAAGGAATGGCAAAAAGCTATAAATAAATGGGATGATGACTGGTGCTCTTGGAGTGCTTGTCACGGAGGGACTTGGAGAGGAAAAATACCAGTAGATGGTGTGTTTGGAGAGCAAACAGCTCTTTATACTAATTGTCATTATCCTGAAACTGATTGTGCTTTATGTCCTCTTGGGTCAACTTATCCTATTGGTTCAGCAGACCATTCTAAATGTATGGTAACTTATGATAAGTTTAAAAGTGTAGTTGGTTCTTCTAAGGCGAGTAAGTATAAAGATTTTTCTGGAGCTGGATATTCTAATGCTGAAGGAGGGGGTTTAAGGAAAGGATGTTGCTCTAGGCTGTCTTCAGCGCAGTGTATAGGAGGTATGGAATGTGTAAATTGTTCTTGCGAACCAGTAGTAGATAAAACTGTTCAAAGAGAAAGACGATATAGTAAATCTTCAAAAAGATTTAGTGGAGAGTTATCAGGAGATGATTACTTAAATATGTTAAAAGGATTCAGAGGTTAAATAAATAAAAATAATAATTAAAAAATAAAATTATGGGATGTGGATGTAATTATAGCGGAGGAGCATACAGTAACGCTACTGGAAAAACAGAAGGAATGGGAAATATTGATAGAGGAAGAGCTGGTATACCTTGGGAGATTGGATTAGGTGATACTACATTTCCAAAAAGTGGAGGAAGAGCTCCAGGAAGCGTGGAAATTTCTGCTCCTAATCCTCCATCTAATATGGTGGTAACATCAAGCAGACAGAGTTCAAATCCATTTAGACCAACCTGGGTAGGATATTACCAACCAACTACTACTGGAAATCCAGTAAGAGGAGAAAAAATGATGAAATCATTTGACGGAGGAGTTTTAGCTTCACAAATAGAGGGATATAGTAATGCGGCTGGAGGGCCTACAAGATATTTACCACCTGCTGGAGTTCGTAATGCTGCTGGTCCGCATATGGATTTCCCAAGCTCTCAGAGACCAGCAGACACTGGTTATGGTGGTTCAGCTCAGAGACCACCAGTAACTGATATCTGGAGAAAAGGACAGCCATATAATCCTAACCCTCCAATAACACCAACATCAGGAAGAAGTGCGAGTCCATATTGGAAACCTACTATATCCATTGACTCAAGAACTGCGGGACCTAATGACGGAGGAAAATTAGCTAGTCAAATTTTAGGAAGAGGAAATCGTGAAGATTTTATTGGATAAAAAATAAAACTATGAGATATTTTAAATTTAAAGATAGTTGTCTAAAGCAAGCTGGTTTGATGAGGTTTGTAAGCAACGAAGATAGAGATGATTGGGTTAGAAAGTGTATGAGTATACATTTAGGTAAAATGGAAAATCGTATAGCCCCTACTGATGTGCAAAGTAATATATCTCCACTAGCTGGAAGAGTTTGTCGCTCAAACTCTAAACAAGGATTTAAAAGCTTTAATTGTGTAGGAAAGTATGATAATAACGGACAGTGTATGCCTTGTGATGGTAATATTTTGCCAAGAGGAACGTCTAATAAAGTAGCTTTTAACAAACCAAGAGTTAGATTTAATACAAGTAATAAAGCGTGGCACTACCCTTCTACAAGTGTGGGAAGTAATTATGCTGGATTAAGAAGAGGAGCGAGAGGAAGAATATCAGAATGGAATTTAGGAATGGGTAGAGCTAAATTAACTGGAAGAGCCTTTAATGAAAATAGAAACCAATATGATTGGGGTCATTAAAATAATATAATATGAGTGATAATTTTGTACAACACTGGGAGGGGTTCCCTAACGTAAATTACGATTGGAGCACTTTGGATGATAACCCACAAAAAGTAGGCTCTCCATTTGCAAATGCTTCTGGTGGAGGTTGCTATTCAAACGCTGAAGGAGATGCTCCTATATGTTTAAAATCAACTGACTTTGTTACTGATGATGATGGGGGGCCAAACGAAAGAAGATTAACTGTCTCTCAAGCATTATCTGAAGGGATTATTGATTGTAATGCAATATGCCCAGAAGATAGAAGAACTTTTGGACTTAAAGAAAATTGCAAGGGAAAGGTTTGGGATAAGAAAAAAACGGGAACTTGGATAACAAATTTCTTAGCTGGAACGGGTTTATATAGACCAGCACCTAATTATAATCCTAATATTCCTAACCAAACTGGTCTTGGTGGAAATGCGCTTTACGGATGTACAAATCCAAATGCTTTAAACTATAATCCAATGGCAAATGCAGAGGATGGAAGCTGTCAAGTAAATTCAGGATTATCTCCATTAGCTTGGGCGGGAATTGGAGTTGGAGCTATATTATTAATTATAGGAGTTGTTGCAATCACTTCTGGAGGCAGTAAAAAACCAAGTAGAGGTCCTACTAAAAGAAGAAGAAAAAAAAGCTCATACTCAAGAAGTCCAAGTAGAAAAAAGGTAGTAGTTAATTTAGAAGATTAAAATTATGAATAAAAAGACATTATCAATAATAGGAGCAACTACATTAGTAGCTGGATTAAGTTTTTTAGGATATTATCTATATAGACAGTATCAGATACTAAGAAATGTTTGTTATGAATTTTCTAATTTAGTATTTAGCGGTTTTGACAAAAATACCGCAACTATTGGATTTACAATGAGAACAACAAACTACTCTTATTTACCCTTAACTGTTGACGGAGGAATGATAACTGTTTATATGGATGGAGTTCCTTCTGCTTCTATAACAGTTCCTAGAGGTCAGTTTTTACCTAAAGCAGTGACATTTTCATATTTAAGCGCAAGAGTAGATAAAGTGAATCTTATAGCTCAAGGAGTTGGTAGTTTAATTGACATATTAACTGGAAATCAAAATAAAGTAATTACATTTTCAGGAACAGTGAGAATACGTGTAGGATTTATGGCTGTAAATTATCCGATTATGTATTCAGATAAAGTAGCCAACTTAATATCATCTGTTGCGACAAGCCAACCTTGTCCTCCAGTAATACCTCTAGCGGGCTCTTACGCTAATTATGGATACAGCTCAACAAACGGACCAAGACCAACATTATAAACAATCAAAATAAACAATCAAAAAATAAAATATGTTATCAGAATTAATCACAAAGGAAACAAAAAGCGTAATGAAGAGAGCCTTGCTTCGCTTTTCAAAAGAAAAAGGAATAGCGCCAACGGAAAACCAATTATTGATATGTGGTGGTCCAGAAGGGTCTCCTTCTTATAAATATATGAGAAACTATACTCCAGAAAAATCATTAACATTTAATGAGATACTTGGAGTTACTTTTGATTTTAAATCAAGAGAGATTTTGGCTACTCCCTTTATGCAAAACGCAATAATGAGATTGTCAACAGAAAAAGAAATAAGCCCAGAGGATATTCAAATAATGATATTTACAAATTCAAATAAATGTAAAGAAATAAATTTGTTTGCTTATACAAACGGTAAAAAAATACAGCCAGTAACTTTTGAATGGCTTTTTAGAGAGGGTGTTGAATTAAAAGATTTAGTGTAATGATAGGACAAAAAATGTTTACAAAGTCACTTACTAATGCGTCATTAACCATTTTGAGTTCACAAGGTGTTACCCAAGTTAGTATATTATGTACTACATCAGTTGCGGGTACGGTTGTTGGAGATGGAATGATTGGTGGAATATCTAGTAGTGCGCTGAATATAGCAGAGAATACATCTCTTACTCTTGGGGCTACTAGTGGATTTCCTATAACTGGACTTACAATAAATGCACCAAGTGGATGTGTATTAGAAATAACTGGTTCATTAGGATAATGACATATAAAGAAGAAATAAAATATGTAAAAAAAGAATTAAGCAAACAAGGAAAATTGCTTGAGAAAATCGCTACGGCAATAATTGGCGATGAAGACTTTAAGCAAAAAGGTCTTTTGCAGCAAGTTAATGAAAATGCAGAATATATACAAGAAGATAAAGGATATAAAAAGAGAATATTAGCCGTTACATCAGCCCTAACAACAGTTTGGGGAGTTATAATAACGATTGCGGTTAAGTATTGGAAAGGAAATTAAATAATAATAATAATCAGTAATAACAAAAAAGTAAAAAAATGGATTTAAAAAAAGGAAAAAACTTAGGAATGAATGTAGTATTATTTGGAGTAGGCTTTACAGCTGGATACTATATTTATACTGGAATTTTTAAGCAAACAATTACTTTGCCAAGTCTTCCACCATCTGTCAGTAACTTGCCTGGACTTAAGAGAATTATGCCTCAACCAGTTCCAGCTCCAGTAGTAGCTCCAGTTGAAGAGGTAGTAGTAGCGCCTCCAACTCTATTAGAAAGAGCTCAAGCTAACCCAGATTTGGTAACTAATGCACTTATATTGTTTTAAGAAAAAATAATATTTAAGTAATATAAATAAATTAAAATGGCAAAAACAACATCTACTGCTCCTAAAGGGAGCTCTACTCCTAAAGGGGGAAAGAAAGGAGGTAAGAAGGGTAAAATGCCTTTGGGACAGCGTGTAGTTATAGGTGCTGCTGTCCTTGGATTAGCTTGGTATTTATATACAAAACAAAAGGCTAAAAAACTAGCCGAAGAGCAAAAGAAACTTATTGGAGGAAACTCTGGTGCTTATGGTACTGGAGGTGCTTATGGTCCTGGAGGTGTTGGCGGAGAGTATACTGACCCTAATACTGGCCTACCTTGTTCTCAGGTTTTTGGAGGATGTCCTGATGGAGGTGTACCTCCTGGGAGTGGAGGGCCTGGAAATGGAACTGGAACTGGACCAATTTATGGATGTATGTCTCCTACTGCAAATAATTATAATTCAGCAGCTAATGTAGATAACGCAACTTGTGATTATACCGTAGTACCATCTGGAGATATATATGGGTGTATGGACTCATTGTCTAATAATTATAATGCTGACGCTACTATTAATGAATTAAGCGCTAGTGATAGTTCAGAGCCTTGTACTTATGACCCAACACCACCTGAAGATGTATATGGGTGTACGGATGATTTAGCTAATAATTATTTAGCAAGTGCTACAATCAATGAAGTAAGCGATATTGATTCTAGCGACCCTTGTACTTATGATGGTTCTCAAGTTTTTGGATGTACAGATGCAACTGCAAATAACTATGATGCTTCAGCTGATACTGATGATGGTTCTTGTACTTATGATGGTTCTCAAGTTTTTGGATGTACTGATTCTTTAGCATCAAACTATAATGCTTTAGCAAATACAGATGATGGTTCTTGTATTAGTGCACCAGCTTGTGATATAGCAATACCTTGCTACTCTGATTGTGACGATGGGGGTCAAGAACAAACATTTACTACTGCAAGTTGTGGAATAGTTGATAATTGTGGTGATTCAACTGGATTTCCATTAAGTTCAGCTCCTATGTGCGCTCCACCACAAGAAGGATGTATTGACCCAGCAGCGGTAAACTACGATGAATATGCGGAAGAAGATGACGGAACTTGTTATTACTACCCAGGATGTACCCAACCAAATGCAACAAATTATGACGTAAATGCAGATTATGATGATGGTTCTTGTATACCTACTGTGTATGGATGTACAGATGCAACAGCATCTAACTATAACTCAGCTGTAACTAATGATGATGGTTCTTGTATTTGGTTCGGTTGTACTGATGCTGGTGCAAATAACTATGATGTTAATGCAACTGTTGATGACGGAACTTGTGATTATACTGCGGAACCAATAATAGGATGTGGAGACCCAGCTGCAAATAACTATAACTCAAATGTAACTCAAAGTGATAATAGCTGTACTTACGACCAAATAAGTTGTGATAGCTGTGATGGAGGGTATCCAAGTAGTAATTTTTACAATGGGCCAAACTGCCCTAATGGTACAATTATGACTGGAAGCGGAAATCCTTGTGCTGGAGGAGATTATTACGGATGTACAGATGTTAATGCAAACAATTATAATCCATTAGCTAACTCAGATGATGGTTCGTGTACTTATTCTGGTGGAGTAACTTGTTATAGCTGTGTTAATGGAAATGTACAAGGACAAAGTTATAGTGGTCTTAATTCTTGCCCACAACAAGGTCAAAGTACAGACCCTAATGCTTTCCCAAATTGTGGTCAAAGTAATAATATAACGTGTTACTGGTGTGACAATGGAGTAGTATCTGGGGCTTCTTATATGAACACTAGCACTTGCCCTCAAGGTTCTCCAACTGGTCCAAACGGAAATACTACTATGGGTAGTTTTTGTACTGGAGGAAACGGAAGACAGATAAGTTGTGATAGCTGTAATAATGGAGTACCAACAAGCCAGTTTTATAGTGGCTCTTCTTGTCCTAGTGGTACGATAGCATCTGGAAGCGGAAATCCTTGCCAAAGCCGAAGTAGAGGCCAAGGAAATACTTTGAAAGGTGATGGTTTATCTATTGGTTCAAACAATGTTTTTGTCACAAACAATGGTGTTTCCACAAACCCTGATGTTCCCACACAAAATTCTGGTAAGAGCTCTCCATACAACCAAGAAAGAGCAAATTTTAGTGGATTTGACGGAAATGACCAAGGATTTGGAAATTGGCAAAGAAGAATGGCTAGAAAAGTTATTATAGATGATACGGATTGGAACCCAATAGTTAGTTAAAAAATAAAAAAAATGAAAAAGTCAACAAAAATAATTTTATCAATAGTAGGAGTAGGAATAATAGGAGCTGGGGCTTATTTACTTATTAGAAAGTTTAGAAGGCCAGAATATGTGCCTCCAGTTATAAACGGTAGTACACCTCCAAATCAAAATAATGGAAGCGGAACTAGTAGTAGAAATGACTCATTTCCGTTAAAGCAAGGAAGTAAAGGTTCTAGAGTATCTGCTTTGCAAAAATATATGAATATAAATAGAAATGAGAAAGCGGTTTCTTCGGCTTGGGGATTTAAAGGTTGTAAGCCAGAACTTGACGTAGATGGAGATTGGGGGCCGAAAACTCAAGCTTGTTTTAAGAATTTGAGAAAAACTTATAGCCCAGAAATTAATCAGGATTTCTATAATAAATATATAAAAGCATACGAATAAGATGAAATATTTAATAGTATTAGGAATAGGATTGTATGGCGGATTTTACTACTGTAAAAACCAAGCCAACATTGACAATCAATTAGGAGTATAAGATGAGTAATAAAAGAACAGAAAATAAAGCTTCCTTATGGGAAAGAAAGAAAACTACAATTATAATAGTGGTTGCCGTTTCATTAGCTTTTTTGTTATATAAAAAAAAATAATTAAAAATTAAAAAAAAAAGATATGAGTTGTTGTAATTTTAGCGGTACGGATAATAAAGGATATAATATAGACCCAAAAACAGAAAGAGTAGTAGAGGCTATTTATAGCGATTGGACGGAGGCTGCTGGAGGGCCAAGTTTTCCAGTGGGAGGTCCTGGAACATTTAAAACGGGAGGCTCGGGTGAAGATTGTTGCGACAATCCTGATTTATGTGGTTCTGGACAGACGTGTAATGGTTGTCAGTGTATGACTACCACAAGAAGCTCTGCGGGAGACCCTTGGAACATAACAAAAGAAGACTGGGGAAGGGCTGGACAAAGAGCTGGAGACCCTAGACCAGTTACACCTCAAGATTTAAGATTTGACGGAGCAGCAGTAAAACAAAATTGGATTCCATTAGTAGTATTAGGGCTTTCTTTAGTAGTAGGAATTGGAATTAGTGAGTGGGCAACAAAAAAGTATATAAAATAATTAATAAATAAATAAAAATGGAAATGTTAAAAAATTATAACACATCAAGCACTAACTGGAACAATGCCAGTGGTAAAGAGTATTTACAACAAGCTAGAGGTTATGCAACGCAAAGTGTACCTTGGTTATCTTTGGGAATAGGAGTAGCTTTGGGAATGGTAGCAACTCATTATATTGTTAAATCATTTTAGTAGTATAAATGGATATAGTAGAAAAGGTATTAAAGTATGTTATGCAAAGCAAGGGTTATGCTTGGTTTGATGGCAATAAAGCTTATAACGTAAATATTATTGGAGTTAGAAGTGGAAGTCTTACGGCTGGAACTTTTGATGACAGCTTGTATTTAGTATATAGAGATAATTCTCTTAGGCTAAAGTCAAAAAAATACCAAATAACTACTGATATTGGAAGATACTATTTAAAGCACGAAAATAAATTGAACAGTAAGGGTGGAGCTATCCTTGTTCCTAATCAATATAGGTCAGTTTATAAAATAGATACTCACAACGGAAAATATGAGGCTCTATGCCAAAGATTAGGAAACGTATGTGTGTATAGGGATAATGATGGGGACGATAAATTAGATATGAACCCAGACACTATTGAATGCGGAAGATTTGGAATAAATATACATAAAAGTTCAAAGTATAACTCTGAAAATAAAGAAGGTGAGATTGGAAAATATTCTGCGGGTTGTCAAGTATTTAAAATAGAATCAGAGTTTAATGATTTTATGGAAACAATAAGAAAAGCAGAAAAAGTATGGGGAAATAAATTCTCTTATACATTATTAGAAGAAAAAGATTTTAATTTATAAAAAATAAAAAAATGGCGTTTGATTTAACACAAAGTTGCATCCTTTATATGCAGAACCCTCAAATGGCGGTTCAGCAAGTTGCATCTAACTATAACATTACTATTCAAGAGGCTGGCTCAATACTTAAAAGAAAGTGTGCTAATATGTTGCCCGACTCTGAATATTCAAATTGGTTTGGAAGTAAAGTGGCTAAGGCTAGAAGAATGGATGTTTCTAAGGGTAAGGCATTAGCAAAACACACTGGATTACGAAAGATAACAGATTGTGATGAGCTAGAAGACAAAATGCAAGATTTGAATTCTGAGATAGACTATGAATCTACTGCTTTAGTGGGAGCTAAAGGGGGTGCTACAAGAGTAGGTACTCGTACAATTCAAGGATTAAATCGTGTTTATAAAATGGCTGAAGATAGATATAGAAATATGGAATGTTCAGAAGAAGCTGAGGAAATAAGAGCAATGGAAGAAGAGCAAATGCTTACAGATGTTTTTTCAGATGCAGAGCAATCTAGACAAGGAATAAAAAAAGGAACTAATTTAACTACATATGTTGCAATTGGCGTAGGCGTATTAATATTAGGTACTGGTATTCTTTTAGCAGTTAAAAAGGCAAAGCAAAAGTAATATGAAGTGTAATATGAAATCTAGAAGTATTCGGTTTGCTAGCGGTAGCGCTAGGCAGACTTGGATTAGTGACTGTAAGTCTAGAGAAAACAGAGAGTCTGGAAAAGCAAATAGAAACGCACTTGTTTTTATGGGAGGTCTGACCGCTCTAGTTTTAATTGGGATAGTTTTAGAAAAAAAATGGGGTGTATTTAGCCCACAAAATTAAAAAAAATGGCAAGACAAAGAAATAGAAGAGGTACTAGAGCTGGAGACGGAACTATGTCAGGAGTTATGACAAGCCCTCTTGTAGAAAGTGCTGGGGGAAGAAATTTAGCTGATATACCTCAAAATCAAGCTTGTAAATATGTAACGGCTGAAGGTGTGTGTGAGAGATACCAAGGTCATATACAAAATAATGATTATGCTTCTGCAAATCAAGAAATACAAACTTTTGCTACGCAAGAAAATATAACATTTCAAGAATCAAATACTTTAATACAAGTTTGTTGTGGTTTTAGAGGGGGAACTGGTACTAATAATGGGAAATGTGATGAAGATTTATGGGTTAATATGCCTAATGGAGTAGCAAGCGGAAATCAAACTTGGTGGGGTAAGGCAAATTACTGCAATAGATGTGCTGTAAATAATAATAATTCAAGTGGATTAGCCTCAGATGGAAATTTACCAGCATTTCTTACTTCTGCTGCACCTTATTGGAATGCTTCTCAAAATGGAAAAAATTACTGTCACTGTTGCGAGGATGATAATACGGGAGACTATACTTGTGAGACATTTAAACAAATATCACAGCAACAACAAGATGGTTATTGTCAAAAATGGAAACAAGCTCAAGGAAACCCATTGGCAATACAGAGTGAAATACAAAATTTAGCAACTATTTTGAGTATATCTAATTCTTACGCTCAGTGGATTTTTGAAAACTGTTGTGATGATTGCCCTCCATCAGACTCTAACTCACCTTTCTATACGACAGATAATTTCTGTGATTCTGATTGGTGTGTAGACGGACAAGGAAACCCATTACCATCGGCTCATCCAGACTGTAAATGTTGCCCATCAAATAATAATCCGTGCCCTCCAGCAGACCCTAATTCTCCATTTTATACGAATCCAGGTGAGTTTTGTATAGGTTGTGGGCCTGGTCAAGGTTACGCAAATCATCCTGATTGTCAATGTTGTGATAATCAAGCGGATGTATTAAGATATAGGTGTGACGCTGGAGGCTGTTTACAATGTCCTCCTGGAACACCAGCTTCAGTTTGTCCACATAATGAATCAACTTGTGCTAATAGTTGTGGAACTTCAGCACCTCCAATAAAGAGATGGGGAGGTCAATCAAGAGGAGCTTATTATGGTATGTCAGGAACAAAAACAAACAATTGGATACCATTACTAGTATTAGGATTGTCGCTAGCGGTAGGTATCTATATAAGTGAATATGCAACAAAAAAAATAATTAAATAAATCAATAAATAAATAAAGTTATGAATCACACAAATCAACATTCAGTTAGAAATTTAAACTTAAATAACCAAAGATATGGCAAATTTAAACAAGAAAGAGCATATCCAAATGGAGATTTCGGAGGAACATACCCAGGTTGGCCTTCAAGAGTAAATAAAGGGGGAATGCTTCCGACTGGATATTTAGAAAGCTCAAAGTACAGAACTAACTATTCGTCAGACCAATGGAGTAGTTATGATGCTGAAAGTGAAGGGGGGAAAGCAGTAAACGGACTAATGCTTGGATTAATTGTTGGAGTAGGTATGTATGGCGTTTCTATGATTTTGGATAAAGTTATGCCAAGATAATTATGGGTATTAATTCTAATACATATAATACATTTTCTGATGATATAGAGGCTCATAAAGTTGCTATTCAAATTGAGCGTAATTTAATGGGATTAAAACAAAAGAGAAAAAGAAAAAAAGTAAAGGGAAAGTCTTCATTTACGGGTAATTCTGGCTCTAATGTAGGCTCAAATCCTAATAATGAAGCGCCAATTGATAAAACTTTTAAAAAAGAAGAGGACAAAAGAGATACTAAAATAACTAGTTTGCAATCAGAGTTAGAGAAGATGAAAACTCAAAACACTAGAGCTGTGGAGTCTAGCAATAAAAATACTGGTTCTTTTTGGCAGCGAAATAAAAAAGATGTAATGGATGCGGTAATAGTTTTAGGTATTCTATATATAGGATATAAAATGTTCTTTGATAAAAAAGAGGTTACTCAAAATGCTATGGGAGGTGAAGTATCTGGAGTTGAAACGGGTGGCGAAGTAGCTGTATAATATGAGAGATATTTATTATAACGTAGATGCAGTTACTGGAGTAAACCTAAGCGGTCTTAAGACTGCTGGTTACGGAACTGGTGCAACTGGCTCTATTAATACTGGAGTTAGTGCTGGTACTACTGCCGCTGGAGGAAATATGTGGAGTAAAGGCTCTGGAGTTCCTTATGCAGCTATCGGTGAAGCAGTAGGACTAATTATTTCTACTGTGGCTACCGCAAGTGCTCAACAAAAGCTTGCCAGACTACAAGAGGCTACTGGAATGGCAGAGCTAAGATGGGCAGACGAGAATGAGCGGTTTTATAGAAAATTAGCCACAGAGTCTCAAAGAAGAGACTATATGGTTAAGGTTGTAGTGAGTCAGATAAGAGAAAGAAGAGAGAGCGAGGGGGGAGAAAAAGATAGAAAATTTAGAAATGTAGTGCTAATTAGTTTATCATTAATAGCTTTAGGAGTTGCTTTGCCACTGATGATTAAATATTATAAATAATGGAACCAAACGGTAAAAAGGTATTAAATATGCTTGCGGAAGCAACTATTTACAGAAGAGCTGAGATGATATCTTGGATGAATGAAAATGGTTGGTCAGATTTGCCAGTAAACACTACTTTAAATCAGTTAAACGAAGCTATTTCATTACATATAGAAGATAAAAAGTTTCAAAAGGAATTAGCAACTATTTTAAGCGGAGGAGACCCTCAATACTACAATATAGCAGTCCTTACGGTAATAGGAATTATAGCTGGTATTGTAGCGATAGTTGGAGGAACCGCAAAAGCTATACAAGTAACAAAAGCTGGAAGATTAGCTAGACAATTAGGATTATCTCAATTTAGAGGAACAAGAGCAGAATATGAGTATTTAAAAAAACAAGCTGAGATTGAAAGAAGACGGGATTTTATAGTTAAATTAGCGTCTGAACAACAAAGAATATTAGCGGAAGAAGAAATAGAATTATTAAAATCAGAAAAATCAAAAAGAACAACAGTAATAGGATTAATAATGTTAGGGGCGATAGGAGTTCCTTTATTATATTATTTTTCAATAAAAAATTAAAATTATGAATAATAAAACAGACAACTCATTTGCAAATTTTATGGGAAACGGGTGGAGCAATATGGTTAGAACAACGGGAAATACGGC
>Ga0114915_1000856_pt1 | contig 13460 bp, 17 predicted proteins | sample MalvirAntarct_55_FD_87288 | JGI IMG/M metagenome (GOLD analysis project Ga0114915, IMG submission 87288) | Marine viral communities from the Global Malaspina Expedition - Malaspina viral metaG Antarct_55 | ecosystem: Environmental > Aquatic > Marine > Oceanic | place: South Georgia Island...
ATATAATCAGCAAAACGTTGAGAGAACAAGGCCTTAGTGTCTGAGTCTCCAATAATCATCTTAGGGTTACGTAAGAACCTCTTCCAAGCTTTGATCACAGGTGATACATCAATACCTTTCTCAATACTAGTCTCTAAGCGTCTTACCAGTACCTCTGGTATAGCTACACTAGACACTTTAGCATCTAACTTCAAGTAGAACTGTCCTGACACAGGTGATACATACACTTCAGGATGGAACGCTTCCACTCTCTCTTTGTAGTCATTCTTACAGAGCTCTTCTACTTTACCTAACAACTTGTTAAGCTCATCCATAGTCTCTACTTCAGTAGATAAGTCAGCGATGATCATTAACTCTGTGAACTTTTCTTCTGTGTATAATACGTTGTACTCTTTGTCTCTACAAGATACTGTGATATTGTCTCCAATTTTGTTGCAAATTATCATAATTCTACTATTTATTTGTTTACTTCTTCTACTTTATAACTTACTTTCTTGAAATCTAAATACTTGCGTATCTCTTGTGACAATTCCATAGGTATTTCTCTACTATGTAATTCTGTCAATAAAGGTATAGCGTTCAATAGATGTCTAACTGTTGAGGCATAACCTCTGAGCTTTTCTAGTTGCTCTAACTCTTTAGTGTTCACAGACAAAGATCCTGTTAAACCTTCCGGTAAATCAAGAGATTTGACTGTTGTAGCTAAGTCTTCTCCTTTCTCACCATTCATGACAGCCTTCTGTACTTCTTCTAGTCCATCCAAGAACTTGACAAAGTCACCATAGTGTTCAATCATACCAAGCCTACTGTTATAGTAAGGACTAAGGTTAGAGTTGAAACGTCTTACATACTTAGCTGTCTCTATATAATCGTTAGCTACATCTTCATCAAAGATACTGAAATTCTTCATGAAAGCCAACTCTCCCATGTACTGTGACATCTGTCTAGTGGTGTTCCATTGTACTACTGCGTTGTCCATAACTATTTGTGACCCAACTACTTGGTCTTTCTCGTCTTTGATTAAATCGACCTTTCCAAAGAAGTCGTCGATGTGTGAATGATAAGGTTTAAAGTGCTTGAAATTGTTAGCCGCTACTAAGAGTATACGATACTGTTCGTTGTCAAACTTCTCGTTATCTTTCATTCCTGCCTGTACCATATCATGGTCAATCAAGTGACAAGCAAACTGTAACTTAGACATGTCCTTAGTAGAACCATAGAACAACTTACCTTTGTAGTTCTTGATGTTCTCAAACTTGTCTTCTCTCTTAGAGCGTTGGTATGTCTCTCCTTCTTCTGAGTTATATGGCATATAACGGTCAACAAAAGTACTATACACAACCTTCTCTTCGAGTTTACGTCTGTCAGCGTCTGAGATTCTAACAATAGCTTGTCCTGTAGAAGCATCTACGTCAGCACCCTCTTCTATCTTAGATAAGTTAGCTTTATAGTCATCAGGTACATCTATCTGATCATAGTCTTGGAACCTAGATGAAGCTTTTAATAGCTTGATAAGTTTGTCTCTTTTCTCAACTTTACTAGCAATCCAAGCTTGTTTCTTAGAGAACATTAACTTCTTAGTAGTAATCAAGTGTTCAGCTAAAGTTTCAAACTCTGAGTCCTCCATAGGAGTAATACTAGTAAAGACTCCATTATGCTGGTCAGAGATATAACAATCCTTATGTCTGGTAGCAGTAGTAGTCTTAAAGTACAAAGCATCTGTCTTAATAGAAGCCCATCCTAAAGAGGTATCTCTCTTAACTCTATACTTCTTGTCCTTATCTAAGAACTTAGTGTTAGTTACTGTCTTGAAACCATCAAACAAACCAGCTGCTCCTTCAAACTTTATCTTAGTAGTACCAAAGGAAGGCTTAAGAGTATTCAACTCTACAATCTTACTTAGTCTACCAATAACACTGTTAGACCTATGCGAGAAATGAGATATACTTTTACAAGCTTCTATCCATAACAAGAAGTCTGTTTGCTTTAACTCTTTCTCAATCAGTCCAGTAGCCTCTTCCTGAGCTTTCTTAAACTGCTTAGTAATATAATCTCTAGTTGCCTGAGTCCATCTTACCGACTCACGAGAAGGAGTAACATCAATACCTTCATTAATGATTACTTCCTCACCTTCATCATTAGTATAGACTTGTCTAATAGGACACTTTACACCTATATCACCAGACAACTCTTCAAGCTCCATTTCTCTAAAGTCAATAGAGCCATAACATACACCTGTCTGAGTCTCTACATTATCACCACCTTTGATGATGACAACGTGAGGCTTAGAGTAAGGTGAGTTAGTACTAATGATTAGATTAGGAGAGTTATGAAGAGTCTCAGCTTTGAAATGATGCTCATAGCTACTACCATCTTCTCCTTCTATGAAGAACTTAACATTCTTGAAGTACAACAACTGAGTCTCAACACCTCTTATGTAAGAATCCTTGTGATGTCTTAGCACAGGTACACTAACTTCTGTGTAGTTCCTCTCTGTAGTGGCTTCTCCGTAGATAACCTCTCCATTAGAGAAAGTGTAAGGTATATTCATACCTTCTGTTACTAAATTAAGCTTGCCGATCATACTGTTGATCTTACGACGGTACACTCTGACTACATATTTAACTCCATTGTAAACAGTAGTAATAGTATAGTAGTCAGCACCTGTTGCTAAACCTACTTTAGCACCGATACCAAATGAACCTAAGGCATCTTTCCTGTTTCTCTTAGTAGAGAACCCTACAGACAGACAACCTTCTAGTCTAGACTTACCAATACCTACACCATAGTCTCTTACTAAGAAATTATCACATCTACCTCCCCCTGTACCTTCACGATACACTAACTCTACGTTGTTGTGCTCAGTATCCAAGTGATCAAGGCTGTAATAGTCTGGATCCCAGTTGGAGTCAGCATAAAGCTCTCCACTTCTCTTAATAAAGTACTTGTCTGATGTTGCTTTTCCCGATAATATTTCAATTGCTCTTTCTTTCTCACCTTGTGAATCTACTGAGTTAGATACTAACTCTCTAACAGTACTCTCAATAGGCTTTTGATACTGCTGCTCTTGTACGATATCCATTATCATACCTGTTGCTGCAGCATTAATACCTCTTTCAATACCCTTAGATCCTTGAGAGTCTTCTTTTTCTATTAATTGAATTGCCATTCTTTTGTTTTAGTTTAATTTATCTTTTATATAACCAAGCGGTATGTTCGCTTATCACCCACCAACCATTAGTAGGACCATACACGGTAAATCTTACGTAACTAGGTTTATGACTGTCAAGCCTAGTAGTTCTGATTATACTCTTACCTCTTGCATGGTCAGTATGACCAACACGTACTACCATTTGACCATTTGTAATGATATCTCCTTGATTTACTTTTACTCCATTTAGTGTAAAATGCTTATTTGCAGCATGACTGCCTTGTCCTACCATAATAATAATTGTTTTTCTGTATTCCAAATATTGTAACCATGAGAGTGATCCATTTTTCCTACTATGACTACCTCTTCATATTTGTTCATACCTGAGACATAGTAAGTACTCAACTCTCCTACATTACCATATATATCACTATGTCTAGTAAAGCATACTACTTTAGCTCCTATATAAAGAGGGTTACCTCTCATGTCTTTCTTTTGAGCAATCTTGTGCTCTATTCCTACCATATTATTTCGTTTATTATGTCTATTGCTCTGTCTTTACCTACTAGCTTACACAATCCTGTTACGTCTTTACCTCCATAATTAGGAGTGTTGAACCTACCATTAGTAATAAAATGAGGAGCTATACCAAAGGCTCGCTTCATCTTGTTTGCACCTCTTATCCCTGTTAGGTCAAAGTCATACATACTTATGATGTAGCTAAAGCGTTTATCTAGCTCCTCAAATTGTACTTTAGTTAGTATTGATGACTCAGAAGGAGGTGACACTGCTGCTATCCCCATCTGGTAAAAGAACATCACATCCTTGAGACTCTTAGTGATTATAAGCAGTCTACCTTCTGAGGGTAGTTGTTTATAACCTTGGAGTCCTTTGTGATTGCTAAGGAATCTACGGTCTTCTCTTTTAGGGAAGTAGAGTTTGAGTATCCCTTCTTCGAAGTAGTAGCCGTAGCATGGATCTTGTTGTAGTCTAGAATAGACAAGAGATTTGTTAACCCAGGCATACTCAACGACTCCTGTTTGGTAAACAGATAGAGTTTCAAGCTTAACACCATGATCAGTCCAATAGCTAAGATCAGAGTCCGAAAAGACCCCCCACTTAACTTTAATCTCTGCAACTTCTTTGACTTGTATTTGTCCATATTCTTTAGGTTTCTTTGTGAAATTCTTACCAAGATTTAATCCATCTACTAACTGGAAATCATATGCTATCTTCCTGCATGCCTCATAGAAGCTACAGTTATAGACGTGTTGTACAACACTAAAGCAATCACCATAGAAGTGGCCAGACCAATCTTTGAACCATATAATACCTAACTCAGACATCTTAAAAGAACAAGTGGGGGTGCTATCGTCACGTAAGGGAGATATAAATCTCTCTGTGTAAACGACAGACACCCCCAAGTATTTCTCAAAGATCTCTTCTTGTGATAGTCTATCTAATACAAACTTCTTGTCTATATCCGGAACTATCCCAAACATCTAGAATGGCATGTCTGAATCAGATGGTCCACCTGGTACCGCTGCAGTAGTAGAACCAAAGGTAGTACTAGCAGGTGCTGTTGGAGCTCCTGAATCAGCAGTAATCCCGTAGTAAGACATAGGTTGTGTTCTGTCAAAAGGAACACCGTTATCTCTTTTCTTAGTACCTAATGATAAACCAGCTGGTCTAAATTCAGTTGAAATCCAATCACCAAAACGAGGAAATTCAATATCTGTATCAGATGTACCTTTATAGATAGTTGCAATAGTAGCTTCTCCGCTACCGATAACACCAGGGTTCATTGCTTGGCAGATAAGGGCATATTTCTCAGGGATACTAGAACCTTTAATAGCCGAGATTTGCTCTGGTGTAAGGTAAGCTAATAATAAACGCTTTAATTGCTTAGCTTTGTCACTTGATGCTTCGTCTGATTTTACTTTAGTTTCTGCATCTAATCCAGCATATCTTTTGTCTGCTGTCTTATCAAAGTCTGAGACCCAGAACCTTGGCTTCCAGCTACCTGCATTACTGGCGTCGGTACCTTCAAAGTAGAAGTCTAAATCTCCATCTTTACCCAACTCTACCTTGTTTAACTTTACTTTAACGTTTACTCCTGGCTTAAGAGGTGAGTATCCTTTCTTTACTTCTACTTGATCGAAATCTAACATATTACTTTATTTTGTGTGTTTATTACTAAATGATTAAAGCCCTGTAACGTAGGGCTAGGCGAGCTATTTTTCGTAGTAGCTAAACGACGTGGTCCTTAGACGGTAGCGAATCTGCCCGGACTAGCGTAACGATGCGGTGATACGCGCTTATATTATCTCTTCTGACTCTGAATCAAAAGCCACTTCTACCTCTACTTCTTCATCCATAGAAGCTAGTAAGTCAGCTCTATTCTCAGCTTCAATCTCAACATAAGTTGATTCGTGCTCAGCAATAGGTTCTTGACCTAACTGCTCTTCCTCAGCTTCAACTTTAGCTTCATTCTCAGCTATTACATCTGGGCCATGAACTGTCTCTGTTAACTCGAAGTAAATATCTCCATTAAACTCTTGACCTTCACCTTGGATAGACCACTCTGAGTGATGTCCATTTAAAGAGTCAGCAATGTTACCATGAGAGAACTCTCTGTTCTTATTAACAGGACGACCTTGTTTAGTTTCAGCATCTGTACTAGCAATAACTACTTGACCTTCTGCACTTTTAAGGATGATTACATTACGTCCTTCTACTAAGTTTAGTGTGTCAGCGGCTTTCTTACCTAATCTGATCTTATTTCCAGCAAAGACTTTTACGTCTGCTTCGTTAAATGTTGCTACTTTGTTTGTGATGTTTTCGAATGATGCTAAATTAAACATTTTATTTGTGTTTTGAATTAATAATTATACTATAAATATACGAAAGATTCTTTATCCCTCGTAGTAATTGTCTATTGCTTTTGCTACTATACCTAAATCATTAGGTATAGTGTCAGGAAACATATCCTCTGGAGACTTAGCTGTTGTAGAGCCGTCTGAATTAGTTACAAACGTATAAGTACGATTGCCTGCTTTGTCTACTTCAATGTTAGTAAACAATACAATAGTGAATAAACCCTCCATTGTAAGAGAATTGTCCACAAGCTTACCGATAGTCTTGAACTTACGTAAGGGTTTGTAATCCTCAGTGATAGTCTCGTCATGGTTAGTGACAAAGATCTTCAAGTCATCTCTAAGCTTAGATGCTTCAATAAGAGGTGTTGCTATATGTTGTGCTATCTCAGCAAACTTAGCAAAGCCTGACTCACTAGCTCGTTGGAAGTACTCAAAAGCACCATTGTACTGGTAATCGTCAAGTACTATGTTCTTGATGTCAGGTCTATTCTCATCTACATGCTTTAACATACGAGTTATAGCATTATGGTCTGTAGTACTATAGAAGTTACCTTCTGAAGCTGTCTCATTTACCTTGTTATACAACTTAGCAAAACCCTTCATAGGTATCTTCTTACCTGTCAAAGAGATTAACATTGTAACTTTAGGATCTAGTCCTTGTATTGCTCTTGTTTTGCCTGACCCAGAAGGTCCGCATACACCGATCATTTCGCTCATTATACTTTGTTTTAAAATAATTGTTTTTGTTTCTTTACTACTGGTATCTGTCCTGTATCTCTAAAGGACGTGTACATCTCCTTAAATACCTCAACTTCCATCTCGTCAAAGTCAAAGAACGCTAGCTTGTTCCACATAGGGAACGTTAAGTCAGGAGCACCTGACCTGTTCTTGACTAGTTCAAAGTAAGGTATCTGTAAGACTTCTCCGTCTATCATCATCTTAGTAGGTAAACCATCTGTGGTGTAACTCTCTATACCTAGCTTTGCCGGAATATGAGAGATGATAATGTAATCTGAACATTGCTCAATAGAACTAGCTCCGAATAAGCATTCCGTACCTGGACGGTGCATATCGGCGTTCTGAACACGTTCGGTCTTACGTATCTCTCTGTTCATCTGACACAAGACTAAACCTATTGAATTACCTCCTTGTGAAGCAATATACTTTTTGGCTTCTACTAATAGATACATAAGACTGTCAATCTTAGATCTCTCTGACTGGCCTTGTACACCTTTGACTAACAGAGTATGATCAAGCTCATATATCATAGTGATATTGTCTGCTTTACACTCTGTCTCCCAATAGTGAACAAGAGACCTTACGATAGCCTCTGGTGTACTAGGTACATCAATAAAGTCTATATCTCTTTTTGCTAATTCATCATAGTATTTGTCTAAGTCTTTGAATTGTTGAGCTGTCAAAGGCTCTTCTACTGAGTAGAGTTTGTTGAGTGACATCTGAGATGCACTTACAACACTTCTAGCTATCTGACTATGACTCGACATCTCAAAGTTAAAGACATACTGCTTGAACTTAACCTTAGGATTCTCTATGACAAAGGAATCTCTGAAACACTTAGATATAGTACTCTTACCAGCGCCTGAAAGAGCTGATATAGTAGTAATCGTATTGTGTTCTAATCCACCTAATAAGGCCTTGTTCAATCTTCTGAACTTAGTCTTAAGAGATCCTATCTCACCTGTCATCCTCTTACGAGTATACTCCTTACTTTGCGCTACAACTTCCTCGGAAGATAGCTTTTTCATGAATGAAATAGACTCGCTCATGATATCTTAAGAGTTGATACACGTGATACTTTCTTTAATCTTGCTTCTCTGAGTACTTTCCAGTACCTAGTAAGGACGAACTTCTTAAGACCTAGTATGATAGCGCTGTTCTCAACACCCCACGCTAAGTCTTTCATTACTTCCTTGTGTTCGTCTAAGTTGTTATCAATAGCACGGATGTAATCCATAGCTATTTCTTCGGCAGAAACATTAGAGCCTAAGTATAACTTCCCATCGGAACCTTTAAATCTTGCTGGATAAGCGTCTTGTAACTCAAACGGCATAGGATAAACCTTCAGCTCAAACTTACTAGCGAACTTTGGATTAATTTCGTAGTAGTCATACTGACATTTACCTGCATCGTTATAGTCTATAACTATGTCACGGGATATAAGGTCGATCATATCTTCCACTGCAAGCCCACCTGTGACGTCTTTATATCTAAGACTTAACTTAATAGCGTTTTTCTTTCTTGTAGCCGTGTCCAATGCTGGGTCACTAACTAACAGTTTGATGAACATTAATTGAGAAGGAGATACTTTTAACTCCTCGCACAAATCAACGTCCTCGACAATTGAGTGTAACATGTATAAGTGATTATAGGTTAAACCGTCTAACCATCTTATCCAAGTTTGGTTCTTTTACTTAAGCTTTAATCGCTTACGTATCAGAGAAATACATTCTTCTATGCTATCTAACTCTATGACGTTAAGAGATCCAGCTTGCGCTTTCTCTAATGACATCCTGTCTCTTGAGTTAGGAACATATAGGTTCACAAAGATTCCTTGTTTCTTAGTACCATCAGTATAAGTATAGTGTCTAGCTACTCGCCCAGTACGTTGAACATACTGAGTAGGATTACTAGAACCACTAGCATTGACACCTAACTCTACATCTTCTACATTGAAACCTTGGTCTAATGCTCTAGCCGTACAGATTACATCTACTCCGCCCTTGTTGTTAGAGAAGTTGTCTAATGCTTCTCTTTTCTGGACGGTAATGCCCACCTTCTTCGCTTCTGTCCAATAGACTTCCCACTTACTATCTTTTATTGGTCTTGCTGTATAGCCTTTTGATAAGGCATACTTCTGTGCTCCATTTAAAGTCTTGTAAATCTTAGTCTTCTCTTCATTGCGATAGTAAGACTGTAACTTGGTGTGGTACGATACTGCACGCTTACCTATTCTTTTGTTGACTTCGTCTGCGAATTGTGTACTTTGAGAAAACGTGATAGTTTTTAAACCAAACTCATTGATAAGATCAACGGTTGCTACTATCTTCTGCTCCAAGTTGTTAAGAAATTTCAAACGCATTGCTGTGAACTGTTGTCCTTGCAACGCTGCTATCTGATATTCCTTAGCCTTATCTCTGATTTCATCCTCTGATGAACTCATAAACAAGCAACGAGCATAAGTTGCGGCTTCCTCTATTTGCATACACTTTCGCATCAAGTCAGGGTCTTTGTCAAAGGTATTCAAACTTTCACTTATAATCTTACTCATATTTGATAGTTTTTCCTTTTCAGACCTTGTTAGTAACATCGGAACGTTACACTCTACGAAGTCACTTATCCATCCCCTACGTATGGCTTCTTTCTGTGTTATTCTCATAACAACAGGTGCATATTCCTTTAGGAATTTCTCTCTCCCATCTAACCTGTCTATAGTAGCAGTCAGACCCATAACAAAGCGGTACTTAACCAAGCTAAATACCTTGCTGAAATGATCACTAGCATAGCGATGCATCTCATCTAGTATCAACAAGTCGGTTGAATAAGACACTTCTTTAAGGGCAACTGTGTTGACAACATATACCTCGCAGTACTGTATCAACTCCAAGTCAGTCAACAAGGTTGTCCATTGGTCTTGAAGTTGCTGAGTAGGTACTATAACCATTGCCCGTAGCTTGGGCATAGTTTTAGTCATCTTCTTAATAGCAATACAAGCAAGGTAGGTCTTACCGAACGCTGTGCAGCATTCCATAGTACCCTTACCTCCCATTCTCTTCCAATGAACAACCCCTCTTAACTGCATCATGTACTTAGAACTATCCAACTTATCAATTGGCACTCCTAGTAATGAATTCATATATTGTATTTAAGTAAGTGTATCCCTTTTAGTGTTGGTATTTCTTCTACACGTCTTGTCACGTCCGTAAGGTGTAACCAAAGAAATACTTCATGGCCTTTACTGTCAGCTACGTCTACTTGGTACTCAAAGAAACGTAAGTTGTTTTCATCTAACTCGTTAAATTCTGATTTAGTCATCTTTATGGTCTAAATATGCTTGTACTTGAGCTTCTTCTGCATTACCTTTTAAGGTTTCAAAAGCTAACTCTTCTAGTTCATGGATATCATCTACTTCTACATCATCACCTTCTAGGTCTTTAACAGATGTAATCTCGTAACCCTCTGGGCAACCTGGGTATTCTAGTTCCATTGGCTCATATGGTTGGTACTCACCTTCCACTATGAGTATTCGTCCTTCAAATTCTAGTGTCATAAGCTTAGCTTTTTACGTTCTCTTGTTATTATTAAACTCTCCATGATTTTAATCTCACTCGCAGGCAAGAGAGTTCTTACATCTCTAACACCATCAAGTACCTCGTAGATGTCTACAACCTCTGGTTCACCTTCTGAAGGAGAGTAGTAGTCATATTCAACCTCATATTTCTCATCTCCTATGAATAGTGTCATAATAACATTGTTAATTGTTCGGGTTCTATTTCTCTTATTATCTTTCTTGCGGCTCTCTCATAGAACAAGTAGTTTATAGAGTAGTCTGACAACTCTTTATACTCGTTCATTATGATAACACCTGTGTCCTTCATTACATGTTGATCTCCTGTACCACAGTTCTTATACAAATAACCTGACATAGGTCCTGTACCTGCATAGTACCTGTTTGTTCTCTGTAACTTGACTCCCTTATGGAATGCTTCAAACCTCTTACCTGTAGTTGTTGAAGTACCCATCTTAGATGTCATACAGAAATCATAGATATCATCACATCCTCTTATAGTATCCTCTATCTTAACTCCTTTAGTGAAGTAATCAATGACAGCTGTTTTGACTATAGGATGCATGTAACCTTTCAGCATATCTAACCCAGGTACTAACGTACCCTTAGCTTTGATGTAACCTCCTGGCATAACAGCTATGTAGTTATTACACGATTGCTCGTATATAGCTTCAAACTGATCATGATCTAGGGCCATCTTAGTAATTCTCTCCCATTCAGAACATATCTTGTGATATTCTTCTAACTGTGAGTCCTTTACTCGGACTGTCACACTATCTGTATTAGTACCTAATACTTCGACACCAGCCAAATCAAGAGCCTCGATGAGCATAGCAAGCATGAGTTGACCGCATATTGCGGTAGCGTATGACACTTTTGGGGCATATACGGGGCTGAATAAGTTATTGTAATTCCCGTACAAACTATTCAGACGTAATTTTGCGTAGGCCTCCAAGTCCTTATCCCCTTGAGCTTTTGCTTCCGTCTTATCGTCAGAAGCGATTGTATACTCAACCAAGAGATGTGGATCCAGAGGGTGAGGTATATGCTCTATCCTCATACGAGGGTAGTACGACGAAACATCTGGCATAAGCAACTGAGTACCTGGTACCTGTGCATGTATCAAGCCTCTAGACTTGAACTTCTTCTTACCTGTTTTCTTACCGTAGTTATGATGTAGCCCACCTAGCCCAAAGACTAACCACATCTTACCGAACCTCATAGGATGTCCCCACTTTTGTTCAGGCTTCTTAGGTTGTTCAACAGCTGGGTCAAACTCTAATCCCTTGTACACATCTAATACAGCGTTAAACCTTGCTGTCTTAAACTTGATGAAAGGAAAGAGTAAGTCCTTAACTACTATGTTACCTACAGGTACGTTTTCGTTAACAGTCTTGCGCATGAACCAATCAACTTCCATACCTAGTCCCTTCGCAATAGACTGAGACATAGTGTACTCAGCTATCTTAACAGGGTCTAAACTCTCTACATTTAAGCCTGTCTGTTCATGAACAAACTCTCTCAAAGCAAAACCTTTAGTTAACTCCTTACATACTGCTTTTAAAGACAATACATCATTCACACAGTAGCTAATACATGGGTCCCATCTATCCTTAGGTAACTCAGCATCCCAATCTACTTCAAACTCTTCTAAGTTATGCCATTTAATGACTACTTGTAAGTGCTTAAGAGACTTACGTAACTTACTGCTAGCTAAAAAGGTCATAATGTCAATAGACTCTAAACCTTTCTTGTACTTGTAGTTGTTTACTGTATCTCTGTCTTTGCTTATGATAGCTTTAGACATACGGTACAAGTCCATATTGTTACAGTCCATGTTATCAAACAAGAACCTTAGCATTATGTCGTCATATCCATGAGAGTTGTATCCTATGAGTTTATATCCTTCTGCTACCTTCTTGATTTGATCTCTGTCGTCTCTTCTCTCTGATATTTCATAAGACACTACTTTGTCACTGTCTAAAGGACTGAATACTATACAAAAGAAGTTGGGCACACATTCTATGTCATAACATACTTTAAGTTCATTCATATTGTTAAGGTTTAGGAGGACATTTGGCTATGCCTACAGCTTCACTATAACTAAAACCTAGTTTTGTTAGATAATGTAATCTAGTTTTATATACTCCTTTTTTCCGAGGAACAAAAGAGTGCCATACTGTATAGCGTCGACACTCTTTATGTAACTTTTGAAAATAAAACTTAGCTGCGTATGGATGAGCCATTACATTGTCTCATCCACATGTTCAAATATAGCAGGCGCAGGTGTATCTTGAATCATTTCTAAACTTGATTCTTCTACTCCTTCTACTGAGTGTAACCATTGATCAGCACTAACAGGCTCTACCTTCTTAGCTGGTAATGGTGATACTTTACGTACGAATAATCCTTCATATGCTGGAGCACCTGTCTGTTCATTAGCCTTAACATGTACTAATACAACCTTAACTTTAACCTCATCTCCTGGAGAGGGTCTGTATTGTCCGTCTAATATACCTAAGGTAAGGTTACAGTTAGCTGCTTTTTGGTAATCTCCTTGAGCAAACAAGGTCTTAGCTTTAAGATCGAAATACTCTGTAGTAAGATTGAAGTTAGCAATTGCTACTTGAACCATACCATTACGAGCCGATCTATGGCTGTTACATGATGTTACTGTTGTTTCATAGGTACCTGGTTCTGTAATAGGTGTACCTTTAGCCGCACATAATCTTGCTGCGAACTCTTTTGTGATTTCTCTGTTTGTACTTTGCATAATTGTATTTGTTTAAATTTACTTGTTTGTTTTAGTGATAGTAGCAGGACTCGAACCTGCGACCAACTTCCCCGAAAGAGACCGCTCTATCCAACTGAGCTATACTATCATTTATATATTTCGAGCATTAAAACGCTCGATAACATTCAGCAAAACATCATTCCGCTTCGCTCCACGACTGTTTGCTTCAATGTTATAGGCAACCAATCCTAGTGGCTCTGCCATGCTTTTTACAAAACATTACATTATTACTTATTTGCTCATATTTACAGGTTGCTTGGCAGCATATAACAAGGTCTAAAGCATCATTATTATTTAGCTCGGTTTGGTTCTGTCTAACTATCTCATATC
>Ga0114915_1000857_pt1 | contig 13457 bp, 10 predicted proteins | sample MalvirAntarct_55_FD_87288 | JGI IMG/M metagenome (GOLD analysis project Ga0114915, IMG submission 87288) | Marine viral communities from the Global Malaspina Expedition - Malaspina viral metaG Antarct_55 | ecosystem: Environmental > Aquatic > Marine > Oceanic | place: South Georgia Island...
GGAATCCATCTACAAAAGCAATAAATCTATTCTTTTGTTTTGGCTCAAATGCTGTGAAAAATATTTCGTTTGGGTTTAATACTGCCATTTTATTATCTTATTTTATTATAAATATTCGATTTTCTTTTTTTTATGATGGAAAAGTTGCTCCAGTTGGTAATACATTGAAATCAAGTATAATAAACTCAGCTGTTTTAGTTGGTTGTAAGAAAATCTGTCCGATTAACTCATTTCTATCTATAACATCTGGTGTATTGTTTGTTTCATCCATTACTACTTTAAAAGCATATAATCCCTGTCTTTGTTGAACACTTTCTAAATACGGATTTACTTGTGTTAAAAAGTTTTGTCTTGTTGCAATTGTATTTTGTTCAAATACTAAATTATCTGCAATTTGAGAAATATATCCTTTAAGTGTTATTAACAATCTACGTACATTTACTCTATCTAGAGCAGTTGCTGCTTTTTGTAATGTTTTTTGTCCAAATACTACAACTCCTTGTTGTGGGAATGTAGCTATTGGGTTGACATTAGCTTCATATAAAGTATCTCTGTTAGCAGAAGTTAATTTTCTTTCAGCTCTTACTACTGAACCTAAACCACCTCTTGTAATACCTGCTGGTGCGAACCATGGGTCTGAAGAAGCATCTGTAAAAGCATATACTCCTGGAATCATTGTAGAAGCTGGTATGTATACTAATAATCCAGAACTTGGATCAATAGTTTGTAACCAAGGCCAATATGATGCTGCATAACTAGAATCTACGGCTGCTGCGTTTTGATTTACAGTTCCAATTGCTGTGTTATAAGGAACTAAATCCATTACAAAAATTGCATCTCCTCTTGAAATACATATGTTTTTAAGTAAATTACACTGTACAGCATAATTTGAATAGTATAAACCTGGAGCTGAAATTACATTGTATTGATATTCATCCTGGTTTGCTAGTAAATTAATTGCATTTGTATAATCTGTTCCAATTACACCTTGAGTATTTACTGAACTTATTTTATCATAGAATAAATTTGCACTTACACTATTTAAATTAGATCCTATTGCTTGATCAAATGAACCTGACCCTAATTGAGGTAAAGATGCTGTAAATTCAATTTTTGCAGTACCATTATTATCAAAATAATAAGGTGTATTTGAATTTACTTGTTTTACTCTTACATAATTAGATATATTAGGATAATTTCCTGATTCTTGTAAAAATGTTCCTGAACCGTCAGCTGCTACTACAACATTTGAAGTAACATCACCAATTGCTCTTGAAATATAATTTGGAGAGAAAGGATCTAAAGAAATATTATTAAATGATTCTAAAATAACTTTTTGACTGTTATTATCATTACCTCGTCTAACAAATAGTGAAAATACACCTGATGCTGTATTTACTGCTCCAATTTCCCATCTTAAGTTATCAGCAGAACCACTTGATAAAGCCCCGTTTGCTAATTCTGTTCCTGAAGTATCTGCTCCTACAGGAGAAGTATTATTCATAATAACACCTTCAGATAATGTTTCTAATACAAACGCCGCTTTATTTTCAATTGAGCTATCAGTTAGAGTTACTATCATATCAGCCGATGGAGTACCTATATTTGCCGCAGCAAAAGTTAATGCATCACCACTTGAATATCCAGCTCCATCACTAGTTACATTAATTGCGGTTGCTCCATTTAATAAATTAGCGTCAGTTACTGTAAAAGTGAAATTTCTATCACAAGCTGTAAATCCAGCTGTTGCCAGATCAGCTGCTGAGACTGTTAATACATTTCCTGTAACATATCCTGACCCTGCGACTACTACGGATACTGCAGTTAAAACACCAGTTGTTCCACCACCGTCAGTTGTAATAGAAATTGTTGCTCCTGTTCCAACCTGAGTAGTTCCTCCTGATGTTGTTATTTTGTCAGCGGCTATTGTAATTGGTCCTGTTACTGTACCTATTGTAGTACCACCTGATACTGCACTTTGTGCTGTTACGTTTTGGGCTGCTATTAAATTAGTTAATTCACCTATTACTACAGAAAAAGTTGCTCCATTATTAGGAGTAACACCTGTAGCGGCAACAACGAAAGTTCCTTTTGTACCACCAGTACCACCTGAAGTGTAATCACTTATTATATTTCCTGCTAACCCTGCACTTACTGCTTCAACATTATTTTGAATTGTAGTAGATAAAGCGGGATCGAAAGAACCACTCGTAACTCTTGTTACTAGTAAAGAGGTTCCACCTTGAGAAAAATAATTATTGGCCGCAATTGAAGTTAAATAAGTATAATCTTGTGAACCACTTTCTAAAGTAGTACCAAAAATTGTTTGAAATGAACTAAAAGAACTAACTAAGGTTGGTTTTTCAACCGGTCCTTTTACTGTTGGTCCTACTATTGCTGCTCCTCTAGTTAAGGGTTGAGCTGTAACTAGAGATTGATCGTTTTCTCTTGCTAATACTCCTGGAGATATTAATGTTTCTGCCATTTTGTTATATTATTTTTAATATTGTTTTATTATAAATATTAAGAAGAGGTTCAAAAACTTATTCTGTTGTAGTAAATTCTCCAGATTCTAAATCAATGTTTCCATCCCCATATTTTTCTTGTAATTCTTTAGCCGTTTTATTAGTTTTTTCTTGTAAATCACCTAGTTTATCTAAAACAGATGCTCTTTGGCCCTCTAATATTGCCCTATTAATGTCAACTTGTCCTAATTCAAAAGTAATTGAATTTTGTTGTTGTTGGTAACCTTTAAGAATTTCTAATTCTTCTTTTGATAACTTAATTGTTTTACTCATTTTTTTATTTATTTAATTATACATATTTTATTTTTACTCAAAACTTACAGTTGAAAGGATAGATTTATGATATTTTTCTGTTAAATCTACATATTTTCCTTCTAATATATACCCAATTTTTGTTATTTCCTCTGGGAGTTCTAAACATATATTAGATCCTTTAATTGTTGTTTCTAAATCATTTACTACTAGTACTAACTCTGGGGTTATATTGTCATAAATTATTACTTTAGGTGCCCAATTATTAGTACTTATCCTTTTATGTGTTTTTGAATTTTGAAAAAACATTTTAAATAGGTTTAAATCTTTATCTTTGGGGACAAAATTAAATAAACGGTCTGTGTCATCAAACGAAATTTGATCCCAAACAGGTTCTATATGAGTTTTATATTCAAAATTTTGAATTAATTGCTCCCAATATTCTTCTGCATCTCTAAATTTCCCCCCTTCTTTCCAGGGGTGTTGATCACTCATGTAATATTTTTTATTAATAATAGGTAAAATTGACTTTAAATTTTCTTTAGATAAAACATTAAACATAAAGCTTGGAAATCTATAATCTTTATCTTTTACCCCTAAATCCTTTACTTTAGATACTAAAAAAGAAATTGGATTTTTTAAATCATAAACAATGTTATCTGTTATTTTAATATCATAATTAATAAAACTAAAATAATTATAATCTAAAGACACTCCTAAATTTCCAGCTAATAATATTTGATTAAGGGCTGTCCAACCATAATCATCTAATATATTTTGTAATCTTATTTTTTTATCTTTAAATTTTAAATTTTTCCAAAAAACCATTCCCCTATAAGGGTACGTAATTGTTGGGTTACTTTTATCATATATAAAATAATCAACTTTGCTTTGTATAGAATTTGATACAGGGATATGGGATAACACCATTATATCAAACCCTTCTGATTTAATTTTATCTATGTTTTTATTTAGTGTATTTTTTTTAATATCATTATCGCAATGACACATTATTATTACTAAATTTTTATTTTTCATAACACGCTATATAGTTATTTTTGTTTTTTGTTTCATCATATTTTTCTATAGTCTCGTATTCTATATAATTAATAGCATTATTACTACTTTTAAACCAATCTCCATTATTATTTAATAGCTGGTTGATAATTGATTGTTCTGACTTATACAATGTAAGTAAATTTTTCTTGGTATCCACAGTATCTTTGTCTAATTTTATATTTGATTTACCAAATACATAAAAATCATCAGTAATATCAAGTATGGCATCAAATACTAATTTATGTTGTGGGTGACCATATTCACCTATAGGATTATGGGTAACTACTTTTTCCCATTCTTTACTTTTTAAAATGTCTTTTAAATTAAAATGTTGAGTAGGATATAAAGTATCTTCATAATCTAACATTTCCCAAGAACCAACATTAAGTTTATTCATTACGGCTTTAAATTCCAATTTTCTGGCGTCATTTGAGTTATTAGTTAAACATACAACTCTATATTCAGGCCCATGTTCAATTAATTCTGCTCCGCCAAATATTAACTCATCATCCGGATGTGCTACTATCATTATTTTATTTACCTGTTGGTCTTTATACATAGTATTTAAAACTTCCCCATTTTTAGGTGTAACTGAAGGGTCAGGACCATGGATAAAATATGGTTTTTTGTTTGTAATATCAAACATAATATCAAATCCTTTGCTTAGTATCTTTTTATCTGTTACAATCTTTTCTTTTGGAGAATAATAATTATTCCAAGTAATAGGTAAATGTAAAGTTTTATTTTCTTTCCAAAGTAAGGCATTAGTTACTCTTTCTTCTGAAAATGCATTATCATCGGCGAATATTTGGAGGTTTTGGGTATTTAATTGTTTATTTAAATCTAAACACCTTTGGAAGAATGATTTCGAATCCTCATTATAAAAGTAAAAACCAGTTGCTATAATAACCTTATTTGGGTTTCTTTTAATATCTAAAACATTAGATACTTCAGCTCCATAGTGTCCCTCTAATTTTATGTTTTTATATTTTCTCCAATGAACCATATCTTCATCAAAATACCTCATAAATAAAGGATAATCTTTTAAATTTAAAAGGTATTTTAAAGAATCATCAATATTTTGGGTAGCAAAAGCATCACCATCTATCCAAGCGAAATTTTTATATTCAGTTTTTAAAGAATCTAAACTAGTTAAATATTTAGCAAAATATAAAGAATAATCTTTATCTATTAAATCAAACTCATTATTAATATATCTTACAGGTTTAATATCAAAATCAATTCTTTTATTTATTACATTAGGTAAATTAATTTTTGAATCACAATTAAACCCATATACTATTAATTTATATTTTGAATGTTTTAATAAACTTTTTGCTAAAACTTCTACCATAGAGAGATATTTTTCATCCCCTCCTGTTACCCAAACAAAATTAGGGTTAGATTTAGGTTCTAATATATTTAAACATTCTAAATATACCTGGTCTACTGTAATAGATTTTTGGCAAATGTGTTGGTTTTTAGTTCCCTCATTTTCGGGACACCAATTCCAGTTACCAGGATCAAATGTAAAATCTTTATTAACCCAACAATTATTACATACTGTATTATTTTCAATTTTTGTTAATTTATTTGTAAACTCATAACCAAAAGGAATAAAATTATTAACCATTAAAGTTGGTTTATCTAATGCCCAGTTTGCCCAGGATAAACCTGAACCCAACCCTATAAATAAATCGGCATGGTGGAGATAATTAAAGGTTTTTTCCCAATTAAGTTTCTTTTTATTAATTATATTTGTTCCCGAAAACCCTTCGTATGATATATTAACTACTTTATATCCTTTTTTATGTAATTTTTTAGCTAAGCTCCTCCATCTATCATGAGGCCATTCTTTTAAACCCGATGTTGCTCTAGGGCCTATACAAACGTATTTTTCTTTAATTGGTCTTTTACCTAATTTAAAATCTACCCCATAATTTATTTCTTTATATGGAAGACCTAAAATATCAGTTGCCGTCTGTATCAAGGGAATAGTATTGGGTTGTATTTTATTTTTTGTTCCTTTATCCCATTTTCCATCTGTCTTAAACCATCCTATTTTATAATGGGCATATGCTTCATATGGAGTGTCCGGTTTGATAAAAGTTATATCTTTGTAATTGGGGTTATTTTCAAACCATTCATTATGGAAAGTGCTTACTACAACTTTACATTTATGTTTTTTTTGGAATTCTAATACCTGTGGCGCCCAAGCTAAAGTATCACCAATCGATTTTGAATCAAAAGTAATTTTAGTAGTTTTATCCTTTAAATTAAAAGAATGAACTATTTCACCATTAACCTTTATAATCCAAGGAATAAAGTAGGCTTTATTACACTTTGTCCACATATTATTTTTAATAGTGCTAGAGCGTATAACTTCATTATTAGTAGAATCTATAAATTCTACTAAATATTCTTGTTTATTAGAACCAAATATTTCTACTTTTACACCATGTTCAAAGCTAATTTCTATTCTATTTTTTGGTGGGGATTTCATAAAATCCTTAATTTCCTTATCAGCGATTTTAGACATATTTTCCCACGTAAACTCTTCTCTAAGGTTTTTAGATTCCTCTAAGGCTATTTTTTTATGGTAATCATAATTGTCATAAGAATCTCTCATTACTTCCCTAAGATGGTTAAAATCTGGGATGTAAAAATCTCCAGATAACTCTGATTGGGAGTATGTGCTATATTCCCCTCTAATAGCGGGTTGTGTTCCTATAATGTCAACCGGTAATCCTTTACCACTAGCAAATTCTAACTGAGCACTACAGTTAGAATAAATAGAAGGTGTACCACAAGCCATAGCTTCAATTAAAGGTAAATTCCATCCCTCAGATCTAGCACAAGATACAAATACATGACCTTTTTGGAGATATTTAATATATTCTTCTCTAGTAGGGAAATGTTTTATTTTTATTCGTGGATCTATTAAACTATAATGTTTTAGTCTTTCTTCAGTAGTTTTAAACCCATCTTTTGCAAACATGTTATCTATAGATATTACTAAATCAACAGGTTCATCTTTACTAAACTCTTTTAAAAAGTTTTCAATAATTTCTTTAGTTGATTTTCTATAATCCCACCTACCAAAATGAATAAATTTAAATCTACCATCATCATATTCAGGTAAAGTAGATTTACTATTAGGTTTAAAAATTTTACCATTTACGGCCTCAGGAACTACTTTTATATTTTCTGAGGGTATACCTTGTTCTATATTGCATTCTTTTTGCCATTGAGAAGGTACCCATATTTGGTCAAATTCTTTTAATCTATTAAAAAATTCTGTTGGGTATTTTGTAGTTTCCCATACAACATAAGCTATTTTAGGTCCTTCATATTTTTGATAAAAATAATGATGGTTTACTTCAGCTAAAACTATATTTAGGTTATGGTCAAACTCATTAGGGTAATTTTTATATATTTCAGTATCATGTAAAGTTCTATCATTTCCAAAAGATGTTTGTGAAACAATCAACTTTTTGTCTAAATCCGTTAAATATGGTTCTTTATTAAAAGGTTCGTCCTCTATACCATTCCAATAAGGAGGAACTGTAAAATTCCTAATTTTTAAGGGATAATATGAGGAAAGTGATTTAAAAAAGTCTCTGGAGTGATTATTAAAACCTGTTGTTCCTATATAACAACTAGAAACTAAAATTTTAGTAGTATCTGGCATTTATTGTAAGTTTATTGATGTAATTATTTTACTTATATCAAATACTTCATCGAGATTATTGTACGGAAGAGATTTTATTTCCTCTGACAAATTAAATGGAGTATAAGATACTTGATGTAATGGGATTTCTTTAGTATAAGGATTTGATTTAATATTATCATGAAAATTATAACCAAATATTTCAGGTATGGTATCTACCCAACATACTGTAGATTTTACATTCAATGCTCTAGCCATATGTTGACCAAAACTATCTATTAATAATCTTTTACTAGCTTTTTGAAGAAGAATTGCTATACTTCGATATCCATCTAAAGCGTGTAAACTATCAGGATATGTAATTTGATCTTCCCTTTTAATATGAATTATAGTATAATCCTGTTTATAATGATCAATTAAATCTTTTACTATAATAGGAGGAATATCCCTAGTCCATGAATATTGTTGAGATAAACCCTGTGGTCCTCCATTTGGTTGGATAGCCATAATAGGTTTATCGGTAGAATAGTAAGGCGAAAAATAGTCTATTTCAGGTTGTGATAAGTAAAGTTGTGGTTGTTCATTATTATACCTTAACCCAAAAAGTTCACACCAAGTTTTTAATAATGAAACAGGTTTATTAGTAATATAATCAGATGTTTTATAAGGTTCAGATGCAAATATTTTACAATTTTGATTTTTAATATACTTTAAATATAACCCATTTGTTTGGTTTATATCATAAGTTTCATGTATATGTGGGTTGTTTAAAAAAATGTCAGCATAGCCGGTTACTACTATTAGGTTTGCGTTTTTATAACGTGTTTTAATGGCAGTTACTATGGCTGTTGCCATGATAGACTTACCAAGTCCACCTTCAATTTGGAAGATTATATTCATTTATAACTTAATTTATTTATAACTTTAATATACGAAAAAAATTTAGTATTTCCTAACTAAATCACATTTTTTGTTATTATTCATCCCAAGGTAAACCATCTGTTGTAGTAGAAGGAGGGGTTGCTGAAATCATACCAGCTATTGAAGATGAATTTTCTTGTTCTATAGAAGCTGTATCCACTATAGATGTAATCCAGCTTAAAACATTTTCCTTAGTTAAGCTTTCAAATTCGATAAAACCAGCAGCACCTATTGATCCTGTTATTTCTATCTCCCCATTATATCTTTCACCAACTTCTTCATGAAGAGAGTCAACCATAAAGCAGATTTTATTTACTACTCCACTACTTATTTCTCTTTCAAGTTCTGTAATTACGTAATTATGTACCATAGTTATTGTTATTTTGTTATAAATATATAATTTTTTATTTAATGTATTGGTTTTATCCAACTATCGTCAAGGTATGTTTTAAATGGTTTTTGAAATGCCTCATTTACCGCACGTACTACACCAGGCCATTCTTTTTGATAATCGTGTCCACCTATTAATTGTTTAGTTTTTGGTGTATATAGTTTTATATCTTTTTTTACTGATTCATAATCATGGGCACCATCTATATAAATAAAATCAAAATAATCATCTGGAAAGATATCTGATATGTTGTAACTATATTCTTTATGGTGGGTTATATTATTAAAATGGCGAGTATTAAGTTTAAATTCTTCTTCTACATTATCCCATGTTTCGTTAAATACTAAATTAGATTCTTCTTTTCCTTCGTGGGGGTCTATACAATGGATTTCACTAAATATTCCTAACGAGGCAAACATAAAAGTAGATTCACCTTTATATGACCCAATTTCTAACATTTTTAAATTAGGTTTATTGTTTAATGTAGAATATATATCATACATTAATTGGTTTAAACCTAAATAAAACCTATTACCCCACATATTATTCCATTCAGGATTAGGGTTAAATCTTAATGAACTCATATTATCCTACTAAGTTTCTATCACACCAATTGTCTTCTGATGATGCTACGTTATTATTATTTGATTCTATATATTCCCAGGCTAAACTAAACCGAGTATTATTTGAAGTATTTGGATAACACCCATGTATCATATTAATATTAAAAAACACGGCATAAGGTGCATCTAATTCTAAATCTAATATCCAATTAGGATTTAATTTTGTTTCATCTATCCATTGTATTCCTTCTATATGGGATATGGCATCATGTGGTAGTATTCCTATTTCATGAGATCCAGGTATAACTCTTAAACACCCATTTTCCTTATTTGTATTTTGAAAATATAGGGCACAACTAACTATAGTATCAGGATCACCATTAAAATAAAAGTTATCTTGGTGTAAAAATGTTGATACTCCTACTTTAGGTTTCATTGGAAAAAATTTAGATATATAAACATCCAATGTTTCTTTTGTATTTATTAGTTGTTTAGCTGTGTCTACGAGAATTTTATTCTTTGCTATTTTTAAAAATTTAGGTTCATACTCGCATGCCCCTTCTATTTTATTTAGGTTAGTAGGGCTATTTAATCTATAGTTACCTTCATGTTCCGTTAAATTAAGAGAATATTCATAGTGTTTTTGGGATATTTTTAATAAATCCTTTAATTCATCTTCAGATAAAAAGTCTTTTACTATTACATACCCTAACTCATTAAATTTATTTATATCAAAGTTCATAATCTTCTTTTTTAATCACCCAACTATTATCAAATATTGTAGCTTTAGAAGGGGCGTCTTGTATATTATTACCACCTATAAAACCCTCTTTAGAAATTTTAGGCAAATATTTTTTAATTAAAGGTTTAATATTTTCTTGTTTTCTATTATTAATATAAAGAAATAATAAATCATTAAAAGATTCAGAAATTAAAGTTGGGTCTTGATTTATATGGCTAATATTTTTATGGAAATAATTATTATTATTAAATCCTATTTTTATATCTTCCCAAGTTAAATTATGTTTAATATTAAATTTATCTTCTCCCTTAAGGGGATCAATAGCATATATATTAGAAAATAAACCACTAGAACCAAAGTAAAAAGTGTTTTCCCCTAAATGGCTATTTATTTCTACCATTTTTCCTCTTTTATTTAAGTTTTTAGATAAAAAATATATTAATCGGGTTATACTAAAAAAGTTAAGATTTAATTTATCCTTACTAGCAAAATTTTGAATTCCAAATTTGGGTTCTGATAGTACAATTTCTGTATATGTGTCTATTTCTTTTGGGTGTTTTATATATTTAGCTATATTTTTATTTAAAATGTTACCATTTTCATCAAAAGAAATACCAACCCTTCCCCCTCCTTTTCTAAATTCATTGTAAAAAGTATCTGAATCAGATACACTTGAATGAGAAAGATCTGATATTTGGATAAATATGCTATTTTTAACTGTAAAAGAATTATGAGTATTATAAAATTGTTCTAAATATACATCGGCTGCATTTTTAATAGGTAAAACCTTATTAGTTAAAACTTGAAGCATTTTGTTAGTTACAATATAAGAATGAGCTCCTTCCCAATTTGAACTAGGAGTTGGGAGAGTTAAATATTCTCCAACATTTAAACCCTCAGTTTCTTGATTTTTTTTACCTAAATGGATTAAATCATAATTAGAATTTTCAATTTCATTAATAATTTTAGAGTATTCATCAGTAAAAGTATTATTTGTATTTAGTATTGGTTTATGTAAAATAATATCATCTTCTAAAAATAAAGCATTTTCTACACCATCAGATAAAGCCTGATCCCATGCTTTTTTATGTGATAGAGCACAAGCAAATACCCCCATAGTTACCATACCATTAGGATCAAAAAAAGATGAGTTTAATATTTTATCTTCTAACAACTGTTCTTGGTTAAGGTCTTTACCATCTATTGCTTCTATAAAAGTAAAATCAACAGCAGGAAAATTATCTATTAAAGTTTTTTTTCTATCTGGTCTGCGTTTTAAATTTATAACATAAATTTTATCAAAACCAAATGTAGAGTATTTTGTATTCATATTATAAGGAATTTAAGAAAAAATAGTATTTTTCTTTTAAAAAATTATCATTTAAAAACTTTATATTATTAATCCCTTTACGTAATATATCCTTTAAATCACTATCAGAAGTATTTTTTATCTGTATTATAGTTTTTGTTATTTCATTGTGATCACAGTTAGATATAAAAGGATAATTTGGTAAAAATTCGCATATTGGTAAATTTGGGGATATTATAGGTACCATACCATTTATCATGCTATACAATGTTGGTAAATCAAAAGAATTATAAATTCCTATATTAGCATATATATGGTTATTTTTATAAAAATGACTAAAGTCTCTTAATTGACCTTTAAAACGAATGTTGGGGTATGTTGAAGTTGCATTGTTTATTAAAGGTTGAGTTGTAAATGGACTTCTTCCATGTTTCCCATATATATTTAAATTATAATCAGGTAGGGAAGTTAATGAAGGAATTAAATGTCCAAACCCATTGTTAAACGAAGGTATACCATTAAATCCTATATTATTATTAGATTTAAAGAAGGTTGGGTTAAAAACAATGGATTCTTCTTTTCCTAAAGAAGGGGGGATTATTGTTATATTTTTTTTATTTTGAATTTTATAATATTTTGTAAAAATCTCAAAGTCTAAATTGCTATAAAAAATTAAGGCATCAGCATAATCATTGTATAATGTATTTTGAGAATATTTTGATAAAGAGTTATATGATGAATCAGATTTAAATTTATAATGATTTAAAATATCAGTATCTATACCCTTATGTATTTCAGGGATAGTATCAATTATAAAAATTTTGGGGATAGAAATATTATCTAAAAATGGGGTAAGGGTAAGTAAAGAAGTTATCTTAAAATCTAATAATACTAAAACATGAGTGTAGTTTTTATTTACACTATAAGATAAATTTATATCCGATATTGGATATATATCTTTTTGTTGAAGGTTTAATGTAGAAATTAAATTATCTAAAATAAGTAACTCATTTACATACCCCCTATCAATATAATTTGTAATTATACATATCTTCATAGGGGGAATATACAAAAATATTTTAGGTATCCCTACTTATTTTTGATTCTAAGTTTTCTACTTTAATTGTTAAATCTTTAATTGCTTCTATTAATAAAGGAATGATTTTATCATACTTAACTGCTTTATATCCACTATCCCTGGTTGTTACAGCTTCTGGTAGTATTGCTTCTATTTCTTGAGCAATTACACCTACATCTTTACCTGTATTACCATGTATAGTTTGTGTTTCTTCTTTAGTTAACTCTTTCCAATCAAATGTATTCCCTGATACTCCAATTACTTTACATAAGGAATTTTCAATAGGCTTTATATTACACTTTAATCTTCTATCAGAAGTAGAGAATGCTACAATATCATTACATGCATCAATCCTACCTGTAGTTGAACTAAAAGCATTTCCAGTACCCCCTACATTTAAATGATTTCTAACATGAGAGCATTGAGTATAAAAAGTATTACTTTGGTTTGAGGTTAAGTTATTACCCGCAAGATAAGTATGATCATGCTGATTAATAAAGTTACTACACCCACCTAATATAGCACTACAATTAGCACTATTACATATACAATTTAATCTACCTCCTAAAATAGTAGAATCGCTTGAGAGATAAATTCTATTTGAACACCCACCCACTATGCTGCTTCGTTGAGATCCTTGCGTGATTACATTACCTTGTCCTGCTCCTATAATAGAATTACTGACCCCACCATTACATACAACATTATTATTACCTGCAACAATAGCACTACATCCTACACAAGTATTTATGCAATTATTAGCACCAGCTCCTATAAAATTAGCAGCACAAGAAGTAGTATTATTACATATTTTATTTACGAGACCTCCTCCTATTACACTAGCACGACCACTAGTTATATTGTTTCTACAACCACTTCCAATGAAATTTTCCGTGGAATTTGAACCAGTATTTTTAAGCCCTCCAGCTATAGAGGATTTTGTGAAA
>Ga0114915_1000858_pt1 | contig 13455 bp, 11 predicted proteins | sample MalvirAntarct_55_FD_87288 | JGI IMG/M metagenome (GOLD analysis project Ga0114915, IMG submission 87288) | Marine viral communities from the Global Malaspina Expedition - Malaspina viral metaG Antarct_55 | ecosystem: Environmental > Aquatic > Marine > Oceanic | place: South Georgia Island...
CTGGTATGCTAATTCCTTCGCCCGACCCGCATTATCTACTGCTTCATCCGTATCGGAAACGACTACAGCATTTTTGAAAATCTGTGTGCGTGCGCCGAGGCGTACAGTTGGAGTAACTGCATCAGCGGCGGTTGCATCGCCCTCAATGTGAGCATTTACGGCTGAGTTGCGCAATGCTTGAGTTTGCCACTCAACGAGAGTGTTCTTGGCTTTTGTTTTGCCGCACTTGGAGTAAAAGGGCGTGGCATCGGGGTCAACATTATAAATTATGTCGCTTAAATCGGTTTTTATCCCGACAGAATCGTATGTATCAAACGTATTGGCTGGCTGTGTCATTTGTCTAGTCCTTTCAAAGACTTACTGGTTTAAGATCAAGCTCAATGCGTCGTCGATTGAGCCAGTTTTCTGCAAGCGGGTTTCCGCTTTTTTACGAGTTACAGCATTTCCTTCTTGCCGCTTTTTTGCACCAGCTTTCACCACAGGCCGGGCTTTTTCACCCTTGGATTGTGTCGATTTGCGCTTAGCTACCAAATCACGATATTTGCGCGCGTCATTTAACGCTCGCACATATCTAGCATCGGTCACATTCTGCATTTCTTCGGCACTAAAGCCGTAGGAAACGCCAGTTTCAACCAATGCGTTTTTTATGGCTTCACCCTTCTTAGGATCAGCCATTTCAGGAATGAACTGCGTCAACACTTGTGCTTGCTCTTGAAGGTAGGTCTGATGAGCCTCTTGCTGAGCCTGCGCGCGTTGCTTTTGCACATTCTGAACTTGGAGCATATTCTGGTCGTGTTGTGCCTTACTCTCGTCATACTTGAGCTTTTCTTCCATGTACCCAATTGGGTCACTTTCAAATAGCTCACGTGTTGGCGCGATTGGGGCTTGCAAACCACCGTTTTGCGCTTGCTGGTGCAACTGCAAGACTTGTTGCTGTTGCTGTTGCAATGCGGCTGCATGTTGCTGAATTTGCTTCCGCGCATCAGCGTTTTCTTGAAACCGCTTATTAATTGCCGCTTGTCCCGCAGCAGATTGCTTTAACTGATCCAGTGTCCACTGTTCTTCCTTGCCGTCAACTTTAACGGAGAAAACATTGGTGTCTTCAGTAGCCTCTACTAGGTCTTCGTCGTCAATTTCGACATCATCATAATCGTCGTCGTCGGATGCCGCAACGTCATCTTGATCTTCGTCTGCAACCTCAACTTCATCAGTCTGACCGTCATCAGGCTCAATCATTGAATTTACAGCTTCATCAAGATTATCTCCGCCAGAATTGTCTTCTGCGGGTGCCAGTAGGCTTTCTACTGCTTGATCTAGGGTAGTCGAATCCATCGGTGCTACGTCCTTTGTTTGCGATCTAAAAGTGTCTCTGCTGCGAGTGCAGCGTCAAGGGTCACTTCGATCTGGTTTAGCGCGCGGATCATCGCGTGCGCCTCTTCACGGGCCGCTACGTCAGCAGCCCCACTGCTTGCGAAAACCTGAATTTGGTTTTCGCGCACACTCTGCATAAACTGCTGGAAGGCAGTGTCGTTTTTTAGACGACGGGCCTCATCGGCCTCTATGCGTATTTCTGTTGTCATTGCGGCACACCTTGGGCCATGCCGCCAATCATGCGCATCTTGTCTTGCTCAGCCTGAATGCGAGCGACGTCAACCGACGTGCCATATTCACCGTAGATTTTAGCTGCATCAACCAGCAAATCTTGCGCCATCTGGTCACGTTTTAGGTCGTCATTGGCCGCTGATTTCTGTGCGTCTAACTGCATTTTCATTTGGTCAGACTGCATTTTAACTTGAGCTTTCATCTGCTCAGCCTGCAAGAACGCAGCGTTTGGATCAGGTGCTTGACCTTGCTGAGCCTGAGCTTGCTGCTGCATTTGCAGCATCTGCATTTCAATCTCAGGTGTGATTGGCGCAAAATAACGGTCAGCGTTTCTTATGCCCGAAACCGCCAACTGGTCAGCCAATGTGTTGCGGATATTAGTCATGCTGACCAAGCCGTTCATCGGCCCGTAAGTTTGATAAACCATAGTCTGCATTTGCAGGGCTTGGTTTAGTGCCATAATCTTCTCTTCTTCACGGCCAGTGCCAAGCCCGACGTTGATGCTAACGTCAAAACTTGAATCCCAAACCCGTGGGTCCACAGGAATGAACGAACCATTCATTCGCATCATTTGCTCTTCGTCTACGTTCTTACTCATTAAGCGCAGCATGATGCCAAATAAGTCACGCATACCATCGGCAAGGTTTCGGACCATAACTTCTACTTGACCCGCTGCGGCCTGCACAGTGGCCTGCACAGCGGCCTTTGTTGTTGACTGCATTGCATCTGGGTCTAGGCCCATTGACGCCCGTGACACACCTGTCTTCGTCTCTACTAGGCCATCTAGGTAAGTCAGCGCGCCAAGTGTTTGCCCGGCGGTAAATGGTACAGTTAATTCTTGAACTGAGCCGGGTGCGCGCATGCGAACAATAGCGCCAATTTCATTTTGAAGGACGTCATCAATATTAACAGCCCCGTCTACAATAGCCAAGCGAGGGTTATTTGTCATCGCCACGTTGTCAAGAATAGAGCGCAAAACGGAGGTTGCAGCGTCTTGGTCATCCATGACAATCTCAGCCAATGAGCGGCCATAGAATGTGTGCGGCTCTGGATCAACCTCGAATTTTGCGAACGGCAACTCATCGCATGGTTCATAATCCAACAATTCGTATGCCGTGCCACCGCATGTAAGTTTATGCAAAATTGGAATGCCAGTTCCGTCAACATCAATGCGCATATACGCCTCTGTGACGCCGACATTTAGCATCGACGGGTCTTGCATGTCCTCATCCGTGTCGTCCATGCCATAACCGCGCCGCTCTTGCACTTCGGCCTCGGTCATGTCCGTGCCATCTTCAAAGCTGTCTAAATTTAAAACTACGTCCGAGTCGTAGCCCATAGCAATCAAATCGCCAGCGCGCATATCGGTGCGATGAGCTACCACATACGCATCGGCAAGATTACGGGCTTCGCTGCTTACAAAAAACTCTTCCGGCGGGACGCTCTCAATACACAGTTCGCCCTTTTCTTTTTGGCGGCTCAACTTAACGCTGTGGATGGGCATTTCCATCTCTATGCCCATTTCGTCCATCTCAATGGAAACTTCAACGCTGTGTTCAATTACAGTTACATCGTCGTCGTCAATTAGGTAGGTGTATTCGTCATCTGACAAGTCGGAATATGTGTAAATCTCGGCCTCTGGGTATGTCATCCAGTAAGCCTTCACGATGCCCTGTTTTTTAACCAGCGCATCTTGAAACGCGTCATTCATAACACGGTAGCCGTTTAGCCGGGTAAACTCGTGGTGCATAAACTCAGTGGCTTGCTCAGCCATTGCCACGTCTTCTGGACCGCTTGGAACATATTCCACTGGTTTGGCTGTGCTGAGGAATATCCGCATTAAGCTTGGCTTCACCGCACGTACAGTATCCCGTACCTTTGTGGCTACAACTTTGCTGCGACCATCCTCGTAGCCAAGGTCGCAATCCCCGTCGTAGTATCGCTGAGCCTTAATTCGATCTTCACTGATTTCGCCTTCAACAAAGTCTACCGCATCTGATATTGCGTTCTGGACAATGCTTTCGATTTCGATGCGTGATTTTGGTTTCAGTTCCATTGCGTCTTTATCCTATTTGCTTGTCGGTCTTATCGCTGGCGATATTGTTGCTGGATGGCTTCCGGTAACACTACCGGAGCCGCACGCTGGACGCCAGCTTGCGCTGTGCCAGCAATCCGCTCAATGGCCGATTGCAACACTGCCAATCCGCCTTCGTCTTTTAGAGCGTTGCGCACAAGGTCTGCATTTTCAGAAATCAAAACTTGGACGACACGTTGGCGCTCTGCATCAGAAAGTTGCGGTACCGCCTTTTTTGCAACCTTACCAAGCAAGCGCATGATATTCATCGGGTTGGGCGACATCAGGGTTTCGGCTATTTCGCCAGCGCCTATATCCATGCCTTGCCTTGCTTGCTGTGAGGTTGTGACGGCGGTGTCGGACCCGCCTAGGACCTTAGTGGCCGCTGCTTGGGAGCCTGCGGCGCGCTCGACGCGTGCCATGATGCTAGGTAACTGGTCCTCTGGCATAACAATTGATAAAATTCTGTTTTCCTTGCGAGCTGGATCAGCCAGCGCGCCCATCATGCTTTTGCGTGAACCCATGCTCATTTTGTTGCGGAATGCCTGCATGACGCCAGCACGGTAAGCGCTTAACACCTCTGGCCCAGCTTGAGATATTTTTGCAAACTCAACCTCAATGGCGTCTGGGCTTTTTGACAAAGCCTTTTGGCCGTCCCCGAATGCTTCTCTAGCTGTACGAACCACACTGGCCTGCGCCCTTGTAGCGGCAAGCTCCGGTGATGCAGCGTCAAGCGAAGTGCGCAAACTGTTCTCAACGTCGGAGATAGCTTCGCCCGCCACGCCCTGCTTGGCTGTATATCTGGAGGTGGCGGCACCCTTCAAGGAACGCCGGATTGCTTCCGCTTCTTGAATTGTTGGCGTTCTATTAAATGAAACCGCACCGGCTTCGTCAACGGAGAAAAAAGGTTTTTGTCCAGTGCTGGCCAGCAACGCCTCTTCAACTTCTTTTGCAGCAGATGGAACCCTACGCAAAGCCTCTGCAAGATCGTTCAAGACCTCGGCAGGGGCGGCTTGAGTTTTAAACGGCTCATAAGCGGCCCTTTCCAAGGCTCTTGCCTCAACGTCAGACGCCTGCATGCCGCGCAGAATGTTTGGGTCATCAACCGTTGAAAGGTATCTTTGAATTTCTGACATGGCCTCTTGGCGAGTTTGCTCCGGCCTAGCGGTAAATGTTCTCTGAAGATCAGTGGCCGCTGCACCACCAGATGCACGATACCCGCGCACGGCGTCAAGAAGTGTTTTATTCTCAGCCATAATGCGGCCAGAGGCTACGCCTTCAACAATATCATCAACGGACATTCCGCTTTCAGAAGCTAACCGCTGCAATTCTGTTTCAACAATCTTTGCGCCCCGACCACCTAGTCTTCTGCGGGCAAAGTCAACAACACCAACGGCCATGCGCTTCAAAGGCTCAGTGGCAGCGTATGCGCCGCCGCCAAGGATCAAGCCCGCTGGCGCACCGATAGCGCCGCCGATTGCTCTGTCTTCTAAGGTTTCACCCTTGCCAACCCCCGTCAAAGCGCCTTGAGCTGCGCCAACCGCCGCAGCGCTCATCAAGCTTTTGGGGGCCGCAACCCCCGCAACCTTCGCAATAGTTGGAAACTTTGAGGCTATCCTAGCAGCCGTGGCAACGCCTGCGCCACCGCCAGTAAACAGCGAGCCTATTATGGCGGGCAGAGCTGCCCCTCCGATTTCAACGCCAAGCGCCTCCATAGGCCGGTCTGATTGGTATTCCGCAACGGCGTCACGAACTTCCTTAACCAGCTCAGAGTATTCACGACCACCTAGGCTGCGGATGCCCGCCTCAATCTCATCAGCAAAACCAAAGGTCAAACCTTGGGCGAATGTTCTACCGCGCTGGGTTGGAACCTCTGCGTCAGCCGCAGCGTATTTTGAAAAGTCAGCCATTATTCAAACGCTCCAGTTTCCATGAATTTCTTCTTTTCCTTCGCTGACCGAGCATTCCAAATGGCCTGCCAAGCCGCTTGAGTCAAAGGCTGACCGTCAGCAGTCGCGCCCTCCGGCATTGGAGGTGGCGGCATTGCTGCAAACTCTGGTGCTACTGAGAATAATTCGCCAACATATCCAAATTCAGGCAGAACTTTGTCTGGGTCAAACCCTCGAGCTTTGGCTATATTGGCATATTTAGTATAGAGTGGACGGGCTTGTTCCTCTGTGCCGCGATAAAGATTAGTCGCACGGGAAACAAAATCGGCACGTTGGTCTGGAGCAAGCAATGTTCCTTCTTTCAATTGCTCTGCCGCCGCTTGTATTCTATCGCCAAAAGACCCAGCCCTAGCAGCAGCAGCAAACTCGCTCTCACGCACAACTGAACTTGGATCAAGAACTTTCATATAGTTAAAAATTAAAGCTAAATCGCCAGCCGGGCTTGGATTTGACGCAGATTTAACAATGCGGGTATAAGCTTCAGTTACATCAGAGAAATTTTTAATTCGGTCGAGAGATGTAAACTCTTTTCGGAATGACTGCGCATCTTTAAAGTCACCCCCGGCCACGGCTGGCTTTGCTGAAAGCAACTGCCCAGCCGCATCAGTCGGAGAGATCATGCCGCGCTCAACCATGTCGGCTAAGTCTTTGCGGCCTCTGGACCGCAGCATCTCAATGGTCCTGTTCTTGTTCCCAGCCGCAACCCGTTGCGCACCACGTCGCTGGATGGCTTCACCACCGCGCAATTCTGTCATAATCAACGGGTCAAGTGCGACAGCAAATTGCTCAAGACCACTTAACCCAGTTTGCGGGTCAACGGCCATTGCCTTGTCTTTTAGCGAGGAAAGCAAACCACCAAGGCCGCCTTGCCGTGGTTGGGCTTGCTGGGCAGCTTGCTGTGATGTTTGCGGGTTAAAGCTATAAGTTTGATCCCCGCCCATCATGTACGGTTTCTTTGTTGGGTCCATAGGCATCATGTTTGCCCCTCCGCTTGATGTAAGTAATCCGCCGCCGGGCGTAGTCGCTGGCAGTGATGCAATATCGCTAACGTCAACGCCAGCAAAGTTAGCCAAGTCATTCATTCGACTACCGCGCCATTGCGCAACGCCGTATGTGCCTTTGCCGCCTGCCATAGTGTTACGAGCGTCTGGGTTCATTTCCTCGTAGCTCTCAGCCATCAGGCGGCCGGTTACACCGGCGGCTTGCTGTGGCGTCATGCCCTTGTTGGTTAGGTAGCCGTAAGTGAATTTGGCATTTGGCGATATTAACTCTTGGTTTGAAGTGCCACCCGCCATTGCAGCGTAAACGCTTCCGGCATAATCTCGAGCCTTTGCATCGCCAGCTCCGCCAGAGCGTTCGTAAGTTTTATCCCAAAGAGTCGCATAGTCTTCAGGCGTATTGACACCAGCAGTTAGAAACTTGCCGAAGCCAGCCTTTTCCTTACCTTGAAGCTCGCTCCAGAGAAAGTCCATTTGCTTTACTAGTGGGATAAAACCTTCAGCCATTATTTATATCCCAGCGCCTTGCGCTTAGCGTCCATAAACGGGCGTATGATGGATTTCAGAATTGGCATTTTATTAACAATGCCCGCCACTTTTTCGCCGTATTTGCCGTAAGCCTTGTAAAACCAGTTTGGTGAATAACCGATAACCCACTCGCGGAACTGAAGCCACTTTGGGTCATCCTTGCCGTAAACCTCACGGGCCACCCAGCAGAAACCGATTCCTTTAAGAGCGCCCGCTGCCCCGGCCGCTGCTTGCAGCATGCCGAACAAACCTTGGTTTTCGGTTTTAGTTGCCATCTGCGGAACCGGAGCCGCACCCAACGCCGCCAATGGCGCTGACAAAGACTGCATAGGCGACGCAGTATATCCAGCGTACTGCTGCTTCGCTGCATCAATAAGAGCTTGCTGCATCCCTTGCTGCAATAAACCCTGCATCTGCTGGTTTTGTTGAATTGTTTGGCCAGTGTTAAATGCTTGCTGACCTAAGCCGCCGAGCTGAGATGCTGCGCCAAGTCTAGCCTGACGGTCTGCCATTGCGGCCTGCAACGCTTGGCTATAATTTTGCTGACGCTGCTGCGCCGCAAAGTCGCCCGCCATGCGGCCATACTCGCCAGCCATGACGCCTTCGGCAACGCCCTGACGCGACCCGCCAAACGCATTGGCCGCTGTGGCTTGAGCGCCAAGCTGGTTTGAGGCCATTTGCTGCTGACGCGCAATGTCTTGCTGCGTTCGATCTATAACCGCGCTTGTGTATGGGTTAGCGTAAGCCCCGACATTCAACGGTGCTTGCATTGCGCTCTGGGTTCCGCCTAGCGCGCCTTGCAAAGCCCCGGCTGAAGCTTGGTTCACGTTAAAGCCCTGCTGCGGTGCCATCGCCGCAGGCTGGTAATTTGCGTTAGGCAGAGCATTTTGTTGCGCTGCCATCGTTGGGGCTGGTGCTGCTCCGGCCATTTTACACGTCCTTCTTTGCTAAGCCACCAAGGAAAACGTGGCCGATTGCGCGGCAAGTCGGATGGCCAATAGCCATGATAACTTTGCCAGCATAGTTTGGTTTGTATTGTTTGGGTCGCATCTGGTGCGCCATTTCTTTTGCCCAAGCTAATGTAATTGGACGCATTAACGCTCTCAGCGTTCTAGCACCAAACGTATTTAACTTAATAAACTCAGACACAGGTAATGCCCATAAGCGATAACCGTCACCTAAAATTGGGTCATCACGATTGACCATTAACCCATATTCCGCGTCAAGCGCGTAAATGTCATCAGGAAGCAATCCCATTTTATTCATGGCTGTGCAAACAAGTGTGCCGCCGTCTTCACCGCTGGGGCTGTCTTCGTTGCTACCGTCGTAGTTTGTAACGCCAATCGCGTCCCCGAATGCGCCGCCAATGTCGCCAATTACGCCAAGGTTTCCAATTCCATCCGCGCCGCCGCCGGAAATAATACCACCAGATTTTTCTCCACTTTCAAATGTATCCCAAAAGTCGTCATCTGATATGTTAGGATTATTTATTAAATTTGTTTCGTATTGTGCTGCTGCCGCAGGGTCTGCATATGTAGCTCCCGTGGGGTTGTCCACTGTGACATTTGCTGGGACGTTAATAATTGGGCCGGGGTCCGCTCCTCCCCAATGTCCGCCGGGAGCGCCATAAAGTTCTTGGTCACTAACCCAAGAGCCTGTGGTCCCGTCTGACCCTGTGCTAATAACAGGATTAGTTTCCGGAAAATCAAATGGATCGCCACCACCGCCACCGCCATTATCTGTTGGAGCTACGGGAGCCGCTGGGCCTGTTGGGTAAGATGTATAGTCGATTGGAGCCTGCGCATTTGAGCCAGCAGCGCCAGTAAACGGATCAATGAAGAAGCTATCAATGTAATCTTTTTGGCCGGGACGTTTCTCTGCTAATGTTTGCAAGGATTGCTCATAAAGTGGGGCTGCGGAATAACCCCGAACCCCGCCAGCGTATGTTGTAGCTTCAGGCATTCCGCCCATAATATCTCGCTGAGACATATTCCCGCCAGCAGTTCCAAACGCGCCAGCAACGTCAGCCGTGTTCTGAAACGCAGCTTCCTGCATAGGCGTAAACGCAGCAACATCTGCACCGTAGTAAGGCACATAACCAAGCTGTGATATTTTCTCAGCTTTGTTCAGGTTGCGCTGCGCTGCGGCCTCAATGTATTCTGGTATTGTAACCGATGAGGATGTTGATCCACCTTTTCCGCCTGACATTAATCAAACTCCTTAACGTAAGACGCGTGCTGGTTCTTCCAGCCGTGTGCCTTTAATGGTTTTTTCCAACCAATTCGGCCGGACATTGTTAGAGCGCTACAGCCTTGAGCTTTGCCCCATTCTATCACATCATTGTGCATATCTAAAATTTGTTCCAATTCACCGCCGCCCAAGAAGACGTTTAGCACACGTTTCTTCGGATATACCACTATTTCAGTGACTATGCACCCCCTTGGCGTTGGCCAAAGTTGCAACGTACCCTTTTGCAAACCTTCAGCTATATCGCTAAAGTCGTGCGTGTCTCCACTGTAGCTTAAAGCTGCATCAATCCAAGGCTTGCATCTTTCTAGCTCTTCGTTCACTACCAACTACCCCCGGTAAGGGCCGCGCGGGACCATATGTGGGAAGAGGCGTCGTAAGTCCCAGTGCAAATATAAATATACGAAGCGTTCCAGCTAATAAGTCCGGCTTTGTCACCGGCCACGCCAACGCTTGAAGTTGGTGCTGTGTTTTTTAATACAACCTCCTTAAACGATGCTGACTTACTTACAACCGGATACCCGTTTACGTTGTCCCACAGGATCACGCCATTCTCAGACGCCGATGAATAAGTTTCCTTGAAACCGAGCTGATCTAAAGCTCGGCCAAGGTAGCGTCGCATGTTTTCAGCCCATTGTGCTATGTCAAGCGTGATGGGTGGGAGGTTTCGGCTCATCTTTTACCGCCCTTAACAGCGTCTAATCGCATAATGCCAACGCGCCAATCGGACGCCGCATCGCCTGTGACCCGCATTCTGATTTGACGCCCGGTAAATCTTAGGCTGGTTGGGTTAGCCATGCTAAATGGTCCGTAATCTCGCTCGGTCCCCGTCGGATAAAACCGAGTTTTAAACGTGGCCGTTACATTGCCAAGCGTCTTTTCGTCGGGGATCATTCCCCGCACGGCCATTACATTTTCGCCAACGCCGATTGAAATCGGCCCGGTTTCAGCAAACGGTGATTGTCCGCTATAATCAAAACCAATTTCTTGCTCATACAAAATTCCGTCAGCCGCAATCCAAAATGGCTGGCGGAATACACCAAGGTCAACACCAGCAGTGCGGTCGATTGCTCCGGTTGTCCAAATGTTCTCCGCGTAGTCAAAGGAAACGTATCGGTCGCATTCCGTGCTACTCGCGCTCGGATAAAACCACCATATTTCGTTAAAGCGGCTATTTACAACAGCATGCACCTTTGACCGCTGGTCATTGTTCATATCGCTAAACACATAGTCAGCAACTTCACATGGCAAGTCTTTAACCGATCCACCAGCATAGATAAAGAATGAACGCTGGCCCATCCACACCACGCCCTCGTCAATCGAAGCAGCGGCGTTGGCCGCAACCAAACCGCAAGATGTTCCTACGCGCTCAAACCCATAAACAAACGGAGGGCCGCTGTATGTGGCCGTGTGAGCGTCTTGATCTGTTAAAATCAACGCCTGACCGCGTGTCCTTAAACCTTTTAAAATTGTGCCGTTAGTTTGAATTTCAATATCACCAGCTTCATTGGTGGCCGCTGGTGTCCACAAGTTGTTATTTTCACGGTCTGACCATGAGACTTTACGAGGATTGCCGCCCGCGCCAAAGGCAAACAAAAATCTCTCTTCTGTCACCATCATGCCAGAGCAATTCGTCGGAGCGTTGGACAAAACTGCGGCTTTTGTTGAAGCATTTAGCTGCCATTGATAAATTTTACCGTCATCAGCCGTTGCCGCCAGCAAGTATTCGCCCCAGTTTTCCAAACTCCATGTGGTCGCCGGAAGAATGCTACCCTCGTCTTCCGACGGCAACCCGTACAAGCTATTTCCGTAAGTGCCGCCGCCGTAACTTGTAAAAGATGTTGCACTTGCACGCCCAGCGGTGAACCCTACGGGTGTAATGTCACTTACCACATTGCTAGATGTCATTGCGTACAATTTATTGTACGTCCCAAGGGCAACACGTCGGCCCCCAGAATTGTCTTCCCACGCCACCATTGTGCGGGTTACGCCGTCTAGATCAACGCTTCCGCGCCGACGCCACCCGCCAACGGGGCGCAACGCACCCTCATGCCAACGAATTAAATTAGCGTCACGCCAACGGCCTTGAGATTGGTACTCAGTGCCGTTCGATACTGCCCTGCGGGTATGTTAAGAGGGATTAACGGCATGTGCCTTCTCCCCCTTTAAGGTTTCGCGGGCCAGTCGGCATCGTCCAGATTTGGAAAGTTTGCGTGGCTGGTGACATCGCGCAAAGACTGTCGATACGTTGTCATTGGTGCGTCCATAGTCACATCCGTTAAAGCAAAGTAATCTGTCTCAGAAAGCAGCGTGTTTCGCTTTGTGCGCACAGCCTCGCCAGCCTTTGCATCTAGCCCAGCTTGATAGGCTGTCTCATGCTCTGACTTAGTAGTTGTTACGCCATCCTCAGTCGTGTCAGCAAACATATCACGGGCTACATACTTTTCCACCCAGTTGTTATTGCTGTCTTGCTCGACGCCGTCACGCACAGATGTTTGATATGCCGTTGTGTTGGCTGCTGGAGATGCAAGTACAGCATCTAAACTAAGAGCCTGTAGCACATTAGCGTTCCATACCCGTGGCATGGACCTATGTTTGTTTAACCCACGCCAAGCGCCCTGAGTTTTAACTTCGCCTGTTTCTGTGTGTCTGTATTCGCCCATAAGATTGATCCTTTCAAGTGGGTTTGATGTAGTTATGCGATAGCGTAGAAGATATAAGTACCCGCAGTAAAGCTGCTAGTGATTGTGAAACCTGACGAAAGTGGGTCAATGTAGTCTGTGTTTGTAACTTCAGCCGCTGTTGAGTCCAGCAGTAGGTACGGATCGTTTCCAGAGACGATCCCACGGACTGAGTCCCAGCAGAACCAAGCCCCTGCTGCGTCAGTACGTTTTAGCATCACAAATCTTGCTCCTGAAGCAAAGCCACATGAAACATTTGTTGTTCCAGAATGGCTTGCGGAACCCACCTTCGACACACCGGGGGCAGTCGCAAATAAATAGGATATGAATGTATGTCCGCTATAGTTTGTATTGCTATCAGTACCTACAGTAAATACTGTAGAGGTTGGAGCAGTGTTATTCCATATACCTGAACCTGTATCAAAAGCCTGTGTCAAATCTAAGAAAGCACGTTTAGTTGGCCCCATATCTTTGTGAAAAACCGTCCACCTATTAGCATTTGATCTAGACTTAACCCACATCATTTCGGGCGTGACTGTTAGGTTATGGCGTACAGTTTTTGCAGAACTTGAACCGCTGTATGTTGCCACATCAAAATGGCCCGGCGCACGTTTCCAATTATGGCTGATGAATGGGCCAGAACCATTAAAGGATGAACCGTCAAAGTCATAACCGGTCATGTCATCAAGGTTAATTCCACTGCCATTATTTACTTCAGCAACATTAGAATTTGTAGGAATGTATCTGTCGCCACTCGAAAGCCTCGAAATCATCGCATGCTTCCAACTTTGAGTCCCTGTTCGTGAAGCAATCATTGCTAAATCAACAGGAAAACCTGTGGTCAGCTTATTGCCCCCTCCACTCCCTGAGCCTGTATAAGCTATCGATTTGAAAACCTTAGTCGGATCAGTAGCCACAGCTAGTGATCCACGTCTTATCGCCATGAATATATATTCGTTATTTGCTGTATTAGTATCCGCAGAGCCACCTTGATGTAAAAAACCTGTAGGAGTAAATCCAATGTAGCCAGTGTTAGTCCTCTCAGCCGCAGTACTATTCGCAAACAACGTATTATCTAAGTTAGGGTATGCGCTATTTACTACACCCCTCATGGCGTCAAACATCACCCAATCGCCTGCGTGAGATGCATTTTTAATCATAACAAACTGAGGTTCAAAACCTACGTTTATTTCATTAGGGAGAGCCGCTCCAGTATAACTACCACACTTGATAACATCAGCATCACCATCAGGGCCGAACTCACCGTCATTATTGTTGTGCGCAAATAAATAGGCGACAAATGTACCACCATCGGCGTTAACTGAGTTATTAGCCCCGACAGTAAAGACAGAATCTGTAGGAGCTGTGTCATTCCA
>Ga0114915_1000859_pt1 | contig 13450 bp, 10 predicted proteins | sample MalvirAntarct_55_FD_87288 | JGI IMG/M metagenome (GOLD analysis project Ga0114915, IMG submission 87288) | Marine viral communities from the Global Malaspina Expedition - Malaspina viral metaG Antarct_55 | ecosystem: Environmental > Aquatic > Marine > Oceanic | place: South Georgia Island...
CCGAAGAGAACTACCTGATGAAGGAGATGGGCTACCGCATCGCGCGCAAGCATGCGTCGAAGCTGCGCGCGATCGCCCTCGTCGCGGGCTTCGGCGTGCCGGCCCTGGCCGCACTGGTCGCGCTGGCGATCCCCGCGTCCGGGCCGCGGATGATCCTGCTCGCGGTGGCTGCCGTACTGGCACTGGTCGGCACGCTCGTCGAGCGCTGGCTGTTCTTCGCCGAGGCGAAGCATAGTGTCACCCTCTACTACGGCGCCGCGGAGGTCTGAGGCGCCGCGTCGCTTCGCCCTCGCCGCGCAACCCGGTCCGTGAATGGCAACGCCCGCGCAGTCAGAGCTCTCCCGTCGGCGCCTGCTCGCCATGGCCGCCAGCCTGCCGTTCCTGAAGCCGCTCGCCGCCGCCGCCGCGGCGGGGGATGCCGCCGCGCCCGCCGCCGTTCAGTTCGCCAAGCCCTATCCCTTCGATTTCGATAGGCTGAAGGCGCGGGCCAAGGCGCTGGCCTCGCGCGTCTACGACCCGCCGCGCGTCCGGGTCCCGGAGATCCTCGAGCGGCTCGGCTATCTCGCGCACAGGGACATCGCCTACAGACCGGAGCTGTCCATATGGTCCGGCGACGACGGACCGTTCCCGGTGCGCCTCTACCATCTCGGCCGCCATTACGAACTGCCGGTCAACGTCCATTTGGTCGAGGACGGTCAGGCGCAGGAGATCCTCTACGCGCCGTCGCTCTTCCAGTTCGGCGAGCGGGCGTCGTTCGCGGGCGCCCTGCCGGCCAATCTGGGCTTCGCGGGATTCCGTGTGATGCCGCGCGAGGGCGACGGAGACTGGCTGTCCTACCTCGGCGCCACCTATTTTCGCAGCGCCGGCCCGCTCGGCCGCTACGGCGTCTATGCCCGCGGCGTCGCCGTCGGCACCGGTCTGCCCGCGCCGGAGCCCTTCCCGAATTTCACGGGCTTCTGGCTGGAGGCCGTACCGGGGCGGCCGGAGGCACTGACCGTCTATGCGCTGATGGAGGGCGAGACGGTGACCGGCGCCTTCCGCATGGTCTGGGAGCGCGGCGGGACCGTGTCGGCCGAGGTCACGGCGGTCCTCTACGTGCGCGACGACACCGAGCGGCTCGGCATCGCGCCGCTGAACACGATGTTCTGGTTCGGCGGCGACGGGCGGCGACCGATAAAGGACTGGCGCCGCGCGGTGCACAACAGCCAGGGCCTCGCGATCTGGACCGGAAAGAACGAACGGATCTGGCGGCCCCTGTGCAACCCGCCGGCGGTACAGACGAACTGGTTCGTCGACGCGTCGCCGAAGGGATTCGGCCTGATGCAGCGCAAGCGCGACTTCGCCGACTACGAGGACGATCGGCGGCGGTTCGAGTTGCGGCCCTCGCTCTGGGTCGAACCGATGGACGAATGGGGCGAAGGCGCCGTGCAGCTGATCGAGATTCCCGGTGATGACGAGTATGCCGAGAACGTCGTCGCCTATTGGCTGCCGAAGCGACCCGCCACCGCCGGCTCGGAGTGGAGCTTCGGCTATAGGCTGCACTGGACGGTGGACGAGCCCTTTCCGGCGGAACTCGGCAGGGTGACCGCCACCCGGATCGGCCCCGGCGGCGTCGGCGACGACCGGGCGGCCGAGGGACGCTATCGGTTCGTCGTCGACTTCGCGGGCGGCCCGTTGGAGTCGCTGCCCGCCGATGCCGAAGTGGAAGCCGAGGTCACGGCATCGCGCGGCAGTGTCGGCGAGGTCCCGGTCGTCCCTCTGCCCGACGGGCGCGGATGGCGCGCCCGTATCGCTTTGGCCGCGGACGGTCCGGCCCCCGTCGACCTGCGGCTCGCCTTACGCCGGGACGGCAAGACGCTGACCGAGACGTGGACGATGCAGTACCCGCCCTGACGGCGGCCCCCCGGACAGTCTCGCTTCAGCCGCCCGGCGGCCGCGGCAGCACGAGGCGGAAGAGCGTGCCGCCCTCCACCGTCCGCTCGTACGCATAGGTCGCGCCCAGCTGCTGCGCCAGGATGCGGATCAGGCGCAGTCCCATCGACCGGTCCGTGGCCAGATCGAGGTCGGGCGGGATGCCCGCACCGTCGTCACGGACGACGAACGTGGTCGTCTTCTCGTCCACGTCGATGCCGATACGGATCCGCCCCGTCGCGTCGTTCGGGTATCCGTGCTTCAGGCTGTTCGAGATGACTTCGCTGAGCAGGAGGCCCAGCGGCGTCGCGGTATCGATGGGGAAGGAGAGGGCGGGACCGTCGATCTCCACCGCGACCCTCTCGCCGGCGCCGAACGACCGTTTCAGGTCGTCGCACAGCGAGGCGAGGTAGCTGGCGAAATCGACCTGCGAAAGGTTGTCCGACGCGTAGAGGCTCTCGTGGATCCGCGCCATCGCGCGGATGCGCTGCATGTTGTCGTGGAAGTATGGCCGCAGTTCCGGCGCCACCGAGTTCGACTGGATCGACAGCAGGCTGGCGATCACCTGCATGTTGTTCTTCACGCGGTGGTGGATCTCGCGGAGCAGCACGTCGCGCTCCTGCAGGGCGCCCAGAAGCCGGGTGTTCAATCCCTCCAGGTCCACGGTTCGCTCACCCACCCGCCGCTCCAGTTCGGCGTTCGTTTGGGACAGTCGGCGGCGATAGGCGTCCTCCAGCCCGGCATGGCGATACGCCACGAACATGAGCGTGCCGAGCGCCGCGAGAGCGCTGAGGACGAAGCCGGCATAGGGCGTCACATAGCGCAGCCAGGCCGTCTTCATCGCCTCGAGAGAGGCGCCAACGGCCACCGTGACCGGAAACGTGCCCGCCTGGCGGAACGACCAGTAGCGCTGTGCGGTCTCGACCTTCCCCCAGCCGATGCCCTCGCTGCGGCCGATGGACATCGCCGTGAGCAGCGCCGGTTCGACCGTGTCGGTCACAGACTCGGGCACAGATTTGGGCGCGGCCGGTTCGCGGATGATCGGCGTGCCGTCCGGGCCGACGATCAGCATGACCGAAGCGTAGCGGACGGCGAGGCCCGAGAAGAATGCGCGCAGGTCGTCGGTCAGGAAGGAGATGACCGCCACGCCGCCGAACGAACCGTCGGGCCGGGCGATGCGCCGCGCCAGGAGCACCACCGGGGCGCCGTCCGCCAGCGACAGCATGGTGGACGAGACGAAGAGGTCCGTGCCGCCGTCGCGCATCTTCTTGAAGTAGTCGCGCTGCGAGGCGTCGACCGAACGGGCGCTCTCCCCCAACGTGCTGGCCCGGACGCGGCCGTCCGGACCGAGCACGAAGACGCGGGAAACGAAAGGAAGCCGGAAGCGCAGGGCGACGACCTCGCTCTCTACCGTCCGAGCGGATGCCGGGTTGCTCCAGTCGGTCGCCGCGCTGACGTCGACCAGTCGGAGGAGTGCGAGGTCGGTCGCCTCGAAGCTGCGCGCCGTCTGGTTCGCCAGGATGCGCACGACGGCATCGGTGCCGTCCTGGGCTTCGGTGAGGTGCCGCTTGAACGCCCACCACCCTCCTGCCGCGAGCAGCAGCAGAAGCACCGCGAGGGTGGCCATGGATACCCGCAGAAGAACCGGCGCGAAAGGCCGTCGGGGTGGGGGCAGGTCCGGTTCGGCCACGGTCATCTCGGGCCGCCCGCCAGAATGCGGGCGGCCGTAGCCTCAGCCTTCCTTGGGAGCCGCCTCCCGTAGAATGCCGCGGGACACGAGATCGTCGATGTGGTCCGAGGGGAAACCGGCATCGGAGAGGACCGTGCGGGTATGCTGACCAAGGGTGGGGGACTCCGCCCGCTGCGTTCCCACGACGAACGGTGCCGCGCCGGGAATGTTCGGTATGGGAACAGGCCGATCGACACCGGGCTGATCGAGCCACGCGACGGCCTGCGTCGCCTCGACCTGGGGCTCGGCGAGGAAGTCGGCATAGGTGTTGACGCGCTCGTGCATGATGGACGCCGCGGCGAGCTTCCCGCACCAGTGCGCGGCGCTGCCGGCCGCGAGCGCCGTCTCGATCGCCGCTTCCAGCTCCGCCTGATGCGCCACCCGGCTGGCGTTGTCGCGGTAGCGCGGATCCGTCTTGGCCTCGGACATGCCGAGGACGTCGCAGAGCAGCGGGAACTGTGCTTCGCGCAGGATCGACATCTGCAGCCACCCGTCGCCCGTCGCGAAGACGCCGGACGGAACCAGCGGCATGCCCATCTGTCCGCCCTCCAGCCAGGTCGCCATCATGCGGACGACCTGCACCGAAGCGGCGGCTCCCATCAGGCTCGCCTCGATGTAGCGGCCTTTCGGCTCGCTGCGCCGGGCGTAGAGGGCGGCCGACAGTGCCTGGAACCCGTAGAGCGCGGTGCACATGTCGACCGGGATGAACGAGACGCGGGTCGGGGCGCCGTCCTTACCCTTGTTCGACTCCATCATGCCCGTAAAGGCCTGCAGCACCGGATCCATCGCCGGCCGGTCGCGCGACGGCCCGCTCTGGCCGAAGCCGGAGACGGAAAGGTAGATGAGACCCGGGTTCATGGCGGACAGTTCGTCCCAGCCCAACCCCAGCCGGGTGGCGACGCCCGGGCGGAAGCCCTCGATGAAGACGTCCGCCTTCGCCGCGAGCGCCTGCACCAGCTTGCGGCCCTCTTCCGCCTTCAGGTCCACCGACAGCGACCGCTTGCCGAGATTGCCGGCGATCGAGAAGGCGGTGTGGTCGCCGTAGCGGCGCCCGAGTATCCGTGCCCAGTCGCCGTCCGGCGGTTCGACCTTGATCACCTCCGCACCCTGCTGGGCCAGCAGCATCGCGGCATAGGGGCCGGCGATGCCCTGGCTGAGGTCGACAACCTTGATGCCGGCATAGGGCGCGTCGTAGCTCATTTTTTCTTTGCCTTTGCTTCGTCGGTCGAAGTGGCGGCGGCATAGTGCGCGGCGTCGAGCTTGCCGTAGATCTCCCGCGACAGGATGCGGACCCGTTCGTCCGATGTCGCGGCGGTGCGGAACAGCCCGTCGTACTTGCCGTACAGCAGGCGATATTGCGCCAGGATCTCGTCGGCGTCGACGATGCCCTCCTTTTCGCGCGCGACGCCGGCGGCACGCGCGCCATCCTGTTCCGCGATCGTGCGGACCATCTGCTGCAGCGCGGGGGCGGGGGCGACCATGGTGACGCCCTTGTCGACCGCACCGGCGATGACGGCGCGCGCCTGCCGGTCATAGGCGCCGGTGGCCGCGACGATGCCGGCGGCGGCCGAATCGAACAGGGTCCGGCGTTGACCGGAACTCAGCGCGTTCCAGAAATCGCGGTTCACCGTGAACGGGCTGGCACCGCGGTAGCCGCCCAGCCCGAGGGGAGTCAGAAAGCGCGGCCCGTCCGCCGCCGTCGTCTGCGTCAGCGCCAGGGCGACATCGATCGCGGCGTCGGGCGCAGGAGGCTTCACGCCGGACACGGCGGCGCCAAGTTCGGCCTGATGCATGGGACGCGCGCCGAGCGACACCATCCAGCGGTCCCAGATGCTGCCGGGGGTGCGGACGTTCCGCCCTTTGAGCGAGGCCGGCGTGTCGATCTTCTGCTTGGAGATCAGGACATACGGTGCGGCGCTGTACGTGCCGAGAAAGACGAGGCCCTGGCCCAGGAACTCGTCGGCGCAGGGTTGGCAGCCGAGCAGGATCTGCTCGGTCATCGCCGCTGCGGCGGCGAGGCCGTTCTCGCCTGCCAGCGCCAGCTCGGTCAGGTAGCCGGTGTAGGGAAACTGGTCCGGGTAGCGCGCCGGCACGATAAGGCCCAGGTCGGCGTCGCCCTGGGCGAGGGGCTCCAGGCCGCCGGAGGCGCCGAGGACGGCGCCGTTCACGAACAGCCGGAACTTCAGGCCGTTGTCGGGGTCGCGGGTCGCGACCTCCTCGAAGGCGCGCCATCCGTCCGCGACCACCGGGTGGGTGGGCGGCAGGCCGACCGCGGCCCGCGCCTCGGTGATCTTGTCGGACGTCGACGCGGCCCCGGCGGGGGGCACCGCGGCGATGGCGGCAGCGGCGAGGATCAACGACAGCAGATCGTTCCGGAGACCGGCGCGGCGTCTGTTCATGATGGTGTCCGTGCGAGCGTCAAACGGGAGGGCGGGACGAGCCGCGTCGCCGACGGTTCGACATGCCTCTGCACCTGGCTCGTCGTCTTATGCGGTGGGCGTGTCATCCTGTCCGCGCCAGCCCATAACGGGGGAATGGGGCGGCAAGTGGGCGCTCCGGCATCTGCCGGAGCGCCCTTATGCTGCAACCCGACTGCCGATCAGATCGGGTCCCACGAGAAGATGTCGCCCGAGCGGTCGTTCGGCGTGAAGCTGGCCTTCATCGCGGGCAGGCAGTGCTCCAGGATGGTCGACGGCGTCCAGCCGTCGCTGCGCTGCACCGAGCGGATCGGCCGGTTCTGGCTGAACAGGAACTGCTCGTTCATGCGGCTGCCGAAGATCTGCCCGCTGACGTCCTTCGCCTTGTCCGAGAGCAACGCGACGACCATCGGCGCGATGTGGGCCGGCGTCATCTGCTTGATGCGCTCGACGCGGGCCTGCTCCTCCGGGGTCTTGGTCGGGATGGTGCCGATCATGCGGCTCCATGCGAACGGCGACATGCAGTTCGAACGGACGCCGAAGCGCGCCATGTCGAGGGCGATCGACTTCGACAGGCCGACGATGCCGAGCTTGGCGGCGGAGTAGTTCGCCTGGCCGAAATTGCCGATCAGGCCGGACGTCGAGGTGAAGTGGACGAACGAGCCGCCCTCCTGGGCGCGGAAGTGGTCGGCCGCGTTGCGGGAGACGTTGAACGAGCCCTTCAGGTGGACCTGGATCACCGAATCCCAGTCGTCTTCGGTCATCTTGTGGAAGATGACGTCGCGCAGGATGCCGGCGACGTTCACGACGCAGTCGATCTTGCCGTAGGTGTCGACGGCCTGCTGCACCATGCGCTTGGCGGCCTGGAAGTCGGCGACGCTGTCGCCGTTGACGCAGGCCTCGCCGCCGGCGGCCTCGATGACCTTCACCACGTCCTGGGCCGGCGTCGAGTCCTGGCCTTCGCCGGTGACCGAGCCGCCCAGATCGTTGACGACGACCTTCGCACCTTCGGCCGCCGCCAGGATGGCGACCTCGCGGCCAATGCCGCGGCCGGCGCCGGTGACGAGCACCACCTTGTCTTCGAGAACTCCTGACATGTCGTTCCTCTCTTTTCGTAATGGACGGGTCCGCGGGTTCCGCGAACCTCTGTTTCGTTCGGGCTAGAGCGTCTCTTCGGTACCGAGGACGTTCGTCGCCTGGCTGGAGAAGCTGCCGCCGTTGCCGTGGCACACGGCGATCTTGGCGTCCTTCACCTGGCGGGGGCCGCAGGTGCCCCGGAGCTGGCGGACCGCCTCGATCGTCAGGAACATGCCGTACATCCCGGGATGCACGTCGGCAAGACCCCCACCGTTCGGGTTGACCGGCAGCGAGCCGCCCGGACCGATCGCGCCGCTCGCCACGAACGGCCCGCCTTCGCCCTTCTTGACGAAGCCCAGGTCCTCGAGCTGCAGGATGACGTTGATCGTGAAGGCGTCGTAGAGCGCCAGCACGTCGGCATCCCTGGTCGTCACGCCGGCCATGTCGAAGGCGCGCCGGCCGGATTCCTGGGCACAGGTGTTGACGATGTCCGGCATCGAGGAGACGGCGCGGTTGTGCGTCGCCGCGGCCCCGCCCAGCAGGTAGACCGGCTTCTGCTTCAGGTCCTTCGCCCGCTCGGCGCTGGTCATGATCAGCGCCGCACCGCCGTCGGTGACGAGGCAGCAGTCGCGCACGGTCAGCGGGTCGCAGACCATACGGCTGTTCATCACGTCGTCGATGGTGAGCGGCCCGTCCTTGTGGGTGAACGCCTCCGGGTTCATCAGCGCCCACTGCCGCGCGGCGACGGCGACGGCCGCCAGCTGCTCGCGGGTCGTGCCGAACTCGTACATGTGCCGTGCCGCGCCGAGCGCATAGGTCGTCGGCGGATTGCGCGGCTTGTAGCGATACTCGTAGGGGGCGGGATCGGAGCTGGTCTGCAGCTTGCCGCCCTGGCTGCGCTGGGCGCTGCCGTAGCAGACGAGCGCCACCTCGCACAGGCCGGTTTTGATGGCGGCCGCCGCCATGACCATGTGCGACAGGAAGGACGAGCCGCCGAGATTGGTGCCGTCGGAGATCTTCGGCTTGATCCCGAGATATTCCGGGATGGTCAGGGCCGGCATGAAGTTGACGAGGTTGGCGTTCCAGACGCCGTCGATGTCGGACTTCTTCAGGCCGCACTCTTCGAGGGCGTAGTGGACGGCCTCGCCGATCTGCTCCAGGTGCGAACGGCCGCCGCTGTTGCCGCAGCCGGCCCGGCCGACGCCGACGATGGCGCTGGTGCCGCGCAGGGGATGTGCCATGGGTCGGTCCTTCCTACGCCTGCTCGAAGACGATCAGCGGCGCGCCGTCTTCCTGAACGATCTTCGCCTTGACGCGCATGCCGATGGCCACGGCGTCCGGTGCGACACCCTCGACGCGGCTCATCATCCGCGGACCCTCGGCGAGGTCGATCAGCGCGACGTTGTAGTCCTTCGCCGGCGGGCGCTGGCGGACGACGCTGGTCGAATAGACCGTGCCGAGGCCGGAGGCTTCCACCCATTCCAGGTTGGGCGAGCCGGTCTCGGGGTCGAGCACGCGCGGATAGAAGACGTGCCGGCCGGTCTCCTTCACCCGCTGGATCATGAACTTGCCGTGCTCCAGGTAGCTCTGGAACTCGGCGTCGGGGCCGGGGCCCACGAAGGCGGAATCGGTCAAGCGGAGGTGCTCCCTCGTCGGTGCTGCCTGCCTTGCAGAGAGGGCGGGAGCCTAGCCAGTCGACCGGGGGCAGGCAACGCTTTCATGGGGCAATTGTGCGGACTATTCTCGCGCCCTGCCGCGCCCGGGCGGACCATCGAGAGGGGATCGTGATGCACCGCCCGAGAACGACGGGAGCCAGCCTCGGACGCCCGGCGCCCGTCCCCGGCGTGGGCTGACGCTAGCCGTGCCTGGGGAAAGGGACGGGGCGCGCGGGCCCGGCGCGCTGGCGTGGCTCGCCTTCGGCTTCGCCGTGGCGTTCTTCTGCAACGCTTTCCTGCACCGCGTGGCGCCCGCCGTCATGGTCTCGGACCTGATGCGCGATTTCGCCGTCGGCGGGGCGGTGCTCGGCAATCTCTCGGCCTTCTACTTCTACGCCTATGCCGCATTGCAGATTCCGGTCGGCCTGCTGCTCGACCGGTTCGGCCCGCGCCGCCTGATGACCGGCGCCGCGCTGGTGTGCGCCGCCGGGAGCTTCGTCTTCGCCGTCGCCGACCAACTCCTCGTCGCTTATGCCGGGCGGCTGCTGATCGGCGCCGGCTGCGCGATCAGCTTCGTCGGCGCGCTCGCGGTGGCGACGACCTGGTTTCCGGCACGGCGCTTCGCGATGCTGACTGGAACCGCCCAGGCGGGCGCGATGGCGGGCGCCGTGCTGGGGGCGGCACCCCTGGCGGCGCTGCTGCAGACGACGGGGTGGCGGACGGTGATGCTGGGGGCGGCGGCACTGTCCGCGTCGCTCGCCGTGGCGATGTGGCTCACCGCCCGCGACGGCCCACCCGCCCGGCGGTCGACGGTCGGCCTCGCTGGTGCCCTGAAGCTGGTCGCGTCCAATCCCCAGACCTGGCTCGCCGCCGGCTTCGGCTTCTTCATCACCGGCCCGATGCTCGCCTTCACCAGCCTGTGGGGCGCCTCCTACCTGCAGGCCGTCTACGGCCTCGACCGGCCGACGGCGGCGGGTGCCGTGTCGCTCTCCTTCGTCGGCTGGGGCCTGTGCGCACCGCTGATCGGCCTGCTCTCGGACCGGCTGGGGGCGCGGCGGCCGATCATGATCGTCGGCAGCATGCTCTCCTTCTGCACGAACGCCGCGATCATCTGGCTGACCGACCTCAGCCTCGTCGCCATCTCCGCGGTGCTGCTGATCAACGGCGCCGTCTCGTGCTGCATGCTGCTCAACTTCGTCTGCGCCAAGGAGCACAACCCGCCCTGGGCGAGCGGCGCGGCGATCGGCTTCTCCAACACCGCCGTGATGCTCAGCGGCGCCATCCTGCAGCCGGTCATCGGGCTGCTGCTCGATCTGAACTGGCAGGGTGCGGTGGTGGACGGCGCGCGCGTCTACCATGCCGCGACCTTTCGCGCCGCCCTGTCGATTCTGCCGATCTGCAGCCTCGTCGCCGTCGCCATGGCCTGGTTACTGCGCGAGCCGCCACGTCCGCCCCGATAGAGCGGCAGATGAGGAAACGTCGCTCGTGCAAGGACGCGTAGTGGTACCGTTCCGGGCCGGAAACCGGCGGCGGCGACCATCGTTGGCGACACGTAGGGAGACTGTCTTGGCCGAGATGCACGCCCACGAACTGCTGAGCGTCGACCAGATGTACCGCGCAGATGCCCTCGCCGTGGCGGCGGGCGTGCCCGGTATCCGGCTCATGGAGCAGGCCGGGTGGGCGGTCGCCGACGCCGTGCGGCGGCGCTGGAGCCCGCGCCCGGTCACCGTGCTCTGCGGCCCCGGCAACAATGGCGGCGACGGGTTCGTCGTCGCCCGGCTTCTGCGCGAGGCCGGCTGGCCCGTCCGGCTGGCACTCCTCGGCGACGGGGACAGGCTGAAAGGCGACGCCGCGGCGAGTGCCGCGCGCTGGACCGGGCCGGTCGCCGCTCTCGATCCGTCCGCCGTCGACGGTGCCGAGCTGATCGTCGATGCCGTCTTCGGTGCCGGGCTGACGCGTCCCGTCGAGGGGATCGTCGCCGCGACCCTGACCGCCGCGCGCGACCGGGGCGTGCCGCTGGTCGCGGTCGACGTGCCGACCGGCGTCCACGGCGACACCGGCGCCGTGCTCGGCACGGCAGCGCCGGCCGACCTCACGGTCACCTTCTTCCGGCGGAAGCCCGGCCACCTCCTGTTCCCCGGCCGCGGACTGTGCGGCGCGCTTCTGGTCGCCGACATCGGCATTCCGGAAGCCGTATTGGGCGAGATCCGCCCCGAGACATGGATGAACGGGCCGGCGCTCTGGCTGCCGGCCTATCCCTGGCCCACGCACGATTCGCACAAATACACGCGCGGGCACGCGCTGATCGCCGGCGGCGGCGGCCGCACCGGTGCCGCACGGCTGGCCGCCCGGGCGGCGATGCGGGCGGGCGCCGGCCTCGTGACGATCGCCGCCGAGCCTTCGGCCGTTCCGATCTACGCCGCGGCCATGGCGGGAGCGCTGATCGAGCCGGCGCCCGATGCCGCTTCCTTCCGCACGCTGCTCGCCGATCCGCGCCGCAACGCCGTGCTCGTCGGACCGGGCGGCGGGACGGGGCCGCGCACGCGCACCCAGGCGCGCGATGCGCTGGCCGCCGGGCGGCCCACGGTGCTCGACGCCGACGCCCTCACCGTTTTTCAGGACGCGCCGGATGCCTTGTTCGACGCGATCGGTAGCGCGGGCTGCGTCCTGACGCCGCACGACGGCGAGTTCCGGCGCCTCTTTCCCGACATCGTCGGCGACAGGTTGACCCGCGCCAGGGCCGCCGCCCGGCGCAGCGGCGCCGTGCTGGTGCTGAAGGGTCCGGACACCGTGATCGCGGCGCCGGACGGCCGCGCGGCGATCAACGCCAACGCGCCCCCGGATCTCGCCACGGGCGGCACCGGCGACGTGCTCGCGGGTTTCATCCTCGCCCATCTGGCGCAGGGGATGCACGGCTTCGAGGCCGCCTGTGCCGCGGGGTGGCTGCACGGAGCAGCGGCCTCGGCCTTCGGGCCGGGCCTCATCGCCGAGGATCTGCCCGAGACGCTTCCGGGGGTGCTCGCGAAACTGCAACGCCGACGCACCTTCAGAATCGGCGACCGTACCGCTATATAGGCGTCCACACCGAAGCCGCGCGCACGAGGATGGCATGAGCCACCGGCCGTACCGGGACATCGACCGCCGCATCAGCCGCAAGATCCAGGTCGGCAAGGTCGCCGTCGGCGGCGATGCGCCGATCAGCGTCCAGACCATGACGAACACGCTGACGGCGGATGCCGCCGGTACGATCCGGCAGATCCGCCAGGCGGAACTCGCCGGCGTCGACATCGTGCGGGTGTCGTGCCCGGACGAGGAGTCGACCGCCGCGCTGAAGGAGATCATCTCCGAGGTGACGGTGCCGGTCGTCGCCGACATCCACTTTCACTACAAGCGGGCGATCGAGGCGGCCGAGGCGGGGGCCGCGTGCCTGCGCATCAACCCCGGCAACATCGGTTCCGACGCGCGGGTGAAGGAGGTCGTCCAGGCGGCCAAGGATCACGGCTGCTCGATGCGGATCGGCGTGAATGCCGGCAGCCTGGAGCGCGACCTGCTGGAGCGCTACGGCGAGCCGTGTCCCGAGGCGATGGTCGAGAGCGCGCTGCGTCACGCCCGCATCCTCGAAGACAACGACTTCCGCGAGTTCAAGATCAGCGTGAAGGCGTCCGACGTCTTCCTGGCGGTCGCCGCCTACCAGCAGCTAGCCGACGCCTGCGACTATCCCCTGCACCTCGGCATCACCGAGGCGGGCGGCCTGCGGACCGGTACCGTCAAGTCGTCGATCGGCATGGGCATGCTGCTCTGGTCGGGCATCGGCGACACGATCCGCGTGTCGCTGTCGGCCGACCCGGTCGAGGAGGTGAAGGTCGGTTTCGACATGCTGAAGTCGCTCAACCTGCGTCACCGCGGCGTCAACATCATCTCCTGCCCGTCCTGCGCACGGCAGCAGTTCCAGGTGATCAGCACGGTGGAGCTTCTGGAGAAGCGCCTGGAGCACATCACGACGCCGATGACCGTCTCCGTGATCGGCTGCGTCGTGAACGGACCGGGCGAGGCGCGCGAGACCGACATCGGCATCACCGGCGGCGGCAAGGGCACGCACATGGTCTATGTGGCGGGGCTGCCCGACCACAAGATCAAGGACGAGCAGCTCGTCGACCATCTGGTCGAGATGATCGAGAAGAAGGCTGCCGAGATCGACGCGGAGCGTGCCGAGGAAGAGGCCGCCGCGCGCCTGCCCGACATGCTCGCAGCAAGCTGACGCTTCACACCTGAAGGGCGGGACATTGGCCAATCTGCAACCGGTCCGCGGCACGCGCGACCTGCTTCCCGACGAGTCCCGACGTTTCCGCGGCATCGTCGAACGCGCGCGCGCGGTCACCGAACGCTACGGCTTCGGGGAGATCGCAACGCCGATCTTCGAGTTCACCGAGGTGTTCGCGCGCACCCTGGGCGACACCTCCGACATCGTCACGAAGGAGATGTACACCTTCGAGGACCGCGGCGGCGATTCGATCACCCTGCGCCCCGAGGGCACGGCGGGCGTGGCACGCGCCTTCATCTCCGGCGGCCTGTCGCAGAGCCTGCCGCTGAAGCTCTTCTACGCCGGGCCGATGTTCCGCTACGAGCGGCCGCAGAAGGGTCGCCAGCGGCAGTTCCACCAG
>Ga0114915_1000860_pt1 | contig 13442 bp, 13 predicted proteins | sample MalvirAntarct_55_FD_87288 | JGI IMG/M metagenome (GOLD analysis project Ga0114915, IMG submission 87288) | Marine viral communities from the Global Malaspina Expedition - Malaspina viral metaG Antarct_55 | ecosystem: Environmental > Aquatic > Marine > Oceanic | place: South Georgia Island...
GGCGGCCTGGCTGGCCGCGCACCCCGACTACCAGCCCATCGCGCCTCCCACCGAGCACGCGCAGCTCGCGGCGCGGAGGGCGCGATGACCGTCGCGCTCGAGGCGCTGCTGATCCTGCTGCTGCCGACCGCGCTCGGCGTGGGCCTGCTGCGCCTCGCGGGTCGCCTCCCGGTCTGGGCGGAGCTCCCGGTCGGCGCCGCGATGGGTGTCGGCGTGTGCGGCGCGCTGAGCTTCCTCGGGCTGGCGCTCTTCGATCGGCTGACGATCGTGCCGGAGCTGCTCGCGGTCGGCGCGGTCTGGATCGCGCCCCACGGGACAGACGCCGCCGCCCCGGGGACCCGCGCGCTGGCCCCTCGGTGGTGGCGTGGCGCGAGCGTGGCCGCGCTGCTCGGGCTCGCCGGGCTGGCGCTCTTCCTCTGGCTGCGGGAGACCGTCACCCACCCGGACGGAGGCTGGGACGCCTGGGACTTCTGGATCATGCGGGCGCGCTTCTTCGTGCGCGCCGACGAGGAGTGGGCGCGGGCGTACGCCGAGGTGATCCACTGGACCCACCCCGGCTACCCGCCGCTCTGGTCGAGCGCGATCGCGAGGGGATTCGCGCTGGTCGGGCACGAGTCGCGCGCGGTGCCCGCGATCCTGAGCGCCGCGTTCGTGGTGGGCACCGTCGCGCTGCTCGGACACACGGTGACCCGGCTGCGCGGCCCGGCGCAGGGCACGCTCGCCGCGGCGACGCTCCTGTCGACGCCGTTCTTCGTCGTGCACGGCGCGTCCGAGTACGCCGACCTCCCCCTCGCCTTCTTCTTCCTCGCGCTCTGGTCGTTCACCGCGCTCCACGAAGAGACGCGCGAGCCGCGCCATCTGGTGCTGGCGGGCCTGGCCGCGTCGATGGCCGTGCTCACGAAGAACGAGGGGCTGATCGTGACGCTGGCCTTCGTACTGGCCCGGGGGTGGGAGACGCGCGCGGGCGGGCGGTGGAGAGCCCACGCTCGGTGGCTCACGATCGGCTTCGCCCCGCTCGGTTTGCTCTACGCCTGGTTTCGAGCCCGCTACGCCGCGGTGCCGGCCTCGGCCGACTTCTACGCCGCGGGCTCACAGCGCTTCGACGGGGTGGGACCGGTCGAGCACAGCTCTCGGACGCGGATCGCTGGCTCGGCCTCGTCGAGTCCTGGGGCCACTGGCTGCTCTCCTTCGACCGCGGGTGGCCCGCGCCACTGCTGGTGGGCCTGGCGATCTACGCGGCCTGGGTGGGCCTCGTGCCGCGCGCCGAGCGGTCGCTCTCGCGCAGCGTCGGGTGGGCGCTGCTGGTCGAGGCGCTCGTGCTGTCGGTGGCCTTCGTCGCGTGGTCCCGCTGGGAGATCCGCGTGCACATGGAGGCGGTCGAGCGGCTGCTCTTCCAGGCGCTGCCGACCGGCCTGCTCGGGCTGTTCCTGGCGCTGCGCGCGCCCTTCGCGTCCGCGGCGAGCGAGGAGCGCGTCACCGGATCACGTTGAGCGCGCCGCGCCGATAGCCGCGCGGATCGATCTCGACCTCGGCGAAGCCGGCCGCCCGGACGACCCGCTCCACCTCCCGGGCGACGCCGGGGTCGGCGACGCGCTCGAGCTCGTCCCGACCGAGCTCCACGCGAGCGAGCGGACCGTGATGACGCACCCGCACGACGCGGAACCCGAGCCCTCGAAGGCCGCGCTCCCCCTGCGCGACGCGGCGGAGCTCGACCGGGTCGATCGGGGTGCCGTAGGGGAAGCGGCTCGCCAGGCACGCGAGCGCCGGCTTGTCCCAGACGGGGAGCCCCATGGCGTGCGCCGCGGCGCGGATGTCGGCCTTGCCGAAGCCGAGGTCGTCGAGAGGAGACCGCACGCCGAGCTGTCGGGCGGCGCGCCGACCCGGGCGGTGGTCGCCGCGGTCGTCGCGGTTGAAGCCGTCCAGGACGGTGGTGACGCCTCGGCGCGCGGCCTCACGTGAAGCCACGCCGTAGACCTCGGTCTTGCAGAAGTAGCAGCGGTCGACCGGGTTGCTGCGGTAGCGCGCGTCGTCGAGCTCGTGGGTCTCGACGAGCAGGTGACGGGCCCCGAGCCGCGCCGCGAGCGCGCGGGCCTGCGCGGCCTCGTCCGGGTCGAGGCTGGGTGAGATGGCGGTGAACGCGAGCGCGCGGTCGCCGAGCACGTCGAGCGCCTCGGCCAGGAGGTAGCTCGAGTCGACGCCGCCGCTGAAGCAGACCATCGCGGAGTCGAGGGCGCCCAGCCAGGCTCGGAGCGCGTCTCTCAACGCGCGCGCTCCCGGAAGCTCTGGAGCGCCGCGGCCACGATCTCGTCGAGCGGGCGCTGGTGCTGACGCGCGAGCTTCACGCAGGCGTCGTGCTCGGGCTTGGCGCGCGTGGGGAGGCCGTCCCCGTCGGCGACCTTGAGCGGCACGGGGCCGAACGGGGTGGGCACGACCACCGTGCGACGCGGCCGCTCGAGACGCGTGAACGGGACGAAGCGCACGCCGAGGGTGGGCGTCTCACGCAAGATCACCCGCGCGAGGCGGTCCGCGTCCGCCGCGTCGGCGAGCACCGTCAGCTGCGTGCCGCTCCGGCCCTTCTTCATCTGCACGGGGGTGATCCACGCGTCGCGCGCGCCGGCCTCCCGCACCACGTCGAGCGCGTGCGCGATCAGCTCCGGCGTCGCGTCGTCGAGGTTGGTCTCGAGGCTGATCAGGGCGGCGGTCTCGTCCTCCAGGGGCTCGCCCAGGACGGCCCGCAGCACGTTCGGCCGATCCGCCAGATCGCGCGTCCCCGCGCCGAAGCCCACCGCCTTCGGGCGCATCGACGGCCACCGCGTGAAGCGCGCGCCGGCCACGAGGCACGCGCCGGTCGGCGTGACCAGCTCCTTCGCGATCCCCGCGTCGTAGGTGGGCACGCCCTTCAGGCAGAGCAGGGTGGCCGGGGCGGGCAGCGGGAGCGTGCCGTGGCGCGACTTCGTGAAGCCGTGTCCGAGCGGGAGCGGGGTGCAGCTCAGGGTCGCGTCGAGGTGCGCGAGCGCGGCGCAGGCGGCGACCACGTCGACGATCGAGTCCACCGCGCCGACCTCGTGGAAGTGCACCGCGTCGACCGTCGTGCCGTGCACGGCGGCCTCGGCCTCGGCGAGGCGCGCGAAGGCCTCGTGGGCGCGCTCGCGGATGGGGGCGGGCAGCGGGGCGAGGAGCGCGAGGATGTCGGAGAGGTGCCGCTCGTGATCCTCCTCGGGGCACTCGACGACGAAGCGGCGCGCGCGGATGCCGTGACGCTCGACGTGGGAGTGCGTGAGCGAGAACGAGAGCCCGAGCGGGGCGAGCGCGTCGTCGACGATCTCCGGGGCGACGCCGAGGTCGAGGAGGGCCGCGACGAGCATGTCGCCGGACACGCCGCTGAACGCGTCGAGGTGGAGGAGATCCGTCATGGCCCGTGGAGGATGCGTAGCGCCGCCGCCGCCGCGCCGTAGCCGTTGTCGACGTTGACCACCGCGACGCCGGGCGCGCAGCTGTTGAGCATGCCGAGGAGCGCGGCGAGGCCGTCGAAGCTCGCGCCGTAGCCGATGGAGGTGGGCACCGCGATCACGGGCGCACCGATCAGCCCGCCGACCACGCTCGGCAGCGCGCCCTCCATGCCGGCGACGACGATCGCCGCGGCCACTCCGTCGAGCTCGGCGCGTCGCGCGAGCAGGCGGTGGAGCCCGGCCACGCCGACGTCGCGCAGGCGGCGAACCGTCGCGCCGAAGGTCTCGAGCGTGATCGCGGCCTCCTCCGCCACGGGCAGGTCGCTCGTGCCGGCGCAGATCACCGCGACCGGCGCGGCGTCGAGCGCGGGCGCGCGGCCGAGCCGCACGGTGCGAGAGACCGGGTCGTGCTCGGCCTCGGGGAGCTCGAGCTTCGCCGCGACGTCGGGCCGGACCCGGGTGGCGAGCGCGGGCTGACCCCGCTCGGCGATGGCGGCGAGCGCGCGGGTGATCTGGGCCGGGGTCTTGCCCTGCCCGAAGACGACCTCGACCAGGTGAGTGCGGAGCGCGCGGTGGTGGTCGAGGGTCAGCTCGTCGTCGCCGTCGAAGGGCAGCCGGGCGAGGGTCTGCATCGCCTCCTCGATGGGCGTCGCGCCGTCTCGCACCGCCTTCAGCAGCGCCTCGATGCGTGCCGGATCCACAGCGCGAGCGTAGCCGAAAGGATCCGCGGTGGCCGCCGTTGGAGTATTCTGTGGACGTGCTGGCAGTACTCGGCGCTCGGAGAGGCCTCCCGCTCGTGGCGGGCGCGCTCCTCCTCGCCGCGCTGGCGCCCGCGTCCACGTCGGAGGCGACCGAGGGGCGCCGGGTGCTGTTCATCGGCAACAGCTACACGCGCTACAACGACCTGCCGCGCATGGTGCGGGAGATCTCGCGCTCGGTGCCCGACGGGCCGACCCTGCGCACACGTCGAGAGACGCACGGCGGGTATCGCCTGCGCGGGCACTGGCGGCAGCGGCGCGTGCGTCGCCTGGTGGAGCGAGGCCGCTTCGACGTCATCGTGATCCAGGGGCACAGCCTCAGCCCGCTCGAGCGGCCGGACGAGATGGAGGAGTACGCGCGTCGGTTCACCGAGCGCGCGCGGGCGGCCGGCTCGGAGGTCGTGCTCTTCCAGACCTGGGCGCGTCACCCGGAGAGCCCGACCCTGGACGAGCTGGCGATGGACCCGGCGGAGATGCATCGACGGGTCGACGGCGTCTACGCGGAGCTCGCCTCGCGGCTCGGGGCCAGGCTGGCGCCGGTCGGTCGCGCGTGGCTTCGCGCGCAGGTGGAGATGCCCGACACGCGCCTTCACCGCCCGGACGGCACGCACCCCTCGATGCCCGGGACCTATTTGAGCGCGTGCGTCATGTACCGGACGCTGACCGGGCAGGACCCGCGCCGGGCCACCTGGAAGCCCTGGCGCATGCGGGACGAAGACGCCGCGCGCATCCGCGCCGTGGCCGCGACGATCGAGTAATCGTGGTAGCCCTCGCCGCATGAGCGAGATCGAGCTTCCCGAAGACGCGTCGATGAAGACCTACCAGCGCTACGTGCACGACCTCGAGTCCATGCACGGCTGGCTCGACGTCGACCTGGTCCACAACTGCTTCCTCATGGGCGAGGAGGTCGGCGAGCTGTTCAAGGCCGTGCGGCGCTACGAGAAGCTCTTCGACCAGTCCGAGGCCGCCCCCGCCACCCTGGCCGAGCGCAAGACCGACGTCGCCCACGAGCTCGTCGACGTCCTCAATTACCTCCTCGCCATCGCCAACCGCCTCGACATCGACCTCGAAGCCGCCTTCCGCGCCAAGAACGCCAAGAACCAGTCCCGCTCCTGGGACTAGGGGAAGGACGACCCCGAACGGGGACTCAGGGACGGTGTTTACTTGTTGACTTCTCGACAGCCTTGCATGCACTCCGCACCACACAAGGGCAACTATAGTAGACAGTGAGTCAACAAATATACACCGTCCCCCCCATCCTCGGGAGGGCGTCCTCGGGTGGGGGTCTCTGATCAGTAGGTGCAGTAGTCGGGGCCGCTGCGGGCGACGCAGCGGGCGCCGGCGGGGCAGCCTCCGCTGAGGCACGCGCAGACGCCGTAGGTGGTCGAGCAGACCCAGTCTGTGCCGCCCTGGCATTGGGAGTTCGCGGCGCCGCAGTCGCACGTGGGCTGGCCCGCGTAGACGGTGCAAGAGAAGCCGCTGGCGCACGCGAGGCCGCACGCGCCGCAGTGGTTGCGATTCGTCGACAGGTCGACCTCGCGGCCGCCACAGCAGCGGCGGAAGCCTCCGAGGGCGGTGCCGTCCGCGCGCGCGGGGTGGACGCACGCGCCGCCGGTGCATCGGTCGTTCGTGCACACGTTGCCGTCGTCCGGGCACGCGGTCCCGTTCGCGCGCGCGGGGTGAGCGCACGCACCCGCGCTGCATCGGTCGTCGGTGCACGCGTTGCCATCGTCGGGGCACGCGGTGCCGTCGGGCATGCGCGCCTCGTCACAGCTCGCCGTCCCGTTGCACGCGCGCGTGACGCACGCGTCGCTCGCGCACTCGATGACCGTCCCGCCGCACACGCCGGCCGCGCATCGATCGGTGTGGGTGCAGGGGTCCCCGTCGTCGCAGAGCGCGTCGGCGCAGTCCGGGTCGGCGCAGTCGGTCATGCCGTCGCAGTCGTCGTCCGCGCCGTTGTTGCAGAAGGCCTCTCGGGTCCCGCAGGTGCTGGCGTCATCGTCTCGCCCCGCGTCGGCCGGCCCCGCGTCGACCGGCGCGCCGTCGCAGCCACCCGTCGGGTCACAGCGCCCCTCGCACGCCGCGTCGTCCGGCACCTCGAAGCACACCCGCGAGACGCACGCGCGCCGCAAGCAGGAGACCGCTGGCGCCTCGCAGTCGTCCGGGGCCACGCAGTGGGCGGGTCCGCAGCGCTCGGGCGCGTCGGGCTGACACTCGGGGGGCACGCAGCGTCCGTCCACGCACTCGGTGGTGACTCCGTCGCAGACCACGCCCGCGCAGTCCCGCGTGAGGATCACCGTCACCGCGACGTGCTCTCGGAGATCGAGCCGCGTGCGCCGGGACGCCACCTCGGCCCCGCCGCGCATCAGGGTGACGATGACGTCGATCGACCCGGCCGCGAGGTCGGCCACGTCCACCAGCCGCTCGCCTCGCACGAGATCCCGCCCGGGCCCGAGCGCGACCGTGTCCGCGCCGATCGCCTGGCCGCCGACGCGCTCCCAGCTCACCCGCGCCGCGTCGATCTCGACCCCCGGCACGTAGTCGGTGCGCAGATCCACCGCGAGCTCGAGCGGCCCCGAGCAACCGACGAGAAACATCAGCCCGATCCAGCGCACGCCGGGATGCTATCGCGGCGCCGTCCGCTACGCTCGCGTGCATGAAGCCCGCCCCCGATCTGCCTGCCTGGCTCCGCGCGGAGCTCCCCTATCGCCGCCGCTCGACCGAGATCGCCGGGCGCACGGTCACCTTCGTCGATCACGGCCCCGAGGACGCGCAGCCGGTGCTGCTGGTGCACGGCAACCCGACCTGGAGCTACCTCTGGCGCAAGGTGATCGGCATGCTCGACGGCGCGACGCTCCGGATCATCGCGCCCGATCTGCCGGGCTTCGGGACGAGCGACAAGCCGCGCCGCGCGTCCGCGCATCAGCTGGACATGCACATCGGCACCGTCTCCACGCTCCTCGAGCAGCTCGGTCTGCGCGCGCCCATCACGGTGGGGCAGGACTGGGGCGGCCCGATCGCGTGCGGCGTGGGCGAGCGCGTCGGCGCCGCGGGCCTGGTGATCGGCAACACCGCCGTCCTGAAGCCCGCCCGGCCGTTCCGCCCGAAGGGCTTCCACCGCTTCAGCCACATGCCCGTCGTCAGCGACGCGGTCTTCCGCGGCCTGCTCTTCCCGGTCCCGATCATGGATCGCGTGCAGGGCGATCGGCGCTCGATCGGCATCAAGGAGAAGCTCGCCTACGCGTGGCCGTTCCTGCGACCCCTGGATCGCGCGGGCGCCCTCGGCCTCGCGCGCATGGTGCCCAACGGCGAGCACCACCCGAGCACGGCGGTGATGGAACGCGTCGGCGCGTGGGTCGAGTCCTTCGAGGGCCCCGCGGCGCTCGTCTGGGCGCGGCGCGACCCGATCCTCGGCCGCGGCCTCCGCCGCCACTCGGAGGCGCTGCCCCAGGCGACGGTGCGCGAGTGCGACGCCGGGCACTTCTCCCAGGAGGAGGTCCCGGAGCTCTGGGCGGCGGCCATCCGCGAAGTCGCCGAGGCGCTCTAGCGATCTCGCACGGCCGCCACGTCCGCGAGGCACTCGTCGTCGAAGTCGGGAAGGGATCCGCCGAGGATCCGGTCGCGGATCAGGTCGACGCCCGCGCGTCCCTCGAACGCCCAGTACATGATGCACTCTTCGCTGACGTCGTGACGGCCCATGTCGGGGTCACGGTGGTCGCTGGCCATCGGGAGGCCGTTGTCGACGAGGCCGATGGTGTGACCCACCTCGTGCAGCCAGACGAGGTACTGGGCCTGGGCGCAGACCTCGGCGCCGAGCACCGGGCCGCCGCGGCAGCTGCTCTCGATCGTCGAGTGGTACATCGCCACGTGGGTGTTCGCCCAGGCGAGCCCGAGCACCGCGCCGTCGGCGCTGTCGTCGTCGTCGTGGCCGTCGAGCCACATCACGTGCATCGAGACGGTGCCCGCGGGCTGGTCGTCGTCGAAGGTCTCCGTGGCCAGCGCCTGCAGCGCGTCGAAGGTCCACGCGTAGTCCGCGCCGCGCGAGGGGATCACGTCGTCGAGCACGATCTCGACGCCCTCGGGCTTGTCGAGCAGGGTCGAGAGCCGCGCGACCAGATCGGACTGGGCCGCCTCTCGCGGCAGCGTCCCCTCGACGTAGTCGAGCTCGATCACGAGCCGCGGGTCCGGGTCCGCGCGCAGGTACCGCTCGATGCGGGGCGTGGCCATCGCGGGAGGGGCGCTTCCGTCCGGGCGGGGGCTCCCTCCATCTCCTCCGTCACAGCCACAGGCGAGCCAGGCGATCGCGAGCCAGAAAGCAATTCTCATGGGTCCAGCCAGCGTCATCCCGATGCTTTTGTCAATCGAGGCGGGATGCTCCACGATCCGCCGGCGCATGCCGTCCGCCGAAGAGATGCTCGACACGCTGGAGGCCGACGGGGTCGACACCACGACCCTCGAGCGCACGCTGAACCAGAGCCCGAGCGACACGATCGTGCCGAGCGACATGCTCGACAGCGCCAGCCGGAGGGCGATCGGCGCGCTCTCGGACCTCGCGCGCACGGGCGGCGGCGACCCGCTCGAGCTGCAGGGCACCCTGGGCGAAGGCGGCATGGGCATCGTGCGGCTCGCGGTGCAGCGGAGCCTCGGCCGCCAGGTCGCCGTCAAGACGCTCAAGGAGGAGCACAAGACCGAGCACAGCACGCTCAAGCTGCTGCGCGAGGCGTGGGTGACCGGGACGCTCGAGCACCCGAACGTGGTGCCGATCTACGACATCGCGCTGGAGGCGGACGGCACGCCGATCATCGTGCTCAAGAAGATCGAGGGGGACGCCTGGGAGAGCCTGATCCACGACCCCGCCGCGGTGGAGCGACGCTTCGGGGAGCAGGACCTGCTGGAGTGGAACCTCCGCACGCTGATGCAGGTGTGCAACGCGGTCCGCTTCGCCCACAGCCGCGGCGTGCTCCATCGCGACCTCAAGCCCGAGAACGTGATGATCGGCGCGTTCGGCGAGGTCTACCTGGTCGACTGGGGCATCGCCGTCAGCCTGAAGGACGACGGCACCGGGAGGCTCCCGCTCGCTCACGAGGCGACCGAGCTCGCGGGCACGCCGGCCTACATGGCGCCCGAGATGCTCGGCGGGAAGAAGGTCCGCCTCAGCGAGCGCACCGACGTCTACCTGCTCGGCGCGATCCTCTACGAGGTGGTCGCGGGGCGCGCGCCTCACCGCGGCGAATGCCTCATGGAGATCGTCGCCGACATCGTCGACTCCAACCCGCCGCTGCCCGAGGACACCCCCGGCGAGCTGGCGCGCATCATCCGACGCGCGATGGATCCGGACCCGGACGCGCGCTTCGAGAACGCGGAGCAGCTTCGGCTATCCGTGCAAGCCTTTCTGCACCACCGCGACGCCGCGCGGCTCGCGGATCGCGCGGGCGAGCGGCTCGACGAGCTGCTCGAGATCCTGCGGGAGCACGAAGGCAGCGCGGACGCGATCGAGGCGCGCGAGCCCATCTACCACCTGTTCGGGGAGTGCCGCTTCGGCTTCCGCCACGCGCTCGAGGTGTGGCCGGGTAACCAGGACGCGCGGGAGCGGCTCGACCAGGCGGTCGCGGCGATGGTCGACTACGAGCTCGGCCAGGGCGAGCCCGAGGCCGCGCGCGCGCTCTTGGGCGAGCTCGAGCGGGTGCCCGAGGGGTTGCCGGAGCGGGTCGAGGCGATGCGCCGATCGAGATCGGCCGAGGACGCCCGGCTGCGCGCGCTCGGCGACCAGCTCGATCCGTCGGCGGGGCGTCGCACGCGCGGCTTCGTGGCGTCGGTCATCGGGAGCTTTTGGACCCTGACCCCCATCGTCTCGCACTTCGGCATGCAGGCGCTGGACATGCGCCCCACCCCCGGCTGGAACCTCGCCGCGTCCGCCGCGCTGGCGCTGGTCTTCGCGTCGGTCGCCTTCTGGGCCCGCGAGTCGATGATGCGCACCGCGATCAACCGGCGCGTCGCCTTCGCCGGCGCCGCGGGCGTGCTCAGCCAGATCGCGATAAGCGTGGTCGGCGCGGTCTACGGTGGAGACATCTTCGTCGCGATGCACGAGCTCTTCCTGGCCTGGGCGCTCCTGACGGGGATGCTCGCCGCGGCGATCGACTGGCGCCTCCTCATCGCCGCCGGCGGCTACCTGCTCTGCTACGCGCTGACCCCGCTCTTCGGGATCGAGAACACGCTCCTGGTCATGGCGGCCGGCAACTTCGTGTTGATGGTCAACGCGGCGACGATCTGGGTCCGTCCGACCGAAGACCTCGCCGCGGCTCGGGAGCGCCGCGCGATGCGCCGCGAGCAGCTCCGGCGATGGCTCGAGGAGCGCGACGGACCGCGCCCATGAAGCGCGACGCGCGGCTCGTCCCGCTCGCCCTCGCCGGCGCCATCGTCAGCATCTCCTTCGCGGCGATCTTCTTCCGCCTCGCCGCGCCCACGCACCCGATGATCGTGGCCGGCACGCGCCTCGCCATCGCCTCGGCGCTGCTCTGTCCATTCGTGATCCGCGCCCAGCGCGCGGGGCGGCTGCCGCGCCGCGTGCTCACGCGCGCCCTCGCCTGCGGCCTGCTCTATGGCGTGCACTTCGGCACGTGGGTCAGCTCGCTCACGATGACGAGCGTGGCCTCGAGCGTCACCCTGGTGACCGCGACACCGCTCCTGCTCGCGCTCCTCTCGTTCGCGACGGGCCGAGACCACCCGGAGCGTCGCCACTGGATCTCGATCGGCCTCGCGGTCCTGGGCCTGAGCCTGATCGGCTGGGCGGATCTCTCCTTCTCCGGCGACGCGCTCCTGGGCGACGGCCTCGCCCTGACCGGCGCGGCCGCGATGGCGTTCTACCTGCTGCTCGTGCGCGGCCTCGGCGACGACCTCGACGTGCTGGCGTTCGGGGGCGTCGCGACCGGCGTCGGCGCCGTCTCGCTCTTCTCGACCGCGGCGCTCGTCGGCGTGCCGATCGCGTGGGCGTCGCCGGCGTCGCTCGGCTGGATCGCGCTGTCGGCGCTGATCCCACAGCTCATCGGCCACAACCTCCTGACCTGGTCGCTCCGGCACGCCAAGCCCACCGCGGTCGGCATCGCCACCGTGGGAGAGCCGGTCGGCGCCACGTTCCTTGCGTGGATCTGGCTCGACGAGCGGCTCGGCCCCGTGGTGGCGACCGGCTGCGCGATCACCCTCGCCGCGGTCCTGCTCTCGGTCCGGCTTCGCCCCGCGCCGGTGTAAGGGGTTGTCCGGACGCGGCGGGTTGGGGCGCGTGGCACTCTCCGGGACGGGTTCGGGAGCGGGAGAGTTGGCATGGTGGAGATCGACTGGGGCGACGTCGGCCCTTCCGCGTCTCAGCGCGCTCGTATTCAGGAGACGGTCGACCGCGTCGCCATCGACGGTCCCGTCATCGGTCTGCGACGCCGCGGCAGCGGATACGAGGCGCGCCTCGAGACCGGGCGCTCACCGGCCGAGCTGCGGCTGCACGACGACGACCTGTCGAGCGCGGTCGACCGCGCGATGGCGCTCCTCGAGATCGTCCAGCGCTCGTCGGGATAGCTGCCCCTCAGCGGGTCGAGCGCTAGAGAGTTGAAGTACCGAGCCCGAAGGATCTCGGAGCGCGACGGCCCGGTTCTCGGTTCGGGGCGACGAGGAATGCTTCAGCATCTTCGAGGAGACACGGGCCGAGAGACGAGGAGCGAGGTCCTTCAACGGACTGCTAGGCTCTGACCGGACACGTGGACGCCCCTCGCCATCGACGGTCCGGCGGTACGCTCGCTCGGCGCACGCTGGGTCCCCTCGCCCTGCTGGTGGGGCTCGTGATCGCTGGCGTCACGCTCCTCGTGTATCTGCACCTGACCTCCAGCCTCGAGGAGCAGGCGCTCGCCCAGCTGAGCAGCTACGTGCAGGAGCGCGGGCGCCACGAGCAGGAGGTCTTCGAGCGCACCGAGCGAACCCAGGCGCGCCTGCGTCGCGAGCTCCTCTCGGCCCTCCGCACGAGCGACGCGGCGCGCTTCGATGAGCGCTTCGAGCGCCACCCGGACGGCGTGATTCGCAACGCGGAGGGGCGGCTGGACGGCGCGCGCCACGCGCAGGTGTGGGTGGGGCGGGACGTGACGGTGCATGACGATCTCCGTCGACGCCTGGTGACCGCCTACGACCTCGTGCAGCGCTACGGGCCGGGGCTCGAGCACCGCTTCATCAACCTCTACGTCTCGTTCCCGGAGAACGCGCTCGCCTACTACTGGCCGAGCGCGCCCGACTGGTCGACGCGCGTCTCGCCGGGGCTCGACATCCGCGGCGAGGAGTTCTTCGAGGTCGCCACGCCCGAGAACGATCCGAGCCGCGAGGTCGCCTGGACCGGCGTCTACCGCGACCGGTACGGGCCCTGGATGGTCTCCTGCGAGACGCCGGTCGACATCGACGGTGAACACGTCGCCACCGTCGGGCAGGACATCACGCTCGACTCGCTGCTGGAGCGCACGCGCACCGAGTCCCTGCCGGGCAGCCACAACCTCGTCTTCCGGGAGGATGGCAGGCTCATCGCGCACCCCGAGCTGTACGCGGGATACGACGACGAGACGCGTGACCTGCGGATCCAGTCGCTCGATGACCTCGGGCTCCAGGAGACCCTGCGGCTGGCGCGTGAGCTGCCGCCCGGTGAGCACGTCGCCTACAACGAGGTCGCGGAGGCGTACCTCGGGATCACGCGGCTCGAAGGCCCGGGCTGGTTCTTCGTCACGGTCTCGCCCGAGCACCTCGTGTCCGCCCCGGCCGAGGACCTCGCGCGGGTGATGCTGCTCCTCGGCGCGCTCGCGCTGCTGCTGGAGGTGCTCGTGTTCTTCTTCGTCCTGCGCCGCTACGTCACGCAGCCGCTCGAGGCGCTGACGGCGGCGACGGAAGCGCTCGCGCGCGGAGAGCGGGACGCGCCGCTGCCGGTCGGTCGCGACGACGAGCTCGGGCGGCTCGCGGCGGCGTTCGAGCGCACGCGAGACGCGGTGACCACGAAGGAGGACGAGCTCGCGGCGGAGGCGCAGGCGCGCCTGGCGAGCGAGCGGCAGCTGCGCGCGATCCTGGAGCAGACCCCGGCCGTGGTGTTCATCAAGGACCTCGACGGACGCTACTCGCTCGTGAACCGTCGCTTCCGGGAGCTCCTCGGCAGCGAGCCCGACGTCGACTCCCTGACCGACTACGACTTCCTGCCGACCGAGGTCGCCGACGCGATGCGCGA
>Ga0114915_1000865_pt1 | contig 13370 bp, 10 predicted proteins | sample MalvirAntarct_55_FD_87288 | JGI IMG/M metagenome (GOLD analysis project Ga0114915, IMG submission 87288) | Marine viral communities from the Global Malaspina Expedition - Malaspina viral metaG Antarct_55 | ecosystem: Environmental > Aquatic > Marine > Oceanic | place: South Georgia Island...
ACCTTTTATCCTTTGTCTGACTATTTATAGTAACGGAGGGTTAGAGAATGTCAAAACCTACACTTACGCCCAAACAACAGACGTCTGTGATTGTATTGCCGTCCGTTGGGACTGTGGCAAATGTTTCTGATGCACTGCCATTAGGGATATACGCAATTGAGAGTGATTTCTTGTCTGGTGCCGCAGATCAAGTTGCTTATACATTTAAGAAACTAGGTGGCGATGTATTAGATCTAGAGATAACAGAGGCTACCATATATGCGAATTATGAAGAGGCGGTATTAGAATATTCTTATATTGTCAACTCGCATCAAGCAAAGAACATTCTCTCAGACTTGCTCGGAACCACTACGGGCTCATTCGACTCTGATGGTACTTTAAAGGACAGCGATCTTAAGACTAGGCTATCGGGTACCGGAGTCCAACAAAGGTTCCCTAGGTTTGAATTTGCGTACGCACGTCGCATCTCTGACGGAGTTGGTGTCGATGCTGGAGTTGGAGGTAACGTTAACATCTACTCTGCTTCTTTTAACACAACTGCCAATACACAAGACTACGATCTTCAAAGCATTTTATCTGCATCTTCCGCTCTTGGAAAAGACAACGGAACAGGAAATGTAGTACCATGGGCAGGAATGGTGGGCAATAAGAAAGTTGAGGTAAGAAAGGTATATTATAAGACTCCAAATGCAATGTGGAGATTCTATGGATACTACGGTGGCTTGAATGCCGTCGGAAACCTTTCAAGTTATGGACAGTTCTCTGATGATTCGACATTTGAAGTAATCCCAACATGGCAGAACAAAATGCAAGCAGCAATGTTTGAGGATGCCATATATACAAGAAACTCCCACTTCTCATATGAACTCAGAAACAACCACCTAAGGCTATTTCCTACACCAAACAGTGTAACTGCAGCAAAATATTGGTTTGAATTCACTATTCCAGCAGAACCTTACCTTACTGCTGGTGCAGATATCGGGATCAAAGGTGTCAACAACATGAATACACTGCCATTTGAGAATATTCCATATGTGAATATCAATTCAATTGGTAAGCAATGGATTAGGAGGTATTCGCTTGCACTATCGAAAGAAACTCTTGGACAAGTTCGTTCAAAATTTGGTAACGTTATCCCCATTCCGGGCGAATCTGTTAGTCTTAATGGTGATTCTCTCTTATCACAAGCAAAAGAGGAACAGAACGCACTCAGAGACGAAATGATTAAATTATTAGATGAATTGACATACACGAAGTTGGCGGAAGACGACAAGAACTTTGTTGAAAACGCTGGAGCGTTACAGAAAGCAATTCCATTGACGATATTTGTGGGGTAACTGAATGTCAAAGAAAGATAATAAATGGACACAACCAACAGCAGCACCTCCTCCCTTATTTACAGGAAAAAAGGAACGTGATCTTGTTAAGCAAGTCAATGACGAAATAATTGAAAGAGTCATTGGACAAACCGTCGCATATTATCCAATTGATTATAATACTACTAACTTTCACCCAATTTATGGCGAAGCAATCGAAAAGAATTTTCTACCTCCCATCAGAGTACATGCTCTAATTGAATGGGAAGGTATTCAGTCTTCATATACAGATAAAATTGGAATTGACAAGCAATCAACGATTGTAGTACACTTTCACAAGAGAAGATTAACAGAAGATCAAGACTTATATGTAAGAGAAGGAGATTTTGTTCTTTACGGAAGCCTGTTTTATCAGATAGTCACCCTTCAAGAGCCAAAAAGACTCTATGGGCAGATTGAGCATAGATTAGAGATCACTGCCAAGTGTATCAGGGCAAGAGAGGGGTTATTCAATGCAGAATGATATAGGTTTAGAATTTCAGCCATCGACAATTGAAACAATAGACGCTGCACTATTGAGATACTTAGAATCTCTTAATTTGCACTCGTTGACAAATAAGGGTTTCGTTCCAGCACCTATTGTGTGGGTTGGGGCTGAGAGAACTTATCAAATAAAGAATGATCTAACCTTAAGAGATTCTGAAGGTTTGTTGACGATTCCGTTAATCACGATCGAAAGGAAAGAAATTCAAAAAGATCCAACCAAGTCTCCAATACCTTCTAATATACCTGATTATGGTGTAGGTGGCTATATACCAGTCAGAAGAAGAATCGTTCAAGACAAGACTAGTCAGTTTCAAGCGGCTAAGAACACCAAAAAGAATGGCGCAGGTGACGATGTTGGAGTCTCAGATGTAAACTTTAAAAGCCAAAGAAAGTTTCCTTCTAAAATTGCTAGCATGTTTGACACTCGCCCACCGAACTTAAAAGATAAGACTGTTTACGAAACCGTTTACGTACCAATACCTGTATACATTAATGTAAAATATGAAATACACATAAGGACTGAATACGCACAACAAATGAACCAATTATTAACTCCTTTTATATCTGCTGCAAATAGAATGGGAAGAAATCATAAGTACGTTACGATACAACATGATAATCACTTATTTGAAGCATTTATTGATGGCACGTTCTCTAACGATAATAATGCTGCCAAGTTAGATGAAGAAGAGAGAATATTCAATTCAACTGTAACATTTAATGTCTTAGGATATTTAATGGGCGGCGACATGAACGAAGACTCTAATATCGCTAAGACTTACGAAAATATCGTTAATCTAAAAGTATCTAGAGAACGAGTAATACTTGATGATCAGTTCGAAAGACGAAATCCTTCTGGTTCTGATCCTTTTTATAAAGAATAATAGTTCGTTTGGCAAAAAATACTACTATTTACTTTGAATGTTTTATTGATAAACAATCGACTGTTTACTTTATAAAAAAAAGGAGAAGAAAAGCATGTCAATAGATAAATTTAGATTTGTATCACCGGGTGTTCAGATTGCTGAAATAGATCAATCTCGCAGAACTCGTACAGCGGCAGAACCTGGCCCGCTAATTATTGGACGATTTCAAAGAGGGCCGACGATGCGCCCCACAAAAGTGGATTCTTTATCAGAATTGACTGAAATTTTTGGTGACGCTATTACTGGAAGAGAATCCGGCGATATCTCACGAAATGGAAATTACTCTGCCCCCTCATATGCTGCTTTTGCTGCAAATGCATGGTTGGCGAGTCAAGGTGGGGCTACTATCCTCCGTCTTGTAGGAAAAGAATCAGAAAACCTTACAGTAGGCTCTGGAGAAGCAGGTTGGGCAACCGCCGCAACAGTGGCTGGTAAAGGTGGTGCTTGGGGACTTTGGGTTATGCCCTCTGCTTCAGCCATACACTCTGGTACTCCGATAACTGGTACTCTCGCAGCAATTTTTTATTGCGAAACGAATACTGGAGTTGTTATCTCTGGTACTATCGGAGACACTGCCGACACAGGACAAGCCGCAAATACATACTTCAGAACGGAAGACGGTAACTATAGGGCAAAAGTTGTAACAAATGCGGACGCTGTTTCGTCTGTGGCAGGGACATATGATGAAGATGCTTCGTTCAACTTCAATCCCCAGTCTAGACGATTTATTCGTAAAGTCTTTAATACAACTCCACATAACACCAATGATCTTGTAATTCCAACAACTCACGATGAGTCTCGAAAGTACTGGCTTGGAGAAACGTTCGAGGACAATGTAGCACAAGTTCTTGGTTCAGCAACTAAGAGTTACATTTTTGCTGCTCCATTGGTTTCTGGAACTGTCATGTATAGTGATCACGCATATGACGCACAGCCTTCAAAAACTGGCTGGGTTATCTCACAGGACACTTCAGAAGATGCTGCTAGTTATCTTCCTGTTAATATGCAAAAGTTGTTTAGGTTTGTATCTCTTGAAGAAGCAGAGTGGACACAAAGAAATCTCAAGATTTCTATTAGAAACATTAGACTTCCGAATTCGGCTTCTAATGCAAATGCATATGGCTCGTTCGATGTACAAATCAGAAAGATGACAGATTCAGATGCGGCTGTTGAGCCGGTAGAATCTTATGTCGGAGTGAACTTGAACCCTGCATCTCCAAATTATATTGCCTCCAGAGTTGGAGATCAATATGCAGTATGGAGTGATACAGAAAAGAGATATCGCTACTTTGGTTCTCACCCTAATCAGTCTAAGTACATTCGTATAGAAATGGCTTCTGCCGTCGACGAAGGTTCTACAACTGAAGAATTGGTTCCATTCGGTTTCTTTGGGATTCCAAAGCCTCCTAGTGTCGCCGTTGCAGGTGAAGGTACAGCAGGTGGAGCAGATTCTTCTTGGATTCAAGACGCCGCTACTTCTGCCTTCGTCGTCGACGGAAATAATCTCACTACCAGAGCCTCTGGAATATTGAGAGGACTTCCTAACGCCGCTATCACATCATCATTACAATGGCCAGAGCCGAAAATGGTTGTGTCTGCATCATCTTTGAGTTCTTTATCTGAGCCTGCTGATCGGTATTTTGGGGTTGACGTTTCTAGAAACGCCACTGCTTTGTTTGATCAGTCATTGCACGATCTTATGAAGGCTAGAACAAGTACTCTTTCAAAGGACAACTGGGATACGACTGGAGCCATGGTTAATTCAGAGATTTTCTCTTTGGATTGTGTGTCTGCAAGTGCTGCTAATGTACCAGAATACGTATATGTAGAAGGTTCTAGAGCATCAGCAGAATCTCGCACTGCGTTATCTGGAACAGAATCTATCTTAGATGCTGGTTACGATAAGTTTACAATGACTTTGCATGGCGGATTTGATGGACTTGAGGTAAAAGAAATGGAGCCTCTCATCAATAATAGAGCCAGCCTAATCGGCGCTACTGCTGTTGCATCATACGAGAAATACACTCTTATGAGAGCGATTGATACGGTATCTGATGCTGAATTGGTTGATATGAATCTTTTGGTTATGCCTGGTGTTACAAACACTGGAGTAACCGATCACATGATTAATACTTGTGATCGTCGTAGAGATTCTATGGCAATTATCGATATTCCAAATGCTTATACTGCACGTCATGAATCTGCAGAAGGTTCTGAATCTGCAAGAAATGGTGCAGGTAGTTCAAACAAAGTCTCTACTGCTGTTAATGCTGTGAAGCAGAAAGGATATAATTCTTCTTATGCTGCATGTTATTACCCATGGGTACAGATCAATGCTCCTGTCTCAGGGCTTACTACTTGGTGTCCTCCTTCGGTTGTGGCATTGGGTGCTATGGCTTATGGACAAGCAACTCAAGCAGTATGGTTTGCTCCTGCAGGCTTTACTAGAGGTGGATTGTCAGAAGGACGTGGTGGATTGCCAGTAGTTGGTGTTTCTCAAAGACTTTCCTCTAAAGAGAGAGATTCTTTGTACGAAGCAAACATCAATCCTATTGCACAGTTCCCTGCAGAAGGTATCGTTATCTTCGGACAGAAGACACTGCAAGCGACTCCGTCTGCATTGGACAGAATCAATGTTCGACGATTGATGATCTTTATTAAGAAAAGAATCTCTAGAATTTCTTCTACTTTGTTGTTCGATCCTAACGTATCTGCAACTTGGGCTAGGTTCACTTCTCAAGTGGGTCCATTTTTGGATTCAATTAAGACTGGATTTGGAATTGAAGATTTCAAGGTGATTTTGGATCAGACTACTACTACTGCTGATCTAATTGATAGAAACACAATGTATGCTAAAATTTACATTAAGCCTACAAAGGCAGTCGAGTTTATCGCAATTGATTTTGTTATAACTAGACAGGGTGCTTCTTTTGACGATTAGAAAATAAAATGAAGAGAGTATCAGTGCTTTACTGGTGCTCTCACTATTTATATTAAAACAAATACCAAATTCGGAGGATTTTTAAATGGCTTTTTGGAATGATAAGATTGTAGAACCTAAACGTAAGTTTAGATGGCTACTTAGTGTAAATGGGATTCCATATTACACAATTAAAAAGGTGAATCGCCCAACATACGAAGTAGCAGAGGCTGAGCACAAGTTCATCAATCATACTTTCTACTTTCCTGGACGTGTAACTTACAATACTGTATCTTTTACAGTGGTTGATGCTGCCTCTCCGGACGCTGCAGAAACATTAAAGCAAATGCTTTATGCATCTGGTTATGCCTTGCCAAAAGACGAGAACGTCGCTACTCAGTCTATGACTAAGAACGCTTCAGTTTCCGCTCTAGGTAATGTAACTATCGAACTACTCGGTGGTGGTGGTAAGAATAGCCAAGCACCCGACAGACAATCTGCCTTTGGAGCAGGTGCCGGGGCTGTAAGCACTGGATATAATGACGAGGGGACTGTTTTAGAACACTGGACGCTTCATAACGCATGGGTTAAGAAGATTGAATTTAGTGAATTAGATTATGAAGGTGACGACTTGACAGAAATTACTGTTGAACTTCGTTACGATTATGCTGAACTTAACAAGACATCAATTACACCTAATTTTGGTACTCTTGATGTATCTTCGGCAAGAGAACCTAATCTGACTTACAAGACACCATTTGGTGAGATTCCGGTTAGACAAGACTAATATTATCGTTGGAGGATAAATGCGAAATAATGATGAGAGAACAGGGGCTGTCCAAAGTGTGGACAGTCCTGCTCCCACTCAACAAATGGGACAAATGGGACTTAACTTTGTAGCACCTACAGAGTTTGTTGAAATCCCATCAAAGGGTAAATTCTATAAAGAAGGACATCCTTTGAAAGGTGTAGAGGCAGTCGAAATTCGACATATGACAGCAAAAGAAGAAGATATTCTTTCTTCAAAGACTTTGCTTAAACAAGGTGTGGCTATTGATCGTTTTTTGGAATCGGTATTAGTTGACAAAAAACTTGATTCTAGTTCAATGTTGATTGGAGATAAGAACGCTCTAATCGTCGCTGCTAGAGTCTCAGGCTATGGTAATGACTACAACACCGCTGTTGGGTGCCCTAATTGTGGAGCACAAAACAGATGTGAAGTAGATCTTTCAGAAGCATCTTCTCCTTATGCCGGATATAATGAAATGGCATCAGAAGAAGCGCTTGAAGGAGTCGAAGGACCGGACGCTTTGGGTAACTACTATATTACCCTGCCTATGACAAAAGCAAGAGTTGAAGTCAAACTAATGACAGGAAGAGAAGAGAAGGCATTTGCCAAAAGATTGGAACAGAGAAAGAAGAGACGTCAAGCAGAAGCAATGCTTACAGATCAATTCAAAACTTTCACTCTTTCTATCAATGGAGTTAATGACTTGAAGCAAGTGTTTCGATTCATTGATAACTTGCCAGTAAAAGACTCTAGATTCCTTAGAAAGACTTATGCTAAACTTTCACCTGCGCTGAATTTGAAATATGACTTTGAATGTCAAGAATGTGGACATTCACAGGAGGTTGAAGTGCCCATCACAGCACAGTTTTTTTGGCCTGACACCTGATTACATGGAACAAGTCTATGAGCAATTCTTCCTGCTAAAGTATTATGGAAGTTGGAGTTTTATCGAAGCATATAATCTTCCAGTTGCTCTTAGAACTTGGTTCATCGAAAGATTGTCTAAGCAGATCAAAGATGAAGCAGAGGCAAACAAGAAGGCAATGGGTAAATCTCGGAGCAAGTAAAGCGGTTGGAAGCAACCGCTTTCTTTTTGTTTGTACTATTTATTATAAAGATTTTTGGGTTAGAATATGGATAAATTTGTTTTCAATTTTTCGGATAAACTTAATGAGGGTTTTATCGGTACATTCGGTATTACCCTCAAGCAACTTATGCAAAGTATGTTTGGCGGACAAAAGGTACCTATCATTGTCAAAGGTAGCCCTAACGAAATCAAGGCATTTGCCAAGGCTTTAATTCACGAGAAGGACTATTATAAAGTATATAAGAAGTATGGATTAGATAATCCAAAGACATATCGTTCAAAGTATCGTCTTAAGCGAGCAATACACGATTTTGAAAGAAAGACGGGCATGAAGTGGCCGCTTAAGTTTAGATAAGGGGAAATAAAAGATGGCATCTTCAGCAGCATTAGAGAAACTACTAAATTACTTGATTGACATCAAAGCACCAACCAATATGATCGGTGACGTCAAGGACATGATCAAGAAGGCTGAAGCAAAAAACACAAAAGCCTCTAGTGAGTACAAAAAGACGATTGAATCATTCCGTCTAGAACAGATGGATGGCTTTAAAAAGCATCATCAAGCCATTAAAATGGAAATGCAAACGCATGATGATCAGTTGGCTGAGGTTAGGGCTAAGTTTCACGCTGAAGAAGACAAAGGTGTAAAATTGGCTCTGCAACGAAAGCAGGTAGCCCTCGAAGAAGAGAAAAAAATACTAAAGGCTAGAGTAGAGATTGCAGGAAAGGTAGAATCCTTTTTCACTGGCAAGGGACTAGTATTAGATTTTGACAAATCTGCCACTGGTAAATTTCTCAATGATATGCCCGGAGCATTCAATGCTGTCGGCGTGGCAATGTCCTCTGCTTTAAAGCCTGCTAACCTCTTCGCAGCCGGTGTAGGGCAGATGATTTCTGCCACAAAAGAACTCTTTACTAGTTTCGATAAAGCACAATCAAGTCTTTCACAGACAACAGCCACAACTGGCGAATACAATGACATGTTATATGATGTCCAAGAGTCGAACAAAGCATTTAATGTAAGTGTTGAAGACGCCGGACAGGCAATATCTGATTTGCACAATGAAGTTTCGACATTTAATCAATTAAGTTCAGATCAACAAACAGCGCTGACAGAGACAACAGCCAGAATGAAGGCTCTTGGCGTCTCTACCTCCACTAGTGCTCAGCAATTTGATAATATGATACAAGGCATGGGTATGTCTGCGCAAGTCGCTAATGATGCCTCTATGGAACTCGTATCGCTAGGTGACAATATAGGCGTTGCAGCAGACGTTATCTCAAAAGACTTTAATTCAGCAGCAGGTGAACTTGCTAAATATGGTGCAGACGCTATTGATGTATTCAAAGGTATGGCGGCGGCAGCCAAGGCTACTGGTATTGAAATGAGTTCTCTGATGAACGTCACAAAACAATATGATACTTTTGAAGGCGCTGCGACTGCAGCCGGGAAACTAAACGCTATTTTAGGTGGTGGGGTTCTGAACTCCATGGATATGCTCAATGCCACAGAAGAAGAAAGAGTAAGACTATTGGTTCAGTCAATATCATTATCTGGAAAGAACTACGAATCATTAAATAAATTTGAAAAACAAGCAATTGCATCTGCTGCTGGTATCTCTGATATGACAGAGGCAAATAAACTTTTTAGTATGTCTTTAGGCGCTTATGATGAAATGCAAAACAAATCTAGTGCAGCATCTGCAGAAGCAGCAAAATTAGAAGAAAGAGCCCAAGCAGCAACGACGTTCGGAGAAAAACTCAAGATGATCGGGCAATCGTTTGCTGTTGCGTTTTTGCCAGTCTTGGAGTTCGCCCATGGATTCGCAAATATTATATTAGAATTAAACGACATGACAAACGGAATGTTCATCCCATCCATGGTTGCATTAGTTGGAGTGATTGCGTTACTCGCAAATGCAACGGCAATATACAATGGAATTACAAAGATTGGTATGAGTATCACAGCGGCGAGATCTCTCATAACAAGTGGATATGGAAACATTTTGGCATTTGTTGATCTGGTAAAAACGGGATCCAATATTAGAGAAAAAGCAGGTATAGCATTAGATCTGATGAGTATCCCAGTGAAACAAGCCAAGAATATAGCAACCACACAAGAAGGAGTGGCTTCCGGCTTTGCAGCAGGAGGGACTGCTATGCTTGCAAAGGCTATGGCTAAACTTAGTGCTGCAGCCTTGCCATTAATTCCTGCAATCACGGCAATAGGCTTTGCAATTGGTGGATTGGCGTTGGCTTTTGCTGCTCCTTTTATTGCAATAGGATTGATAGTCACAGCATTTAAAGATCTATTTATTGCGATGCTCGATGCTCCAGAGGCTATTGGAGAGGCTGTTGTCGGATTAATGTTGTTTGGCGCTGCTGGCGCAGCAGCATTAATCATGCTCTCCACTGGACTTGCCGCTTCAGCAATGATAATGATAGGTGTCGCTCCCCAGATGCTGGTAATCGCACCAGCACTAGCACTGTTTGCTGGAGCGTTGGCTATAGCAGGCGTCGCAATGTATTTGGCTGGGCATGGACTTCTTTCCTTTGCAAGAGGACTCGCTGCTTTTTCAGAAGTTAGTTTTGAAGCACTTGGAATGGCAATATTATCTTTGACAGCCTTTGCAATTGGGCTGGTATATTTTGCATTTTTCGCAGCGCCAATAATGCTGGCTGTTGGCTTTGGATTGATGTTGTTTGGTGCTGGCTTAGCCATGTTTGCAAATGGATTGGCTCAGTTCAACAAGGTTGGAGTGGAAGCAATGGGAATGGCATTATTATCTTTGATGTTGTTCGGTGTTGGGCTGGTATATTTTGCAGGTTTTGCAACTCCAGTAATGGCTGCTGTTGGCGCCGGGCTGATTCTGTTTGGATTGGGGCTGTTTGCATTTGGATTTGGTTTGGCTCAGTTTAATAACGTTGGCATTGGTGCAATGCTTTTGGCAGCAGCCTCTTTGGCACTGTTTGCATTACTATTAATACCAATTGCATTTATTTTACCTTTCATTGCTGCAGGTGTCGCAATGCCACTAATATATATATCTGTAGCCCTTATGGCTTTTGCGCTTGGATTATCAATGTTCAATAAAGTCGGAGGAAAAGAGATAGCATCAGCAGTTGCTTCTCTTTTGTTTTTGTCTGCCGCTTTGGTGCAAACAGCCGTTCCTCTGGCAGTTGCCGCCGCCTTCATAGTCGGTCCGTTAGTGGGTATAGGATTTGGATTGATGTCTTTTGCCATGGGACTTGCCGCATTTAATAAAGTTGGAGCAGGGGCAATTGTTGCTGCGATTGCATCTTTGGCTTTGTTCGGAGCAGCGATGTATTTCTTTATTATGACGGGCTTACTAGCCGCAATGGTTATTGGGTTTTACGCATTGTCCATCCCATTGATGCTGTTTGGAGCAGGACTTACTATGGTTGGACTTGGACTTCTGTTTATTGGAGAAAGTATACCTGCTTTATTCGCTTTAACTGACGCATTGAGTGTGATCGTTCTCATTGGTGCAATGGGTGCATTAGCAATGGGGATGTTGGCTTACTCAATCATTGGTATTGCGTTTGCTCTTAGCATGCTCCCAGAAAGTAAAACAATGGCATTTGGATTTGCGATGGACGGATATAGCAAAGCAATGGCTGCAGTATCGGCACTGACTCCAGAAACAGCAGAGTTAGCAGAAAGGGTTGTTGCCGCAGCCGGTGAATACGCAACCATTCAAGCAGAAATGAAGATGCCAGATGAAGACGCTTTCGTCCAAGCAATGAAAAATGCTTTTGGCATGGGAGACAAAGGAGATTCAGGCGGACAAGATATTGTCCTAGAGATCAACGGAAGAGAGTTTGGCAGAGCAATCAACGCCGCCATCAACAAGACACATAATCTTCGAATTGACTAATTAGGATATAAGTGAGGATTTAATATGTTTAAGAAGAAAGATGAAATACTTCCGGGATCAGATAAATTTACATCTCCAGAGATGTCTCAGCATGAGAAAACGGAGATAGAAAAGGATCCTGCAACCCATCTTGCCAATCACAGAGGGCAATTTCTAGAAATATACCATATCCCATCTGGGCAATCTATTAAGTTCAAAGCCTACATTAATGACTTTCAGGATAAATATGACTCTGATTGGAACTCGACAGATGTATATGGTAGAATGGATCCCATCCACCAATATCAAGGTACAAAAAGAAATATTTCGCTAGACTGGATTGTACCTGCCTACTCTGTTGCAGAGGCAAAGTTAAACCATAGAAAATGTGGATTACTATTCTCAATGCTCTATCCGAACTATACTGAGTCTAGTGGCGCCACTAGTGCAACATTGATCAGTACAGCACCCCTATTTAAAGTAAAGTTTGGAAACTTGATACAAGATCCGACAACAACCGAAGAAGGGGGTAGTGTCGAGGATAGTGGACTTGTGGGTGCAATTAGCGGATTTACATACGCTCCTAATATTGATGCTGGCTTCATCGATCAACAAGGTGCCAGTGGAAACAATACATATAATCAAGGATTTGCAGGACAACTATACCCAAAAGAAGTTAAATTATCCATGGAATATACTGTATTTCATACTCATGGGCTTGGATGGACAGGTGATAAGAAAAGAGAGCCTCGATTTCCTTATGGCGAGCGAGCCTCAGACGATCAAGGCTTTCAGAGTCGTGCATCGCAAGAGAATATGGATGAACTGGTTGTGGCAGTTGGTATGTCAATTTTAGATTCCTTCATAGGGAGTGAGTAATGAGTAGATTTACAAAAAGAAAAACTATCATCAACAATAACGATCTGTATGATGCTATGGCTGAGGAAAGAGACGTAAAGTATTTCAGACAATACGAAACTCCAAACTTCAGATATCCAACTGCAGCCGAAATGAGAGAGTTAACCATTCAGAAGCATACATGGAAGGCAGGTGATAAATACTATAAGTTAGCACACGAACACTACGGAGACTCAAGTTTGTGGTGGGTTATCGCTTGGTTTAACAAAGCGCCAACTGAATCTCATGTGAAAATTGGTAGTACTGTGTCAATACCGAAACCAATTCAAAGAGTATTGAAATATTTGAGGAATAACTAATGTTCGGATTGTTTGGCGGAGACGCAAAAGATAAAAAGAAAAAATCAAAGTTCACTGATGCATGCTATCTTATGGACTATGTTGATGATATCTCTAGACTTGGAATTGATCTAAGTCCAAACGGATATCACTCTTTCAAGGCGATTGAGTGTGATGCAACCGCTGGTGCCGGAGCACATAAAATTATTGCTAGTTTGACATCAGGTACTGGATTAGAGGAGTTTCTGAAGATAAGCCCAGGTGCTCTATCGGTGCTACAGCCAAAAGTAAGACTGTATAAATTGATTTATTCCCAAGGGGATACCAAGTCTCCTATTGCAACACCAGAGTTTATATTCGATGACTTTTATAGCAGATCAAACATTGATTCTATCTTTGCAGGTAAGAATTTTCGTGTTGGAGGAGTCGGGCTCAAAGATGTCAACTGGAAGTTGAACGGAACTAACCCAGCAGAAGCAGATAAAATTATAGAAGTTGGAATGAGTTTTGAGTTTCAGTCAGCCGCAGATCTACTAGGAAGTCGATATAACCCAACAGATGGTTCCATCAGTGCTGGGATTCCACAAGATGAGTTTCAAGCCAATATGATCGATTTGATACTTCACCCTCCGGGATTCTCCGATTCTCAGGGCACTAAGGCTAGAGTGTCTAGCAAAAGGGGTGAGTACGTGCCGTCATTCTTCAGGATTA
>Ga0114915_1000867_pt1 | contig 13360 bp, 12 predicted proteins | sample MalvirAntarct_55_FD_87288 | JGI IMG/M metagenome (GOLD analysis project Ga0114915, IMG submission 87288) | Marine viral communities from the Global Malaspina Expedition - Malaspina viral metaG Antarct_55 | ecosystem: Environmental > Aquatic > Marine > Oceanic | place: South Georgia Island...
AGGGTGTAGTGCTGGTTAGGATGAATAGCTTTCTTGATAGCGTATCCAATTGTGTCGGCACTGAACCGGGTAAGCGTGGCAAGCAGGTCCCTGGGGTCAATCATTTCTGTGCTGCTTTGCTGCTGCGCGCGCCGTACATACTCAACATTAAACACCTCCGGGCCGGTGGTCTTAGGAAATTCAGCCTCAAAAAAAGTATGATTTTTCAGCGCATCGAGTAATCCCTGGTGGTAGGTACCCTGGGCAGCGAAGGTACCATTTTCGTCGTAAGGCCGATTAAAGTAGAGGCTGGTAAACGCATCCAGGAGGGTGTTGCCGGGTCCGGTGTCGGTTGTAAAGATTTCGCTGGCTTTCTGAGAACCGGGTAGGTAGGTAAAGTTGGCAATACCGCCCATATTGAGTAGAATTCGGTTTTCATCCTTTTGGGAAAATAATAGATAGTCGCCGTACACCGCCAGGGGAGCCCCTTCTCCACCCGCTGCCACGTGCTTTTGCCGGAAGTCACTCACTGTAATTATACCTGTCGTGACGGCCACATGATCACCATCGCCGATTTGCAGGGTAGCATTAGGGTACTGGTTCAGACCGTGTTGTTTTTGGGGGGCATGAAATACGGTTTGCCCGTGGCTGGCGATCAGGTCTATTTGGGAAGGAGAGATTTTCCACTTCTGCAGACAATCAAGTACCATGCGTCCATGCTGAATACCGATGTAGGGATTCAGGAGGCATAGCTGCTGGAAGTTAATTTCCTTTTTGGCAAAAATGGCTCGTATTTCCTGGCGGAAGGCTTCAGTATAGGGTACCGTGGCAAACTGCTCGACTACGAGTGTCGTGTCTACGCCATGACCCTGGATGTGGCACAGCGCTACATCCAGGCCATCCAGTGAAGTACCCGACATAAGGCCGATAACCCGCCTTGTGGGGCGCTGGGCTAGCTGGTACAGTAGTTGAATTTGAGGGTTCACCAGAGAGGAGGGGCTAGGCTTATCTAGTAAAACAACGGGTTAATAAAGAGACTCTTTATCAAAAAAAGGCTGCCTCATTTTGGGCAGCCTCACGTATCAATTGGGAGTTTTGTTGGCTGCTCTGGGCGGCCGATTACGATTCTTGTTACGGCTTTTCTTTTTCTTCTTTTTGGGTTGCGTTTCGCTATACTTACGATCGAGGCTTTCCAGATCCGTATTAAGCGAACCAGCTTCTTTCCGCTCCTGGGCCAAGGCCATTTCAGGCATCACCATCACTTCCAACGATTCGGGAATAATGCCTTTCTTATTCATATCCAGGATTTCCTGCACTTTATCGACCGCAACAGGGTACCAGTTGTTGTCTTTCTCGAAACCGAAGTACATGATCCGCTTAAAGATGTCCGTCTTTTGCAGGAAAGCATTCCCTTTCTTGGTTTTCAGAGGCGCATTTACCGATGGAATATCCTTCAGAGCGTCTATATACGTTTCCAGCTCGTAATTCAGGCAGCATTTTAGCCGCCCGCACTGTCCGGAAAGTTTCGCTGGATTGAGCGAGAGATTCTGGTATCGGGCTGCTGATGTAGAAATGCTTTTAAAATCGGTGAGCCAGGTAGAACAGCAAAGTTCCCGTCCACACGACCCCAGGCCACCTAGGCGGCTGGCTTCCTGCCGCAGACTGATCTGCCGCATTTCTACCCGTACCCTGAATTCAGAGGCCAGGAGCTTGATCAACTCCCGAAAATCCACACGCTCTTCGGAAGAATAGTAGAAGGTAGCTTTCGTATTATCTGACTGAAACTCCACATCCGAGAGTTTCATATTTAACTTCAATTCACGGATAATCTCCCGGCTCCGGTACATCACAGGTAGGTCACGCGCGATCGTTTGCGAGTGTTTTTCGAGATCTTTCTCGTTGGCTACACGATAGATCACTTTCAGATCATCATTGACCAGTACCTTCTTGCGCTTCATTTGCAAGCGTACCAGCTCGCCTTGCAACGAAACCATACCGATGTGGTAGCCCGATTGCATTTCACAGACCACAAAGTCTCCTGTCGTCAGGTCGAGTTGGTTGACGTTTCGGAAATATTCCTTACGCCCTCCTTTAAATTTTACTTCCAGTACATCGAACCGCTGCGCCAGGGGAATATCCATGTCGCTTAGCCAGTCGAATACGTTCATTTTATTGCAGCCACCCGTGCCACAGTTCCCTTTACTTCCACATCCGGCAGCTGCGCCACTGGTGCCACAGCCGCCGGATGAACATGATATACATCCCATAACTCTATTTCCTCAATCTTTAAAACGAAGTAAATCGAGGCCGATGTCATGGCGGTAATATTTTCCTTCGAATTGCACCGTTTGGGCCGCTCGCTGTGATTTATGAACGGCGTTTTCCAACGAATTGGCGATACCCGTCAGGACTAATACTCTCCCACCGTTGGTAACGACCTCTGTATTGCCGTTGAATGCGGTTCCGGCGTGAAACACCATCACATCTTCGGTCTTATCTGTATCGGCAATCACCTTGCCTTTTTCGTAGTCACCAGGGTACCCCCCCGACACTACCACCGTTGTGACGGCCACCTGCGGCGAAATGCTCATCGGAGTATCTTGCAGGGTACCTTTGGCTGTAGCCGTCAGCAGCGTCACCAAATCCGACTGAATGCGTGGAAGCACCACTTCGGTTTCGGGATCGCCCATGCGTACATTGTATTCAATCACGTAGGGTTCACTCTTGACATTCATCAGACCAATGAAGATGAACCCTACATACTTAATTCCTTCTTGGCGCAGCCCTTCCAGGGTGGGCTTCACTACTTTCTCTTCTACCTTTCGCAAAAAGTTGCTATCAGCAAATATTACGGGCGACACGGCACCCATACCTCCGGTGTTGAGTCCCGTATCGTTTTCACCGATGCGTTTATAGTCCTTAGCCTCAGGAAGTATTTTGTAATGTTCCCCGTCGGTCAGGACAAACACCGATAATTCGATTCCTTTCAGAAACTGCTCGACCACCACTTTACTGCCCGCTTCCCCAAACTTCCCATCCCGCAGTATTTCTTGTAGGCTTTCCTGTGCATCCTGTATTGTTTCGGCAATAATAACGCCCTTGCCTGCCGCTAGACCATCAGCCTTAAGAACGACGGGCATAGCGTGTGATTGCAGGTAGGTCATACCTTCTTCCAGGGTATCAGCCGTAAACGTACGGTATGCCGCAGTGGGTATGCCGTATTTCTGCATGAAGTTCTTCGAAAAATCTTTACTACCTTCCAGTTGCGCTCCTGCCTGATCAGGACCGATCAAGCGCACGTGCTTGAGTTCGGGTCGATTCTGAAGAAAATCAATAATGCCCTTGACTAGAGGTTCTTCAGGACCTACAACGACGAGGTCAATACGTTTCTCTAAAATTAGCGCAGCAATTGCCTCAAAATCAGTATAAGAAATGTCAAGATTAGTAGCAACCGATGCCGTGCCTGCATTGCCGGGAGCCACATACAATTCATCACAAAGAGGACTCTGTGCCATTTTCCAGGCAAACGCATGCTCCCGCCCCCCAGAACCCAGTATAAGTATATTCATATAAGTAGAAATCGTGAATAGGCTCCGGGTAACGGAGCCTATTATTTGTATGGATAACGGGATTCAGTTTAATTAGCTAGTTCAGAGAGAAATTTGATCCGCATAAGTCGGAGTTCTTCTTCACTAACATCATCTTGAGAAAATTCTTCCAGGGCCACGGCGATATTATCCGTTTCGGCAGTCATGAAATAATCATAAATATCCTGCTGCCGATCCCGATCCATGATCTGATTAATATAATAGTCAAGGTTGAGCTTGGTACCTGAATAGCAGATATGTTCGATTTCTTCAATGAGGTCTTCCATGCTTAGCCCCTTCACTTCTGCAATCTCTTCCAGGTCTACCTTCCGATCTACCTGCTGAATGATATAAATCTTGATCTTCGATTTATTCACCATAGACTTGATGACCACATCTTTGGCAGTCTCAATGTCATTTTCTTCTACGTAGCGATTGATTGTATCAAGAAATTGCCGGCCAAATTTTTGGACTTTACCCATACCTACCCCGTTGATCTGGGCCATTTCCTGCTGTGTGGTCGGGTAAGTAGTCGCCATTTCTTCCAGGGATGGATCCTGGAATATAACGTACGGGGGCAGGTTTTTCTCTTTAGCTACTTTTTTACGCAACGCTTTCAGTAAACCCAGCAGGGCATCATCATAGGCGTGGGCATTGCCTCCTGAATTGTTGCTGTTGGCATCGTCATCATCGGGCTTGGAGTCTTCTTGAGCGTAGTTATGATCCGCATGAATTGTAATCGGGTAGGGGTCATTAAGGTAGTTTCTGCCCTTTTCAGAAAGTTTCAGTACGCCATAATTTTCAATATCTTTTTCCAGATAGTCAAAAATCACCAACTGGCGTAACACAGATATCCAGAAATCAACCGACTCGTTGTGTTCTACTCCCTTGCCGTACACATCCAGTTTGTCATGTTCGTAGCTTCGAACATACTGATTCTCCGTGGCCGTCAGCAGATCGGCGATGTGTTCACCATCGAAACGCTCGCCGGTGAGCATAACGGCTCGTAGGGCCAGTACCACTTCATCCTGTACTTTTTGCCGCTCGGTATGTTTAACACAATTGTCGCAAAAGCCACAGTCGTGATCCATGTATTCGCCAAAATAGCTCAGCAGTTGCCGCCGCCGGCATACGCCCAGGTTGGCATACGCAACCATCTCACCCAGTAGATGGCGGGCATTGTCGCGTTCGGTGACTGATTTGTCCTTATTGAATTTTTCAAGCTTTTGGATATCCTCGTAGCTGTAAAACATCAGGCAGTTTCCTTCCAGCCCATCGCGACCGGCACGACCTGTTTCCTGATAGTACCCTTCCAGTGATTTGGGTACATCATAATGAATCACAAACCGTACGTCGGGCTTGTCAATCCCCATCCCAAAAGCAATAGTGGCTACGATGACGTCCGCTTCTTCATTCAGGAAAGCATCCTGATTGGCCATGCGTGTGTTCGAATCCAAGCCAGCATGATAAGGTAGTGCCCTCACGTCGTTAACGCTCAGCAACTGGGCTATTTCCTCGACCGTCTTGCGGCTCAGGCAGTACACAATACCAGATTTCCCCTTATTGTTCCGAACGTACCGGATCAGTTGCTTTTTAGCGTCGTTTTTAGAACGGATCTCATAGTAGAGATTTTTACGATTGAAAGACGACTTATAGGTTTCAGCCTCTTCCATCTGCAGGTTTTTGCGGATATCCTGCTGTACCTTAGGTGTAGCGGTAGCAGTAAGGGCAATGATGGGCAGATCGCCGATGTTATCAATAATGCCATGAATGCGGCGGTATTCAGGCCGAAAATCATGTCCCCATTCTGATATACAGTGTGCTTCGTCAATGGCTACGAAGGACAGATTGGTACGCTGTAAAAAGTCAAGGTTTTCTTCCTTCGTCAGTGACTCAGGGGCAATATACAGTAGCTTCAGGCTGCCATCCAGAGCATCGCGCTTCACCCGGTTGATTTCGGCCTTGGTCAGGGTAGAGTTAAGAAACTGGGCATTGATACCAAAGGCATTCAGCTGATCTACCTGATTTTTCATCAAGGCAATCAAAGGGGATATTACAATGGCCATGCCATCGGTCACTAGGGCGGGAAGCTGGTAGCACAGGGATTTTCCAGCGCCCGTAGGCATAATGACAAATGTATTTTTCCGGCTGAGAATATTCTGTATTATAACTTCCTGATCGCCCCGAAATTGACTGTATCCGAAGATTTCCTTTAATCTTTCTTTTAGGGTGTCCAATACGGCTCTATCGACCTGCTGTATCATATTTTATGTCACAAATGGGTTATTCCAAAGTTCTTTATCTTTGCTCGAAGGTTTCGTAGCTAGGTAGTTTTTTTGCTTAAACAACAGCAAACGGGTTTTCTATAAAATAGACTCCTATAGCTTCTTAGTTCTAAAATTAGCAATTCCAAAACCAGGATTCAAACTTGAAATTAGTAAAAAATATTCAGTCCATTGCAAAAGATGTGTTGGCTCAGGAAGCCGCAGCCATTCGGCAACTGGCAGAACGCATCGATGACTCTTTTGAACACTGCGTCGAAACAATCCTGCGGGCGGGTGGGCGTGTCGTGATTACAGGCATTGGCAAGAGCGCTATCATCGGGCAGAAAATCGTGGCTACTCTCAATTCTACGGGTACCCCGGCCTTATTTATGCACGCTGCGGATGCTATTCATGGTGACCTGGGGATGATCCAAGCCGATGACGTAGTCATTGCCATTTCCAAAAGTGGTGATACGCCCGAAGTGAAAGTACTGGTACCTCTTTTGAAGCAAACGGGCGTAACGTTGATCGCGATGGTCAGCAATAAAGATTCGTTTCTGGGGCGTAACGCCGACTTTATTTTACACGCTTATGCTCCTTACGAGGCAGACCCGCTCAACCTTGCTCCAACCACGAGTACTACCGTATGCCTGGCCTTGGGCGATGCTTTGGCTATCTGTCTGCTGGAAGCCCGGGGATTTACGCGGCAGGACTTTGCCCGCTATCATCCGGGGGGAGCTTTGGGAAAGAAGCTATATCTGCGAGTTTGTGATTTATACCCTCATAATGCTCTTCCAACAGTACCCGAAACGGCCAGTGTGAAAGATGTTATTCTAGAGATTACTTCCAAACGCCTGGGTGCCACGGCCGTGCTGGATTCTGCTCAAAAGCTGGTAGGTATTGTAACGGATGGCGATTTACGGCGAATGCTCAATCAGCACCCGGAAACAGAACTACTGCATCTATCGGCCCGCGACATTATGACGCCTTCGCCCATTAGTATTGCTTCGGACGAGTACGCCGTTACGGCCCTGCAACTTATGCAGGCGCGTAGTATCACGCAACTAGTTGTTGTGGACGAAGGAAAGCTAAAAGGCTTCGTTCACCTGCATGATTTACTCAAAGAAGGATTGCTGTAAACGGCCTTAGCGCATCCGATTTGACTCCTTTACCATGCGCTCGTCGCGGCGGATAAAGCGGTTGGCCAGAACATTGGATAGCATGGCTACAATCAGAGCATAAAAACCAGTGAGATAATCGCCCGTGATCTCCGGATCAAAAATCTTAGCTGCCTTATAGAAGGTCTGATAGACCACTGCTGCCAGCATGACCGTCATCAAAATGGAATTGACCGCACACAAGGCCGACTGAAGCAGTCGATTACGAAATTTGAAAATAGCAAAAACGGCTATCCCCGCTACTAATGCCGCCATACCCGCCAGATAAAATACAGGCTGTACCTCCGATTGGGTCGCATTAACGTCTCGCGTGAGGTACAGGGCAGTCATAGAGGCGCGTTGAATGCCATCAGTGGCTATTTTCTCCCACAAGGGAAACGCCATAAAAACGCCCATCGCAATGGCTACGATGGCCAGGAATAAAGATTGAACTCGTTGTAACAAGGTAGTGTAGGATTGAGAATGAAAAGTGGAAAATACCCCCTTTCCAAGATTGTTTTACAATAGTTTATAGCGTATAAAAGCGCCGCAAATTTATAAAAAGATCGGATTGGGCTTTATGCCAGCTCGCCATACAAATCAAATTCTTCGGCTTTGGTGATTTTTACGTTAGCAAAATCACCCAGACGTACGTAGGTTGTGGCAGGTACCAGTACTTCATTATCTACCTCCGGTGAATCGGCTTCGGTGCGGCCAATAAAGTACCCCCCTTCCTTACGATCAAAAAGTACCTTGTAGGTCTGCCCGATTTTTTCCTGATTCAATTCCCAGGAAATACCCTGCTGCAATTCCATCAATGCATCGGCGCGCTCCTGTTTGATTTCCACCGGTATATCGTCAGGCATAGAGTGCGAGTACGTATTGTCTTCGTGCGAATACTGGAAAGCACCCAGGCGATCAAAGCGCATTTTTTCCACAAAGTCGTAGGTCTCGTCAAAATGGGCTTCGGATTCGCCGGGGTGGCCTACGATAAGTGTGGTACGTAGGGCAATACCAGGTACCTTCTCACGAATGGTTTCGATCAGGGCCTCCGTTTTTTCACGAGTAATGCCGCGTCGCATGGTTTTCAGCACTTCCGTCGAACCCGATTGCAGCGGCATATCGAGGTACTTACAGATATTACTCCGTTCCTGCATCACATCCAGAATGTCCACTGGGAAGCCCGCCGGGTAGGCGTATTGCAGCCGAATCCATTCGATACCTTCTACGTCGGAGAGTCGGGCGAGTAGGTCGGAGAGGTTTCTTTTTTTATAAATATCCAAGCCGTAATAGGTCAAATCCTGGGCAATCAGGATCAGTTCTTTGGTACCCCGGCGGGCCAACGACTTTGCTTCAGTCACTAACTCTTCGATGGGCCGTGATACGTGGCCACCCCGCATGAGCGGAATAGCACAAAAACTGCACGGCCGGTCGCAGCCCTCAGCAATTTTAAGGTAGGCGTAGTGTGTGGGCGTAGTGAGCAGTCGCTCACCTACTAGTTCATGCTTGTAGTCGGCTTTCAGGGTTTTGAGCAGACGAGGTAGCTCGTTCGTTCCGAACCACGCATCTACGGTTGGGATTTCTATGGACAATTCGTCCTTGTAGCGGTGCGACAGACAGCCAGTCACATACACTTTGTCCACAACGCCCGCTGCTTTGGCGTCGGCGTAGCGCAAGATGGTGTCGATGGATTCTTCCTTGGCTCCATCGATGAAGCCACAGGTGTTAATGACCACGATTTGCGCATCGTCTTTTTTGGATTCGTGCGCTACGTTATAGCCATTACCTTTCAATTGGGTGTAAAGTACTTCAGAGTCTACCAGATTTTTGGAGCAACCCAGCGTGACGATGTTGACTTTATTGGTACGTATTCCTTTGGTTTTCATAAGTGTGCCGCAGGCGGTAAGCCCCAGGCCGTAAGCTTTTTTATGTAAATCGCTTATTATGAAGCGAAAATCGGGCTGCAAAGTTCGGAAAAATTAAGCTAACAATCCTTTTTTGATGAAACCAAAGTGGGAGTAGGTACCCGAAAACGGAATTTTGGGAAAGTACTCGTCGATTATATCCCACCGTACCCTATCGGGTAATAGAAAGCGGTCACCATTGGCTAGGTAGTAAATCCGGTAAGAAGAACCTATTCTAGCTTTATGAACAACCGCCTCGATACGTTCTATATCCCCCTCCCGCAAAGTCAGCACCCGGTCGTGAAGTCTTATTTCGAGCGAATGATCGCTGGGATTGGTGGTGATGCTGACGCCTCGCACGTAAGGCCAGTGGTTGAGAAGCAGGGCGAAAGCCAAAACGCCTAAACCCGTATTGGCTATGAAAATCAGGAATAGTAGGAAATGTAAGAATACTGGATGGACCAGATCGGTAGTAGGGGGTACCCTTATAATCACAAAGAGAAACGCAATTCCCTGCACTAGGGATATAAAGCCCATTATTCCGAAAAAACCCAGGAAGTACCTCCGCTTCGAAACCTGATACACGCGCTGAACTTTAAGCGGTGAGTTCTCACCGACTGTATCGCGGGTAAGGCGCAGGAGTCGCCAGATACTCCAGCCGAATAGTCCAAAAATAAAGAGGAATATAAGCAAGGTATCCATAGCAAAGCATTCGTTTGGCTTATCAGTTCATTTGAACGGCCTGGGGTATGGTCGGTATCCAGCGTTTGTGACTGTGCAGGGGAAGATTTTTGAAAAACTCAAAGATGGCGTACGCTCCCTTGGTTTTATTGGTGATAATCATTTCCCGACCATCACGAAATTTGAAGTGATAGTATTGATAAAGGAATCTCCAATTCTCATTGGAGAAAATTTCGACCCGCTCGATGTCTTCTTCGCTGATTACGTATTCATCTTCATCGGTATGCACCGTGAGCGTACGAGCCTGAGGGTCAAAGACCAGAATACGATCTTTAGTATGTTTCCAGTAGTTGACGCAAAGAAGGACGATATAGCAGGCTAACCCGGTACATAGAAAGATGAGTAGTAAATATATAGAATAGACCACCCCGGGCGGAGTGGTGTCACTTATTTTGAGTGGTCGAGACAAAAGGAGGGTTAGAAAAGTGCCTAACGCCACGAGCAGGATCACTACTAAAAAATCTATCGAAAGAAAAAAGTACCAGGCCGAGGTACGGTAGGTGCGGGGCTGGTATACTGGCTCAAATGTTTCGTCGCTGGCACGTATTAGGCCATAGATGATCCAAGCCCAGGGACCGATGGTACCTGCTAGTATAATAAGTACCAAAATGGCTGTTTCGCCTGTAGTCATCTGAGCAGGAGCTTAATCCCAGTGCAAGCGAGCGATCCTTCTACTTCTTAAATAGCGAATCCACGAACTCCTCACGGTCGAAGACCTGCAAATCGTCCATTTTTTCGCCCACACCGAGGTACTTCACAGGAATCTGAAACTCATCGGAAATGCCGATCACCACGCCGCCCTTGGCCGTGCCGTCGAGTTTAGTCACGGCTAGTGATGTTACTTCGGTGGCTTTAGTAAACTCGCGGGCCTGAATTATGGCATTCTGTCCGGTGCTACCATCTAATACCAGCATTACTTCGTGCGGAGCGTCGGGGAGTACCTTCTGCATCACACGCTTGATTTTGCCCAGCTCGTTCATCAGGTTCACCTTAGTATGCAGGCGGCCAGCGGTATCAATGATAATGACATCCGCACCAATTTCCACGCCTTTTTTCAAAGCATCAAAAGCTACCGCCGAGGGATCGGTGTTCATGCCATGCTCAATCACGGGTACCCCCACGCGCTCACCCCAAAGCTTGAGTTGGGTCACGGCAGCGGCCCGAAATGTATCTGCCGCTCCTAGCACAACCTTGCGCCCCCGTTGCTGGAACTGATGCGCCAGTTTGCCAATAGTAGTGGTTTTACCTACCCCATTGACCCCCACTATCATAATGACATAAGGCTTGGGTAGGTGTTCGGTTTCGAAGCTATCGGTGACACCAACGGCAGAGCCCTCAGAAAGTAGGCCCGCCACTTCTTCACGCAGAATCCGGTCCAGTTCATTAGTCGACGTGTACTTGTCCTGCGCCACACGAGCTTCGATGCGACTGATGATCTTGACGGTGGTACCTACCCCGACGTCGGAGGTAATCAAAATTTCCTCCAGCTCGTCAAGTACCTCTTCGTCTACGGTGTCTTTACCGACCAAAGCCCGCGAAAGCTTGCCGAAAATGCTATCCTTGGACTTCTCAAGCCCCTTATCGAGTGTTTCCTTTTTTTCTTTGGAAAAAAAACCGAATATGCCCATGCTTGAAGTGGTTGCCCACTATTAAAGTGTTGAGGGTGCTATACCTAAAAAAGCTACACGAAAGCAGAGCTACCTGTACTCTACCTATGTAGCTCGCCCAAAAATAAAACAAAAAAAGTCCCATGTAGGGACTTTTCGTGTATTCGGTTGTAAAATCAGTCTTTCAGGCTGATTACGCTTAGCGTTTCAATACGTCCTGAACGGTGTCGGTAGGTACCATTTCCTCTTTAAAGGTATAGGCTCCGGTCTTGGGGGATTTCACCGCCTTAATTACCTTGGCGAAGGTCCGGCCCCCTTCTTTTTTCAGGGTTGCAACTACTTTCTTAGCCATATCTATGAATAGTTTATGAATTGCGGGCTAAACGGACATCGCTTATGAAAGTAAGCAACTAAATCCGAAACTACCCCCAACGGGTTATAACTTATTTGATCTCCTTATGAACCGTATAACGACGTAGGTACGAATTAAATTTCTTCAATTCAATACGAGTCGGGGTGTTCTTACGATTTTTAGTCGTGACGTAGCGTGACATTCCCGGTACACCCGATCCCTTTTGTTCGGTACATTCCAATATAACCTGAACTCTGTTGCCTTTCTTAGCCATTGCTTTGCTTCTTTTTTACAAATAGGATTGCAAAAGTAAGGCTTATCAATAAATTAGCAAAATCATTTTCCTAAAAAAACCGAATTATTTCTTCCTCAGCGGTTCAGGTCTCATGTAAGCAAAATATTTTCTACTCTTATTCTATTTTTTTGTTCACATTTTAGGAAAATGTACGAGGTTTGTGTTTTGCAGATCCATGAGTTCATTACATGGCATGATTGTTTCCTTATCCTACATAAACTTACCTCTTACCAAAATTCAGTCTCCGTATGGTACTTAAAAAGCTAACCCTACTTGCCTCGCTGGCCTTTGCCGGATGTATCGTTGTCAGTTGTTCTTCCAATGAAGATAAGGCACAGTACGATAAATACTATGGTAGTGGTCGCGCTGAGCGGGAAGAAGCCGCCGGAGCAGGTAGTTTCACGCCTCGTCAGGGTACCGACAAAGCCCTGGCGGACGGCAGCATGAAAGTGAACCCTGACTCGGTCAATTCCCTTTCGGTGACCGAAAATGCTGACTCAGAACAGGGTACCAGCACAGCCTTTACCGAAGGAAAACCCGAAACCGCGGGTAAAACGCTGGCAGAAGTATCCGAAAAGGAAGAAACCCCAGCCAAGAAAGCTGACGAAGCTCCCAAGCAAAAGCCTGTTCCGGCCGACATTGCTGCTTTGCTTAATAAAAATACCTGTTCGGCTTGTCACAAACCTTACGAACGATTAGTAGGTCCGGCGTATTCAGAAGTAGCGAAGAAAAAATATTCTGTTGCGCAGATTGTTGAGCTAGTGTATAAACCCCAGCCAGAGCATTGGCCAGGGTACCCCCCTATGATGCCTATGACACAGGTTCCTAAGGACGAAGTAGAGAAGCTAGGAAAATGGATTAATTCGCTATAATACAAAGAGATTAATATAACAAAAGGCCGCTCCCTGTAAAGAGAGCGGCCTTTTTATTCAGTAGCCAATAGGTTTGAACTTAAAAGCTAACCAGATCAGGTAGTCTGTGGAGCTACTTTTGCCTCACGCAGTGCAAAATAGACCACTATGGCAAAGCAGAATAAAGGCATAATAAAAGCCGTATTGATACTCTGAGTAGCATCAGAAATTTGTCCCTGTACTCCTGTTAATACGGCCCCGCCCAGGATGGCCATAATAAGTCCTGAGCCGCCAATCTTGGTGTCCTGCCCAAGCCCTCGCAAGCCCAGGCCGTAGATTGTTGGAAACATCAGCGACATGCACCCTGAGATACCTACCAAGGCGTATACACCTAGGTAGCCGCCCGAAGCCATTACGGTACCCGTTAGAATTAGGGCAAGAATAGCGAGGCTGGCCAAAAGGCGATGGGGCGCAATAAACCGCATCAGGTAGGTACATACGAAGCGGGATAGCAGAAACAAAACCAGCGCCGCCAGGTAGTAACTTGAAGCTTGTTCTTCGTTAAGGTTCAGCTCTTTCATGACATAGCGAATTGTGAACGACCAGGTGCCGATCTGCGCACC
>Ga0114915_1000871_pt1 | contig 13347 bp, 17 predicted proteins | sample MalvirAntarct_55_FD_87288 | JGI IMG/M metagenome (GOLD analysis project Ga0114915, IMG submission 87288) | Marine viral communities from the Global Malaspina Expedition - Malaspina viral metaG Antarct_55 | ecosystem: Environmental > Aquatic > Marine > Oceanic | place: South Georgia Island...
CACCAGTAACAGTGATATTTACTGTTGCACTACCTAGGTAGGTAACATCAATAGTATCAGGTGTTGTTGCTGTGTTCAATTTAACCATAGCTACGTTTTCAGCAGGTATCAAATCAAATGCATTTGCTGCTTTTTCTAACTTTACGTATCCCATTTTTTTTAAATTTTAAAAGTTAATAAATTACGATGCCTTGAATAAGACAAAGTTGTTAGCAGCTTGAGTTACTAAGCAACGCTCAGATAGGAAATTAACCTTCATTTGGTCAACATCGCTAGTGAAAGCGCCACCAACTGATCCAGTCAACCAAGTCTTGATTCGTCGATCATCAGCTTCAGAAGCTCTGTATCGAACGTGCAAGAATGGGCGACGGATGTTAGTGCCTAACATTTGATCGTAAACAGTAGAAGTTCCAGCAGGAACCATAACTCCTTCAATATCGGTAACTAAACCTCTAGTTGAAGCATCGTTAAGGTATTTCCAGTCAGACTTATAGAAATCGTAAGAACCTCTACGGAATCCAGAGAAACCTAAGTTCAATGCCATTTCTTCACTGTTTTCAAATACTCCAAAAGAAGTACCACCTGCATAAGCTGCGTTAACAACTCCAAGCATGTTATCAAATTCTAAAGAAAGCTCACGGTTGCAGAACAACATGTTTTCTTCAATAGAACCTTCTTTGTCAAGACGCTTAAGAATTGTATCAAAATCAGTTACTCCGGTAGCTCCACTGAAGTTAGTGTAAACATTTCCTCTACCTTCAACTGCTGCAAAGAGACCTTCAGTACCTTCAATACCAGGTGAAGTTAAGTTAGCGTTTACATTCTTTTCACCTTCAACAACTGACATTTCAAGATAATCTTGAAAACGTAGTCTAGTTTCTCCTTCACCTTTCAAATACCAAAGGTATCCAGAAGTTCCACCTTCGTCAGTTACTTCAACCCAACCAATCTGAGCAGTATCAGAACCATCTACTTCGTAGTTGTCCTTAATAATGATAGGCTTGTTGTTAAACTGAGTAAAAGCAGGATAAACAGAACCCGCCATGCCGGCTGTTCCTTTATTAAATTCAGAACCGTAAACGAATAAGTTAACTGGTGCATTGCTAAATCCAGCAGCACTCATTGAAGCGGCGGTATAAGGTTGAATTGTAATAGTTTGAGCAGCAACAGCATTAACATAAGCCTTAGCTGTAATAAGTCCAGTTGCAGCATCAGCAACAACAACAGTAGCTCCAACCCTAACAACATTCACTAAGTCAGAACCTAATGTAATTGTAGAGCCACCTACTGTAGCGGCGCCAGTTAAATCAACTTCTTGATTAGCCGTTGCGCTGTCGCGATAAGCAACGTGCAAACGATTTTGCTCAGACCAAACAACTTGGTCAGAAGTCATGGGCATTTCTGCTCCTACCATACGAAGGAAGCCAGAAATTGTACGATTACCATATCTTTCCACTTCTGCTTCATAGATTTCTGGTAAATATTGCTGGCTAAAGTCGTTAGTACCATCGGTAAAGTCTAGCCAGTTTGTTGATGTCAACGTCTTTTTTTGCGTTGGCAACAAACTATAATCTGCGGGCGTTAATGCCATAATTTTGAATTTTTAGTTTTTATTTTTAATTTTTAGTTTAGAACTATCCACACCGTCTATAGCTTTAACTTTAAATCCACCTACAAAAACATTTTCGGGCGATTGCCTTCCAGGGTCGTTAGAGATATTTTTTGAAGATCTCTCAACTTGCTTTATTGCGTCAGCCTTACCTTGTTCATAAAAGTGGGTTGCAAGCGTGTCTACATTAGATGCGGCGTACAAAGCCTTATGATATTCTTTCAAATCTTTAACATCGCCTTTTTTATCGAGAAACTTTCCCAATACTTTGTTAAGATCAGATTGAGTATCAGCAACGGTAGATGGTTCTTTTAAGCCGTATCTAAATTTTTTCTCACCAACTTTGAAATCAAAACCTTTGAAATCATTGGTAAGAAGATTTTTAGTTTTAGCCTTAAAACCTTCGTTCCGTTGAAGACTTTCTTCTTTTTCTTGATTATAACGATTAAAAAAATCTGTTGCTTTTTTTTGCTCATTTGTAGCGGTAGGCCTACTTTTAATTTCTTCATAATACTTGGACTTCAAGCTATCAAGATGTTTTCGAGCTTTAGCAACTTCTTCTTTTTTCGCTAATTTCTTTTTTCTAATATGTCTTTCTTCGTCTAAATCAGAGTCGTAAGAAAAGTTTTCTTCAATTAGAAAGTTCACCTCTTCTCCGTCGAGATGAGATTTTGTATTTTTATAATACTCTTTTAATAAAGTATCTTCGTCTATTTTTGAATAGTCAGCATTTAATCTACTGTAGTCTTCTAATGTTCCACCCGTTTCGTTTATAAATTCAACTAGCTTGTCAACCCCTTCCGGCAATTCAATTTGCGGCGGAATAGGCTCAATAGCCTGTTCAACAACAGGTTCAGGGATTGTTTCTTTTTCATCCGTAATTTCTATTAATGCGGATTCAGAATCTACTACTTCATCTTCTTCGTTTTGTTCGCGTATTTCTTGCAATCCCACTTCGGCTTTTTCCCCGCCTTCTTCGCTTTTGCTGCTGCTATCTGGCACGCTATCATCTGCTGTTTGTTCTTGAACGGCATCTTCTTCTTTTTCTATTACAGGTTTTTTTGATAAATCAACTTTAATTACTTCGTCAGCCCGCTTTTCAGCAAACTTTCGAAGATCTATTTTAACATCGGACATAATAATATATAATTAATAAATAAAAATTATTTTGGATCAAATTGCTCTAAACCAAAACCACCTAAACTGTCATTCCCGGAGGATTCAAAGTTTTTAGGTAATGTATTGTTTTTTCTTTGATCAATTAACTCACTTTGTTGTGTTGCTTGAAGTTTTGTTCTTTGATCTTTTCTATTTTCTATTTCTTGTTCTTTAGTTCCTTCAGAGTTAGCCCTTACTTGAGCAAGTTGCATGTTAAAGTCAAATTCAACCTGCATAAGCTCTCTTTTTATTTGAGCTTCATTTTGCATTCTTTGTATTTCAAATTGGGACTTAGCTTGCTCAATGCTAACTTTCTCTTGCGTAAGCGCTTGCTGCTTTTGCACTTCAGCCATTGCAGCTTTTTCAGCAGCCTGGGCATTTGCCTGCGCTTGAAGCTGTATATTAGATTGCTTTTGCTGTTGCTCTTTTTGCATTTTCTTTTTGCGCTTTTGCTTAAGCAACTGATTAGCTAACTTTATGTTGTTTATTTGCCTAAGGTCTATAGCATCTTCAAGATCAATACCCCCTGTTTTTAAAGCAATTTGTATGTTTTGTTCTAACTGACCTTTTTCTTCTTCTTCAGGCTCGATTTGCAAATATATACCAAAGTCATATAAGTGCATATCGCTTATTTCTTCTAAGGTACCAACATTGTAAGAGCTTATAGAGCTTTGTAACGATGCGTTTGTTAATGCAAACTCTAAAGAATCAGAAACCCTTAACGAAATATTTTCCGCTAATTTAGATGTTAAGTATAAAGACGCTTGAAGTATATGCCTAGTGGCTACATTAGAGGCATTAGCCGCTAATTTTTGTAAACCTACAAGCATATCCTCTTTAGGTTGGCTGCCATCTCTTGCCTCATTAAGACCCGTAACGTCCCTAATCATTTGTAAATAATACTGGTAAGTATTAATCAATGAACTTATTTTAGCTTGGCCCCCTGACGATTGTAATTCTTGAATAGGCACTTTGCCTCGATTAGGATCCCCGTCTTGCGTTAAAGATCTTCCTAGTATGCTACCAGTCTGAAAGTACATGTTTAAAGCCTCAGAAGGGCTGTAAGACGTTCCATTGCCTAAATCGACTTCAGCTAATCCATCTACATCTAAAAATACTCCATCCGGAACTATTCTTGACATAACTTGCTGAAGCTTTAAGTTTGTAATATTTATCATATCCGCAAACCCAGTTACTCTGTTAACCATAGAATCTATACGCCCTTTATACATTCTAGGCGCTGAAATTGCGTAATTCATATTTACGCGAGTTGTGTCAGACTTAGGACGAGTCATATTTTCAGAAAGCTTCCATTCTAACATTTCCTGATAGCCTAAAACTTTAGCGCCTGTGTAAAGTGTTTCTATAGATCTTGAAACTTTTTTAAAGTTATCGTTTTCAGGCGGATCAAAAGTATCGTCTTTTTCTATAACTTTTTCAAGGCCATAAGGGCCTTTTTTTAATTTAAATACTTGATTAGTATAAGTTTTGTATTCAAAAAATAAAACGGCTATTGTATCATTATTATATTCTTGCCATCCCATTAAATACTGATCGGCACCTTGCTGATTTTGTATTTTTATTAATTCTTCATCACTTAAGTAAGGAAATTGCTTTTTTATTTCTGATAAATACATAAGCCTAACTTCACCCACATAATAAAGATCTTCAAAATTTGGATCTTCTGTATATGACCAAACCATTTTGGCGGGGTCACAATACTCTACAACAACTCCGTTAGATTTATTCCAACTTGTTTTAGAAGCGGCAATACCTAAAACAGCTAAATCATAGACTAGTCTGCGCCTTATAAGCTCATATTTGTTTTTATCAAATACATTAGATATTAATTCTTCGGAAGCTATTTCTATAGAAGGCTTATATTCTAATTGCATGTGAAGAGAAACCTCTTCTTTTGTTTCGGGTAAATCTATATTAGATGGTGAATTAAATAAACTTATACCTGTAGCGGCCCTAATGGATTCTATTTCATCCTTCATGGCCATATCCCTCATTAAGTTTGCTGCGTAATTAGTTCTTTTCTTTATAGATTCTGGATCTTGCGAAAATGCTTTTACTTCATAATTTTTTTCAGCTATGCCATTTACTAATATATCGACAAATTTAGAAATGACTGGGACCGGCTTCCAATCTAAATTTAAATAGGATAAATCTCCGTTAATAGATAGTTCGTCTTTATATTTTTGTATTGATTGTTCCCCCCTAGCATATAGCCTAAGGTTGTGAAAACTAGCCCAATTAGAAAAAAAGCGATTACCATTTGACCTACTGCTTCCAAACCATTCACCTTCTATAGCTCTACCTACCTGATAACCATAATCTAAAGTGCTTTTTTCTGCGTCACTAACTACTTGGCTAGGAAACGAGCTATTGGGATTAGTATTTATTTTATTCATTGTTTTATTTTAATCAACTATCCTAGATATTGTACCTGAATTATCATATCTTTTAAATCCTAAACTAATATTTTTTCTTACAACTTTGTTAGCCGGCGCGTACATGTTTTTATTACATGCCATTATGGCTAACCCAGAACTTATAGCGGCGTCAAACTTAGTTCTATTGTTTATGTCAAATCTAGACCATTCGTTTAATGTTTTGTCAAAGTAAAGATCACCATATTCACCTTCGCCTACTAAACCTACACATTCATTTATATAAGATTCTATAGCTGCTGCATGCGCCTGTTTTATATCCTCACTTGAATTAGGTATACCACCTATTTCTTTTTCTGTTACCGACAACTTATTATATATTTTATCAGGTCTATTCATAGAAAATCCTCTATAGCCTCTTCTTTTTATGTAATATAGCAATCTAGGTTTATTATTTTCCGCTAAAATAGGCATTCCATAAAATACAATGGCCATTAACATATCTTCAAAAAATATTTCAGCTGTTTGAGGTCTAGCTATATACTCTAAAAAAAAGTGTTCAGGCGGTGCGTCTTCCATCGAAAACTTAGTTTTTCCGTGCAAAGAACCCTTAGACCCTTTGCCGTCTACTGTGCCTGATATATCATATGGATCACACCCAAAGGCTCCCATGTGCTCATTGCCGGGATATTTAGTACCATTTTTAGCAATATGTCTGTTTTGCAATTCAACTGGCGGCACCCATGATATTAAAAATCGGCCATCTTTGTTTGGTATAAAAATAACTTTAGTATCTTGTATACCGTTTTCCCATTGAAAAGATCCTTTTGTTAATACTTGCGTATTTCTTAAGTCTTGGTTATAATCAATTTGCTCATATATTTTTTGCAAATTAAATATAGATTTTTTAGCCTCATCTCTAAAAGCATGCTCTTCTGTTCTTGGAAACTGCCTGTAAAATTCGTTTAAAGCATCTTGATCTTCTTTTAATCCTGCTGCTTCATTGTTCCAATACTCTATTATACCTATTTTTATTTTTTCGCCATGAAAACCAATTACTGTGTTCTCAGGCGTTTCAAAGACAGGGTATCCGTATTTATCCATAAAGCCTTCGTAATTCCATTCCATTGGAATAAACAAACTGTATAGCCCAGATTTAGTTTGCCCGTTTTTATCTCTTTTTGTTACGTCAGAATCGTTATATAATCTTTTAAAGTTTTCTCCTCCTTTATCTAAAGAATTTGACGTGCTACCCATCATACATTTACCAACTACTCTGCCACCTAACCTTAGTGTAGTTTTTGTTACACGCCAGTTATTTAAAATATTTTCAGGTCTTTCCCATTTACCAGACTCATCATGTACTAATAGCGTAAGTTTTTCACCGTCATACGCGTTGTCTGTAGTGTTTTTCCAATCTATAGTTGTATCAAGACCTTGAAGTTCTTCTTGTTCATCTTTAGACTCTATTTTTTTTCTTGTCAACCTTGAAGCAGGTACTCTAAAAGCTAATTCTGTTTTAGGCCTATCCATGCCATCTTGTATTGGCTTAAAGAAAAACGGATAATTTATAGTTATAGGCACTACTTTATCAGTAAACAGTTTTTTAGCATCTGGCCCAGTTTTAGAAAGTATACCAAATCTTTTATCACTTGAAATGGTAGCTAAGTTAACTGTTTCATTGGCTGCCATAAAAGAAAAACCAGATCTTCTGTTTTTTAAGTAACACATACCGTAGCACCTGTCATCAGCTTTACAGGCCTCCCAAAATATAAAAAACAATCTATTTGACTCTCTAAACTCTGCTTCTCCAACGTCTATTTTAGTCCATTGCAGATACATATAGTGGCTACCCGTTAAATAGGTATCTAAACCATTGTTTTTAAACCAAAAGCCGTTGTCTCTATATTCAAACTCTTCGTCAATATAGCTATGATATTTTTGTTTAAATTCTTCAGGGTAATCTCTCCAATCAAATATAGTTTTTATTCTGTCTATGTCCTTAGGCTTATTTAGTCTTTCCCAGTGTTGATCTACTTTTTTATTAGATCTTTGATATACAAAATCTGCTTTAGGCAAACCTATTTTTAAGTTTTGTATCTCATATATTTCACCTATTTCGCCAGTTTTGCTTATAACAACTATATCGTGTTCTTCGTTATAGCCGTACTCCCACTTCTTATACTTATTAAACCTATCAAGTTTTTGCTTCTTAATGGGCTCTACTATTTTATATAATGTTTGCTCGTACATTACTTTTTAGATCTTCTTTCTGCAAAACCTTTAAAAGACTGCTCTTCTTTAACTTCTTCTTTAGGCCTATCTTGTAAAGCTAAGTCTTCTTCTTCAATGCGCTTAAGTATTTCAAAGGCATCAAATATTGCTAGCTTTTTTGTAGCTGCTGCATTTTTTAGCCTATCAGCTGATATATCTTCTCCGTTGTCCACTATAGCTTCTTCAGCTACCTTAATAAGTTCGTTCACAGCTTTGCGCCCAGCCTGGATTATATTCTTTTTCGTTTCTTTGTTTTCCATAACTAAGAACTATATTATTTGATTTCATACAATAAAGCAGCATGTTATTAAAAACAAACTCAAATTCTGAGTCTGGAGTAAAACAAACCACTGATCCTTCTTCTAGGTTTAACTTTTCGCTAGTATATCTAAGTATGCCGTGAAGTTTTTTTTCGTTATAATTTTCTAAATAACTACCAGCTTCAACCGGTTGTACAAAGCAATAACCGTGAAGCGACTGCCATTGTTCGTCATTAGATTTACAAGCATATATTTGATCTTGTGTAACAGCGTACATGCCATCAAACATGTAACTTTTACCATCTTTTTCTTTACCTCTTATATCGTAAAACCTTCTAAAAACATTATGATGAACTATAACTTTATCGCCAACCTGTATATTTGTTTCAACACACTTAGGTAGTGCTAGTATTATAGCTTCTCTATTAACATTTTGAAAAGATTCTATTTTGGTATTAGTTACAAAATCAACCCCTCCTATTTTTTTAGAGTTATTATATCTGTTGTCGCCAACTGGCTTTATTATGAAGTCGTTTAAACTTTGCATTAATAATTTAAATCGTATTCTACTGATATAGACATATTCTTGTTAAATTTTTTCCAAGGCAATACTTCATCATTTTTTTTTATAAATATAACATAAGAATTTTCTTCTTCATCAAAAATTATGTTACATATTTCATGACCCCCATAAACCTGTTGGCCTGCGGAGTAATGCATTGCCTCGTTTTTATAATCAGAACCTATGCTTATTTTTCTTATTATACTATTAATCTTCATTTTGTATAACGGTATAAGAACCATCTACTAAGTTAATACTAATAGACCCATACTTATCTTCTAGCTTTTTCCTAGTATTATTAGAGTCCTCAAGTACACCTGAGTACGAATCTACTAATTTATTTTTTTGTAGCTCTAAACCTGCAATTTGCTTAGAGATAGTATCCACTTTTGTTGCTTGATCTAGTATTACCTCAAGCTCTTCTTTTTCTATTTTCATTTAATTTAATTTAATTTTATGTATGTGGAGCCAAATAAGTTCCTGTAAAGTTAGTAAGTGTCATGTCTGAACTTCCAACAGAGCCACTTTGCGCTATAGTTGTTGCGCCATTTGCTTCGTTAAATTTGTACCAGTAAAGCGGCTGGCTACCAAATATATTTGTTACGTTCCCTCCCCTGCCACTGTTGTATATTGCTTTAGCCTCCGCAAGTGTACCAACCCTTTCATCAAAGACTATATCGTCCATGCCTATTTCAGAGTGAAAGTTTGTACCAACAACTCTGTAAAAAAAAGAGCCAAAGTCATCAACACCATCAAATGTAGCACCAGCACTTGACGCGGTTTGCAACACACCATCATAGACTAAGTGTGTCACAATATCAGCGGTGTCTTGAACTTTCTTCAGTACCGCTTTTGCTTCTTTTCCGTCTACGGTAAAAGTAATTTCATCCCCAACTCTATATCCAGAGCCAGGTGTTGTTACTGCAAGCCTTGCCATTGCGCCAGGTGAGGCATTAGTGATGGTAGCTTTTACCTGCATCCCTGTTCCGCCAGGCGGATAAACTGTTGTTGCAACGGTATAACTACCAGGCGTAGCACCAGATATGTTTTGTGTTATGTCCTCGGTTAATGACTGCGCATTATAGAAAAAATAAAAGTGATGCCAGTCGAAATCTAGTATATTTATATTAAACTCAACATTTCCGTTACCATTGCCTGCGTCAGATGCAAGCCTGATGAATGGGGTAGTGTTTCTGTGAAATATAAATGTGGCTGAATTGGTATTGCTTGATAGAACCATGTTAGTGCGATTAGTAGCAGCACCAGTTGGCCTTTTGGCCCAATAAGAAATAACTATATTAGACTGATTGTTTGTTCCGTCCCAGGCAGTTCCTCCTGTTCCAAACTCTGTTGTGTTACCAACCGACGGCTGGATGTAATTGCCAAAGTTATATAATGATATTGCTTGGCTTGCTATTGTAGCGGAACCAATAATATTACTTACAGTTATGCTGTAATCCCCAGCTGTTTCTACGTTAACTATTGCGGTTATTTGTGTTATGCTATTTATAACATAACTATCTACAACAGCAGTACCAGAGGCCGTCAAACTTGTAATAGAATAAAAATTTGTACCAGTTAGTACAACCTGAGCTGGTGATGTAGTGTTAACTGAGCCACTAGTGATTGTTGGTACTAGTAATGCGTGTGGTGACCAGTCACCGTTTGTTGGAAATAAAAGCGTTGCGTTATTACCGTTTCCGCTTGAATCAACCACTGTAGTACCACTTGATTCGTCAAACCTGTAAAAAACGGTGGGGCTTGTTATTATCTCACTACTTAATACACCTTTTCCACCATTATACAATGAGTTTACTTTTGTCTGCGTTAGTGTGCCGTCTACGTCTATAATCAGTTCGTCCATGGTAAACAAACCGTAAGACGTGTTGCTCCTACCTATTAGGCTTATGTTTATGGCTTGTGCGTCATAATCTTCAGTTGACCCCGTTGATTTAACAGAGTTAATCCATAGCTCGTTAACACCACCATTTAGTGATATAGCCACATGATTCCAACCTGTAGCATTAGCTGATATAGTCCATGTTGTACTAGTGCCAGAAGCAGTCTGAAATGTAGCTGATGTGTTTGAGTCAAACCTAAAAAACATGTTAGCGTCCCCCACATGCCCAAATACATACTCATTAGAAACACTCCCGTCAAAATGAATCCAACAGCTTAATGCAAATCCGCTCGTGGCCGCTGGCTTATTTATGGTGGATGACGTTTGTACAAAACTTCTGTCACCATCACTGTACAGAGAATTAACAAACTCAAAAGGCACCCCAGTTCCGTTAGGCCCTATTATACATAAATCTAAACCTAATCCTAAAGACATATTATTTTAAAGATATAATATCACTAGCTGTTGTGCCAGTTGATAAAACAAAGTCTACAGTTACTGGCAAAAAACTTCCGTCTGGTACGTTTGCAAAAATAATTGCATCTCCAACCTCTCTTTTACCTGTCATTAAAACCTTAACAGACCCACCTGTACCTACATACAAAACAGAACTATTTAGGTTAGTTGCTTGTGATATAGTGTCTGATGCCGCTAACGTAGCTGCTTGTGTACCAAAATCTGGTTGATTTAAGTATTGTCCCATTTTATATGTTATATTTTGTTTCTCCGTGTTTTGTATTTGAGTCAGCGTAGGCTTCTTTTTCCCATTCGGTATTTTTGCCTTCCCTAACCATTCTTAAATTCTTATTAAACTTTTTGCCTTTCCAATAAATATTGCCATCATCATAAGTTAGATCTCCTCTGCGTATTTGATTTACATGAACTTCTTCGTGTTCATATACTTCTTCTACGAACTTTGGATCTAGCTTTGAGTTTATAGTCATAGTACCTGATTTGTTTGTTTCACCAAGTATACCAGGACCAAGATCTTTAAATAAAACAGATGGGCCTTCTAAATTATAAGGTGCACTATTTAATTTAAAAGCCATTTAGTCTTTTTCTTTTTTTTGACCCATTCTATTAATAAGCGCTGGAATAGCAGCTTTAATAGCCATAATCGCAAGCGGCGCAAGCTTAGGTCCACCTTTACCATACATTGCGGGTTTTTTACTACCATACATTGCGGGCTTTTTACTACCATACATTGCAGGTTTTTTACTACCATACATTTTAGCTGAAGCTTTATCATCGATAGGCATATCGGCTAAATCTGCACTCATTTTAATAGGACTAGAAAACTTTGACATAAAAGTGCCCCCGCTTTTCATCATAATACCCGCCCGAGAATCGATAGGCATATCTTCCAGTAAGTTTTTTCTTTCTTGCTTTTTAGACTCTTTCATTTTATTTAGTTTTTGTCATATGCTTATGAATAGGGTGTTTTCCCTTTTTTTCTTGGTCAAACCTATGCAGCTGGCCTTTAGCATTATAAATTAATTCACGGTCATGAATCATTGTTTCTTTAGCGCCTTTGTCGCCTTTTCTATATTTTTTGTCAGCTCTGTGAAGTTGACCTTTTGCATCATAGATTAGCTCTCTATCATGCATCATGTGCTTGTCGTACTTATTCATACTTTTTTTTATTTATTAATATTTACCCCTAACGCCTTTAGGTGATGACTTGGTAGATTTGCCTTTGCCACCCCATAGTTTTTTGCACGACCAGTATCTGGCCGTTAACTTATCATTTGCAGTATTACATTTATGCCTAGCCTTAAAGCTTTTGCGGGCGGCCGCGCTATAATTATGTCCATAACCACTTGCTCCAAAATGAATTAGTTTTTCTTTGCCATTTGCACAGCCTTTAACCATCATTTTTTTACCGGCCTTAGTCGATTTTTTAGGCTTATTGCAAGCCATTTTAGATTTGTCTACCCTAGTGGCCATATTGTTTTCTTTATAAATTTCCAACCTATAGATAATGCCCCTACTAGTAAAAGTATTAAAAATAAGTATATAAGCATTTTTTTTAAGTTTTTTGATAGTTGTTCTATAATACCTTGCTTTCTAACAACTATTCTTTCAACAGGTATATTAATCGTTTGTATAATCGTATCGCTCTTGCATTCGCCTTCGATATATGTAGTATCACCAACTCTAATATATTTAATTCGAAGTTTATCTTTATAAATATAAGTCGTATCTGAAGCTGTATCAATAAAAGACGTATCATACTTTATCTCCGGTATAAATAGGTTTAATGTGTCTGTTATGGTATCTTGCTTTAAAAGCTCTGGATATTTAATAGTAAGCTTTTCTATTTTTCTTTCTGCTCTACGCTGCTTGTTTTCTAGTCTTTCCTCTAAGGAACAAGAATTAAAAGCAAACAGTATTAAGCATAAATAGAATAAACTGTTCTTCCTTTTGCTTTGCTGCATTTTAATATTTGTTTTCTGTTTCCGCTTTTTTTATATGATACGTGTACCCAGTCAGGATTTTTTTCATTACCATATTCCCATATCATTTGATCAAAGTCTAAGTGATTTTTTACAAACTCAAACATATCTGCGTTTGACATGCTCCCATAGGTATCATCAATATCCATGGCCGCCCCATTATTTGCACAGTGTTGTGAAGACGATGCACCACCAATAGCTTTATTAAGTTGCGGGCTTCTAAACACGCTATTTATAGCTATAGGACCTCCTACGTGACTTCTAAGGGGTTCAAACACATGATCGCATAGTAACTTAATGTTTTCCATTTGCTCGCCACTAGGGATGTTCTCTATGCCTTTCCTTACCGCTGTATTGCTTTTAGTAGCTTCTATGTAAGATACGTGTTCGCTTATCTTCATTTTTTACTTTTAATAGTTACCCATTTATGAAGTGTATAACCTATGGTTACAAATAGTAATATTAACTTTAAAGACATTTCTAGATTACTAAAAGATATGCCAAGTGTTGTTATATTAATCAACACGATTTTCATTTCGTTATACATTAACTTAATTAAAGGCATTACTATTCCTCTTCTTTATTTTTTTTGCCAAAAATCTGACCGGCCTCTGCAATACCAAAAGCGCCAAGGGTTACTATAACAAATGAGTTAAATATAACGTCACTGTGTACTAATGTATTACCGTATATACCAGTAACAATATCAACCGCAGCAAATATTGTCATCAC
>Ga0114915_1000875_pt1 | contig 13326 bp, 5 predicted proteins | sample MalvirAntarct_55_FD_87288 | JGI IMG/M metagenome (GOLD analysis project Ga0114915, IMG submission 87288) | Marine viral communities from the Global Malaspina Expedition - Malaspina viral metaG Antarct_55 | ecosystem: Environmental > Aquatic > Marine > Oceanic | place: South Georgia Island...
CTCAGCCAGGATTCAAACTCTAAATAGGCTTTTAGGCCTGAGGTGTTTGCTAAAGTGCCTGACTGAGAGTAGCATTGCAGCAAGTGAAATTCTTGAAATTTTACCACCGATCAAAACTAAAGGAGTGTTTGAGCTGACTTTTTTCTGATTTGCTCCCAAAGTTTCGGGATTATGAACCCTGCCTGCCAGGCAGGCAGGGCATCATTTAATAAGTGTTGAATGTATTGTCAGTCTGAAGGAAGTCAGTCTGTCTGTCTGTATCACATATCGAAAGAAAGATAAACTCCGAACTTTCATTGGTTTGTTTTTGGAAAACTCGGAGAACAACTGAAATCACTAACAATTTAGATATACAAATCATGAACAAGATCTTATTGATATCGGCAGGAATTTTCGTAGCGATGCTCTTTGGCTGCAATGACACCTATGATAAGGTGTCGTCCGAATATGACAAGTCCGTAGATTTTACGAAATACAAAACGTTTTCCTGGTTACCCGATGTGACAGATACAACCAACTCGCCATACAATAACGATATTATCCGTAATAATATCCGTAACTACTTTGGGCTGTGCATGAGTGACAGGGGATATTCTTTTGATGCTGAGAACCCTGACTTGTTAATGCAATTAGTTATTACGAATACGGAAAAGGCCAGGCAGTATAGTAGCCATCCCAGCGCTTACTATTACCAGCATTACTATTATGGAAGTAATTATTACACACCTTACCATTATGGTTACTATTACGATGGCCGCGGATTAGGCCCGAACTATAATTACGGTCGTTACTCTGATTTTAGAGAGACGTATAACCAGAAGTATGTAGATGGGTCCATTTCTCTAATTTTTATTGATAGAAAAACAGATAAGGTAGTATGGCGTGGTACGGCTGAGGGTGATATTGATGATCCTTCCCATATCAATAAAGATCTGCATCCTGCTGTACACGGCATAATAGAGGAGTACCCTGTGAAATCTTTAGTAAAGCGCAGTCATAAAATATGATGAATATAACCAGGGGAATATCGTGTATTCTTTAACAAAATTTGTGGAAGGTGACTATTCAGCCAACCATTGGTATCATATCCGTGCTTTCTGATTGAGTCTTTTAAACTTGCCAATTCTTGTTTTAAAGAATCCAGAAGACGTTGTTCACAAACATCGGCAGACTGCAATAGGCAAGCAATGTCGAACGGCGGGTCGGTGCATAAGGGTTTATGAAAGCGGCTTCGGCCTGGCCCGTGATTCATCTCTTTTGCCAATAAGACAAACCTCGGTAGCCGTCATGCTCGTCGGTGACCGATATCATGGGGAAGCAGGAACAGCACGTTTACCTTTGAGTCATTCTGCCCAGGATCACTAGCCCGACTCATTCATGACTATCGCGTTTTTTAGCTCTCAGCCTTACGAACGACCTTTCCTGGAGGCCGCCAATAGCAATCGTCGGCATCAGCTCACATTTCTGCCCCAGAGTCTCTCGACAGAGACCGTTGCGTTGGCGGCTGGGCACCAGGCGGTTTGCGTTTTCGTGCACGATCACCTCACGCGTTCCACCTTACAGGCGCTTTCTGACCAGAAAATTCGGATCGTGGCGTTACGGAGTACGGGCTATAATCAGGTCGATATTGTAGCGGCCCGGGAGTTGGGCATTCGTATTTTGCGCGTACCCACTTACTCGCCCCATTCCGTTGCCGAACATGCCGTGGCGTTGCTGATGACCCTGAACCGGAAGACCCATCTGGCCTACCAGCGAACCAGTCAAAACAACTTTATGCTCGACGGCCTGATGGGATTTGATCTTTACGGTAAGCGGGTTGGGATAATCGGTACCGGGAAAATCGGTCAGGCCTTTGCCCGCATCGTGCTCGGTTTTGGGGGCCATGTACTGGCTTATGATAAGGTGCGATCAGGGGTTTTGCAGGAGCTTGGGGTGGAGTATCTGCCGCTGAATGAGTTACTGTCAGCAGCGGATGTCATCTCACTGCACTGTCCGCTTACGCCAGAAACGCACTATTTGATAAATGCTGCCGCGCTGGCCCGGATGAAACCAGGCGCGTATCTGATTAACACCAGCCGGGGTGGATTGCTGGATACTCATGCCATTCTCACGGCTTTGGAGAGCGGCCACCTGGGGGCGTTGGGAATGGACGTATATGAATTGGAGGATGAATTCTTTTTCAGTGACTGGTCTGCCAAACTACTGCCCGATGCAAACCTGAATACCCTGACCCACGCTCCGAATGTACTCGTCACGTCGCATCAGGGCTTTTTTACCCGCGAAGCAATGGAGCAGATCGCCCACACAACGCTCAATAACCTGACGTATCTGGAACAGGAACGCTTGCCTGCCGATGCCGTTGTGGTCGGGTGACTGTGGATCAGTTACTGGAAAGCGCAAAGTAAGAGGCACACGATCGCCTGACCCTTACCGGGTAAGGTATGAGAAGGGAGTAAAACATTTTATAACAGTACAGCTCGTAAAAAATGAAAGCATTAGTATATCATGGTCCTGGGAAAAAGGCTTGGGAAGAGAAGCCAAAACCTGTTTTACAGCAGCCTACGGATGCGATTGTGAAGATTTATAAGACCACGATTTGCGGAACCGATTTGCACATCCTGAAAGGTGATGTGCCGGAAGTGACAGAGGGAAGGATATTGGGGCACGAAGGAATCGGAATTATTGAAGAAGTTGGCTCAGCCGTGACTACCTTCCAAAAAGGAGATAAAGTCCTGATTTCCTGCATATCAGCCTGCGGAAAGTGCGTGTATTGTCGCAAGGGAATGTATTCTCATTGCGTCCACGGTGGGTGGATACTGGGTCACACGATCGACGGAACCCAGGCCGAGTACGTCAGGATTCCGTTTGCCGATACCAGCATGTACCCTATCCCCGACCAGGCCGACGATGACGCCGTCGTGATGCTGAGCGATATACTTCCTACGGGCTTCGAGTGCGGGGTGTTGAACGGGCAGGTAAAGCCGGGGGATAATGTAGTGATCGTGGGCGTCGGTCCTGTTGGCTTAGCCGTATTGCTCACCGCGCAGTTTTACGCACCTGCCACGATCATTGTAATCGACGTAGACGACAATCGGCTACAGGTAGCCAAAACACTTGGCGCAACCCATACCATTAATAGCCAGGAAAAAGATGCGATCAAGGAAGTATTTAGCCTTACAGAAAATATAGGGGCCGATGTCGCCGTCGAAGCAGTAGGCATTCCGGCCACGTTCGAATTGTGTACTGCCGTTATTGCCCCCGGAGGGCGAATTGCGAATGTGGGCGTTCACGGTAAGCTGGTGGAGCTGCATTTGGAAACGCTCTGGTCCAAAAACATTACGATCACGACCCGCCTCGTCGATACCATTACCACGCCTTTGTTGATGAAAACGGTCCTCTCCCACAAACTGGATGGAAAGAAGTTGATCACGCACCATTTTGCCCTGAACGACATCATCCAGGCGTATGATACGTTTGCGCACGCCGCCAGAGAAAAAGCGCTGAAAGTGATTCTTACCAATGAGTAGCGTGGCACCGATAGCCGATGACGAACGGGCTTATAGTTACTCACTCGACGTTATGACGAATGCCAATTTTATCCCCCAGCCTTACACCCACTGATACTGATTCCCAAAAGGGACTCACAACAGCCGAAGCCCGGCAACATCTGGCCGATAACGGACCTAATATCCTGGAAACAGTCCGGCTTGAAAGCTGGACTGTTTTGCTACTGCGCCAGTTTAAAAGTCTTCTCGTCGGCGTGTTGGCGGTGGCGGCCGGGCTATCGTTCGTAATGGGCGATTTAGGAGATGGGTATGCGATTCTGGCCGTGCTGGCTATCAATACCGGAATCGGCTTTGTGCTGGAATGGAAGGCGCGGCAGTCGATGCAGGCCCTTAGTCAGTTAGACACGGCTCAGGCGCGCGTCATGCGCGATGGGCAGGTGCAGGAAATCTCGTCGGAGGCGGTCACGCTCGGCGACCTGTTGCTGGTTGAAGCCGGTGATCTGGTCGTGGCGGATGCCGAATTAATCGAGATTCATCAGCTTGAAGTGGATGAATCGACGCTCACTGGCGAGTCGTTGCCCGTGAGAAAATCGATTGAACCCACTACTTCCGATGCCCCTTTGGGTGATCAGTTCAATCGACTTTTCAAGGGTACGGCCGTTACCGCCGGGACGGGGCGGGCCATCGTAACCGCCGTTGGCCAAAAAACTGAACTAGGCAAAATCAGCCAACTGGTCGGGCAGGCAAAACCTGGTAAAACTCCCTTAGAAGAGAAACTGAACGGTCTCTCGAAAATACTCATCGGTGTTACGCTGGTTCTGTCTGCCCTGTTTGTCGTGCTGGGTCTTTTTCGGGGTGACCCCACGGTGCTCCTGATCAAAACGGCTATTGCGCTGGCTATTGCCGCTATTCCGGAGGGGATGGCGGTGGTTGCGACGATTGCGTTGGCCTACGGGATGATGCGGCTGGCGCGGCACAAGGTATTGGTCAAACGGCTTTCGGCGGTCAGTACCTTGGGGGAAACCAACATCATATTTACAGATAAAACGGGTACATTGACCGAAAACCGCATCGAGGTATTCAGCCTGCAATTACCGGGCGAAGCGTCCGATAAATACATCGAGGTAAAAACGGCAATACAGCCCCCTTCTCTTGCCATTGTTCGGGGCGACAAAGCTTTACCGGCGACCGCTTCCTTTGATCGCATAGTGCAGATAGGCGTACTGTGCAACAACGCCGAAGCCGTACCGGAAGGTGATGTATATCGGGAACTGGGCGACCCGATTGAGGTAGCCCTGCTCAAATTGGCCATCAGTACCGGACAACAGCCAGAGAAACTTCGTGCCAAGTTTCCTCGTCTGGCCGAGCAGGCGTTTAATGCCGATACCCGCCAGATGGCCACGCTGCATCAGAGCGGGTCTGGATACCTCGTTGCCATCAAGGGAGCACTGGCAGCTTTAATTCTCCAATGCCCGGCTCTGACGCCGGAGCAACGCACCCATCAGCAACAACGGGCCGAAGCCATGGCGGAAAACGGTCTGCGAACGCTTGCTTTCGCGTACCGGACGTTGACAGAACGACCCGACGACACGACTTTTGCCTACGGCGAACTGACGTTTGCGGGTCTGATCGGTTTTTTGGACCCACCCCGGCTGGCAATTATTCCGGCCATGAAGGCGTGCCATAAGGCGGGCATTCGGGTGGTAATGGTCACCGGCGATCACCCGGCTACTGCCCTCACTATTGCCCACCAGGTTCAGCTCGTTGAGCCGGAGGATACCCTGGCGATGACGGGAAATCAACTTCGCCCCGTCGACCAGCTCACCCCCGCCGAGCGCGAACAGTTGCTACAATGCCGGGTTTTTGCCCGCTTCAGTCCCGCTCAAAAACTGGCCCTGATTGATTTTTACCAAAAACAGAATAACGTGGTCGGCATGATCGGCGACGGGGTCAATGATGCCCCGGCGCTAAAAAAAGCCGATATCGGTATCGCCATGGGATTGCATGGTACGCAGGTGGCAGCGGAAGCGGCTGATCTGGTGCTTAAAGACGATTCGTTTGCGTCCGTAGTGCGGGCTATCCGTCAGGGGCGGGTGATTTTCGAGAACATCCACAAATTCGTGGTCTTTCTGCTATCCTGCAATCTGAGTGAGATTTTTGTGGTGGTCCTGGCTGGACTGATCGGTTTGGGGAATCCGCTTTTGCCCCTGCAAATCTTGTTTATCAACATCGTCACGGATGTCTTTCCAGCGCTGGCTCTGGGCGTTGGCCGCGAAAATGGCGTGTTGATGCAACGCCCTCCACGCACGCCCAATAGCCCATTACTCAGCCGGTCCGACTGGCGCCGAGTGGTATTTTATGCAGCGGTCATTACCACAGCCGTTTTGGGTTTGTACGCCTACGCTCGCTGGCAGTGGGGCTATACGGCCGCTCAGGGTAGTACGTTAGCGTTTTATTCGCTATGCTGGACGCAGTTACTCCACGTTTTTAATATGTATTCGGGCAAGCGAACGTCGCTGTTTAACAACGAAATTACCCAAAACCGGTACGTCTGGCTAGCCCTGCTGCTGAGCGTGGGGCTATTGTTACTCACGTATTACGTGCCATTTTTACGTATGGTACTATCACTACAGCCGATTGAAGGAAAGGCACTGCTATTGCTCATTGGATCGGGGATTTTTCCTGTCATAGTCGTGCGGATCAGCCGACAGTTGAGGGCAATTTGGCAAGCCTGACAATCAAAACAACTAAGAATTTATAGTCCTTCGTACAGTAAGAGACATCCTTATGTCCTTCCCGGCTTACTTTTCTTTCTTGGCCTGGGTGCCCTGGGCGGAAGGGAATCGTTTCATCCAGCGGCCGACTGATGGGGATACCCTTGGGAGACAGATTCAACAGATATTCCTCCAGGCAGTATACCGGCTCCATAGTTTCTATATGCTTTTGCTTTCATTTTTATCATTGGTTCCCGGTAGCCCCAGCTACGGATTTCATACAAAAACTAGTAAAAGCCTGATATCAATCAGGGTGTTCACTATCCATGGTCATAGTTCGAAAAGTGATGAATCTGTTTCTTTACGGCACCCAACTGCCTCTCCAAATAATCATCATACATACTCATACACACACTTAATTCTACTCTTTTCAATCAAATAATATTATTTGATTGAAAAGAGTAGAATTAAGTGTGTGTATGAGTATGTATGATGATTATTTGGAGAGGCAGTTGGGTGCCGTAAAGAAACAGATTCATCACTTTTCGAACTATGACCATGGATAGTGAACACCCTGATTGATATCAGGCTTTTACTAGTTTTTGTATGAAATCCGTAGCTGGGGCTACCGGGAACCAATGATAAAAATGAAAGCAAAAGCATATAGAAACTATGGAGCCGGTATACTGCCTGGAGGAATATCTGTTGAATCTGTCTCCCAAGGGTATCCCCATCAGTCGGCCGCTGGATGAAACGATTCCCTTCCGCCCAGGGCACCCAGGCCAAGAAAGAAAAGTAAGCCGGGAAGGACATAAGGATGTCTCTTACTGTACGAAGGACTATAAATTCTTAGTTGTTTTGATTGTCAGGCTTGCCAAATTGCCCTCAACTGTCGGCTGATCCGCACGACTATGACAGGAAAAATCCCCGATCCAATGAGCAATAGCAGTGCCTTTCCTTCAATCGGCTGTAGTGATAGTACCATACGTAAAAATGGCACGTAATACGTGAGTAACAATAGCCCCACGCTCAGCAGCAGGGCTAGCCAGACGTACCGGTTTTGGGTAATTTCGTTGTTAAACAGCGACGTTCGCTTGCCCGAATACATATTAAAAACGTGGAGTAACTGCGTCCAGCATAGCGAATAAAACGCTAACGTACTACCCTGAGCGGCCGTATAGCCCCACTGCCAGCGAGCGTAGGCGTACAAACCCAAAACGGCTGTGGTAATGACCGCTGCATAAAATACCACTCGGCGCCAGTCGGACCGGCTGAGTAATGGGCTATTGGGCGTGCGTGGAGGGCGTTGCATCAACACGCCATTTTCGCGGCCAACGCCCAGAGCCAGCGCTGGAAAGACATCCGTGACGATGTTGATAAACAAGATTTGCAGGGGCAAAAGCGGATTCCCCAAACCGATCAGTCCAGCCAGGACCACCACAAAAATCTCACTCAGATTGCAGGATAGCAGAAAGACCACGAATTTGTGGATGTTCTCGAAAATCACCCGCCCCTGACGGATAGCCCGCACTACGGACGCAAACGAATCGTCTTTAAGCACCAGATCAGCCGCTTCCGCTGCCACCTGCGTACCATGCAATCCCATGGCGATACCGATATCGGCTTTTTTTAGCGCCGGGGCATCATTGACCCCGTCGCCGATCATGCCGACCACGTTATTCTGTTTTTGGTAAAAATCAATCAGGGCCAGTTTTTGAGCGGGACTGAAGCGGGCAAAAACCCGGCATTGTAGCAACTGTTCGCGCTCGGCGGGGGTGAGCTGGTCGACGGGGCGAAGTTGATTTCCCGTCATCGCCAGGGTATCCTCCGGCTCAACGAGCTGAACCTGGTGGGCAATAGTGAGGGCAGTAGCCGGGTGATCGCCGGTGACCATTACCACCCGAATGCCCGCCTTATGGCACGCCTTCATGGCCGGAATAATTGCCAGCCGGGGTGGGTCCAAAAAACCGATCAGACCCGCAAACGTCAGTTCGCCGTAGGCAAAAGTCGTGTCGTCGGGTCGTTCTGTCAACGTCCGGTACGCGAAAGCAAGCGTTCGCAGACCGTTTTCCGCCATGGCTTCGGCCCGTTGTTGCTGATGGGTGCGTTGCTCCGGCGTCAGAGCCGGGCATTGGAGAATTAAAGCTGCCAGTGCTCCCTTGATGGCAACGAGGTATCCAGACCCGCTCTGATGCAGCGTGGCCATCTGGCGGGTATCGGCATTAAACGCCTGCTCGGCCAGACGAGGAAACTTGGCACGAAGTTTCTCTGGCTGTTGTCCGGTACTGATGGCCAATTTGAGCAGGGCTACCTCAATCGGGTCGCCCAGTTCCCGATATACATCACCTTCCGGTACGGCTTCGGCGTTGTTGCACAGTACGCCTATCTGCACTATGCGATCAAAGGAAGCGGTCGCCGGTAAAGCTTTGTCGCCCCGAACAATGGCAAGAGAAGGGGGCTGTATTGCCGTTTTTACCTCGATGTATTTATCGGACGCTTCGCCCGGTAATTGCAGGCTGAATACCTCGATGCGGTTTTCGGTCAATGTACCCGTTTTATCTGTAAATATGATGTTGGTTTCCCCCAAGGTACTGACCGCCGAAAGCCGTTTGACCAATACCTTGTGCCGCGCCAGCCGCATCATCCCGTAGGCCAACGCAATCGTCGCAACCACCGCCATCCCCTCCGGAATAGCGGCAATAGCCAGCGCAATAGCCGTTTTGATCAGGAGCACCGTGGGGTCACCCCGAAAAAGACCCAGCACGACAAACAGGGCAGACAGAACCAGCGTAACACCGATGAGTATTTTCGAGAGACCGTTCAGTTTCTCTTCTAAGGGAGTTTTACCAGGTTTTGCCTGCCCGACCAGTTGGCTGATTTTGCCTAGTTCAGTTTTTTGGCCAACGGCGGTTACGATGGCCCGCCCCGTCCCGGCGGTAACGGCCGTACCCTTGAAAAGTCGATTGAACTGATCACCCAAAGGGGCATCGGAAGTAGTGGGTTCAATCGATTTTCTCACGGGCAACGACTCGCCAGTGAGCGTCGATTCATCCACTTCAAGCTGATGAATCTCGATTAATTCGGCATCCGCCACGACCAGATCACCGGCTTCAACCAGCAACAGGTCGCCGAGCGTGACCGCCTCCGACGAGATTTCCTGCACCTGCCCATCGCGCATGACGCGCGCCTGAGCCGTGTCTAACTGACTAAGGGCCTGCATCGACTGCCGCGCCTTCCATTCCAGCACAAAGCCGATTCCGGTATTGATAGCCAGCACGGCCAGAATCGCATACCCATCTCCTAAATCGCCCATTACGAACGATAGCCCGGCCGCCACCGCCAACACGCCGACGAGAAGACTTTTAAACTGGCGCAGTAGCAAAACAGTCCAGCTTTCAAGCCGGACTGTTTCCAGGATATTAGGTCCGTTATCGGCCAGATGTTGCCGGGCTTCGGCTGTTGTGAGTCCCTTTTGGGAATCAGTATCAGTGGGTGTAAGGCTGGGGGATAAAATTGGCATTCGTCATAACGTCGAGTGAGTAACTATAAGCCCGTTCGTCATCGGCTATCGGTGCCACGCTACTCATTGGTAAGAATCACTTTCAGCGCTTTTTCTCTGGCGGCGTGCGCAAACGTATCATACGCCTGGATGATGTCGTTCAGGGCAAAATGGTGCGTGATCAACTTCTTTCCATCCAGTTTGTGGGAGAGGACCGTTTTCATCAACAAAGGCGTGGTAATGGTATCGACGAGGCGGGTCGTGATCGTAATGTTTTTGGACCAGAGCGTTTCCAAATGCAGCTCCACCAGCTTACCGTGAACGCCCACATTCGCAATTCGCCCTCCGGGGGCAATAACGGCAGTACACAATTCGAACGTGGCCGGAATGCCTACTGCTTCGACGGCGACATCGGCCCCTATATTTTCTGTAAGGCTAAATACTTCCTTGATCGCATCTTTTTCCTGGCTATTAATGGTATGGGTTGCGCCAAGTGTTTTGGCTACCTGTAGCCGATTGTCGTCTACGTCGATTACAATGATCGTGGCAGGTGCGTAAAACTGCGCGGTGAGCAATACGGCTAAGCCAACAGGACCGACGCCCACGATCACTACATTATCCCCCGGCTTTACCTGCCCGTTCAACACCCCGCACTCGAAGCCCGTAGGAAGTATATCGCTCAGCATCACGACGGCGTCATCGTCGGCCTGGTCGGGGATAGGGTACATGCTGGTATCGGCAAACGGAATCCTGACGTACTCGGCCTGGGTTCCGTCGATCGTGTGACCCAGTATCCACCCACCGTGGACGCAATGAGAATACATTCCCTTGCGACAATACACGCACTTTCCGCAGGCTGATATGCAGGAAATCAGGACTTTATCTCCTTTTTGGAAGGTAGTCACGGCTGAGCCAACTTCTTCAATAATTCCGATTCCTTCGTGCCCCAATATCCTTCCCTCTGTCACTTCCGGCACATCACCTTTCAGGATGTGCAAATCGGTTCCGCAAATCGTGGTCTTATAAATCTTCACAATCGCATCCGTAGGCTGCTGTAAAACAGGTTTTGGCTTCTCTTCCCAAGCCTTTTTCCCAGGACCATGATATACTAATGCTTTCATTTTTTACGAGCTGTACTGTTATAAAATGTTTTACTCCCTTCTCATACCTTACCCGGTAAGGGTCAGGCGATCGTGTGCCTCTTACTTTGCGCTTTCCAGTAACTGATCCACAGTCACCCGACCACAACGGCATCGGCAGGCAAGCGTTCCTGTTCCAGATACGTCAGGTTATTGAGCGTTGTGTGGGCGATCTGCTCCATTGCTTCGCGGGTAAAAAAGCCCTGATGCGACGTGACGAGTACATTCGGAGCGTGGGTCAGGGTATTCAGGTTTGCATCGGGCAGTAGTTTGGCAGACCAGTCACTGAAAAAGAATTCATCCTCCAATTCATATACGTCCATTCCCAACGCCCCCAGGTGGCCGCTCTCCAAAGCCGTGAGAATGGCATGAGTATCCAGCAATCCACCCCGGCTGGTGTTAATCAGATACGCGCCTGGTTTCATCCGGGCCAGCGCGGCAGCATTTATCAAATAGTGCGTTTCTGGCGTAAGCGGACAGTGCAGTGAGATGACATCCGCTGCTGACAGTAACTCATTCAGCGGCAGATACTCCACCCCAAGCTCCTGCAAAACCCCTGATCGCACCTTATCATAAGCCAGTACATGGCCCCCAAAACCGAGCACGATGCGGGCAAAGGCCTGACCGATTTTCCCGGTACCGATTATCCCAACCCGCTTACCGTAAAGATCAAATCCCATCAGGCCGTCGAGCATAAAGTTGTTTTGACTGGTTCGCTGGTAGGCCAGATGGGTCTTCCGGTTCAGGGTCATCAGCAACGCCACGGCATGTTCGGCAACGGAATGGGGCGAGTAAGTGGGTACGCGCAAAATACGAATGCCCAACTCCCGGGCCGCTACAATATCGACCTGATTATAGCCCGTACTCCGTAACGCCACGATCCGAATTTTCTGGTCAGAAAGCGCCTGTAAGGTGGAACGCGTGAGGTGATCGTGCACGAAAACGCAAACCGCCTGGTGCCCAGCCGCCAACGCAACGGTCTCTGTCGAGAGACTCTGGGGCAGAAATGTGAGCTGATGCCGACGATTGCTATTGGCGGCCTCCAGGAAAGGTCGTTCGTAAGGCTGAGAGCTAAAAAACGCGATAGTCATGAATGAGTCGGGCTAGTGATCCTGGGCAGAATGACTCAAAGGTAAACGTGCTGTTCCTGCTTCCCCATGATATCGGTCACCGACGAGCATGACGGCTACCGAGGTTTGTCTTATTGGCAAAAGAGATGAATCACGGGCCAGGCCGAAGCCGCTTTCATAAACCCTTATGCACCGACCCGCCGTTCGACATTGCTTGCCTATTGCAGTCTGCCGATGTTTGTGAACAACGTCTTCTGGATTCTTTAAAACAAGAATTGGCAAGTTTAAAAGACTCAATCAGAAAGCACGGATATGATACCAATGGTTGGCTGAATAGTCACCTTCCACAAATTTTGTTAAAGAATACACGATATTCCCCTGGTTATATTCATCATATTTTATGACTGCGCTTTACTAAAGATTTCACAGGGTACTCCTCTATTATGCCGTGTACAGCAGGATGCAGATCTTTATTGATATGGGAAGGATCATCAATATCACCCTCAGCCGTACCACGCCATACTACCTTATCTGTTTTTCTATCAATAAAAATTAGAGAAATGGACCCATCTACATACTTCTGGTTATACGTCTCTCTAAAATCAGAGTAACGACCGTAATTATAGTTCGGGCCTAATCCGCGGCCATCGTAATAGTAACCATAATGGTAAGGTGTGTAATAATTACTTCCATAATAGTAATGCTGGTAATAGTAAGCGCTGGGATGGCTACTATACTGCCTGGCCTTTTCCGTATTCGTAATAACTAATTGCATTAACAAGTCAGGGTTCTCAGCATCAAAAGAATATCCCCTGTCACTCATGCACAGCCCAAAGTAGTTACGGATATTATTACGGATAATATCGTTATTGTATGGCGAGTTGGTTGTATCTGTCACATCGGGTAACCAGGAAAACGTTTTGTATTTCGTAAAATCTACGGACTTGTCATATTCGGACGACACCTTATCATAGGTGTCATTGCAGCCAAAGAGCATCGCTACGAAAATTCCTGCCGATATCAATAAGATCTTGTTCATGATTTGTATATCTAAATTGTTAGTGATTTCAGTTGTTCTCCGAGTTTTCCAAAAACAAACCAATGAAAGTTCGGAGTTTATCTTTCTTTCGATATGTGATACAGACAGACAGACTGACTTCCTTCAGACTGACAATACATTCAACACTTATTAAATGATGCCCTGCCTGCCTGGCAGGCAGGGTTCATAATCCCGAAACTTTGGGAGCAAATCAGAAAAAAGTCAGCTCAAACACTCCTTTAGTTTTGATCGGTGGTAAAATTTCAAGAATTTCACTTGCTGCAATGCTACTCTCAGTCAGGCACTTTAGCAAACACCTCAGGCCTAAAAGCCTATTTAGAGTTTGAATCCTGGCTGAG
>Ga0114915_1000877_pt1 | contig 13294 bp, 12 predicted proteins | sample MalvirAntarct_55_FD_87288 | JGI IMG/M metagenome (GOLD analysis project Ga0114915, IMG submission 87288) | Marine viral communities from the Global Malaspina Expedition - Malaspina viral metaG Antarct_55 | ecosystem: Environmental > Aquatic > Marine > Oceanic | place: South Georgia Island...
CTTGCAGTCGCTAGTTGCTGTCAATGTTGTCCAAATAGGAGAGAAAATTTTATCTCCTTTTGAATCAGTAAACTGACATCCTTGAAAGACTCCTAGTAAAAGATCGCCAGCAGCAGCAACGGCTATGCCGCCTGTGTTGACCATTTTTACTGGGTCGCCTGTATATATTGTTCCAGTTGTACCTGTTAGAATATCGTACTCGGTTGTTCCTGTGGAATTATATCCCGAGCCCAATTTTCCAATTGGTTTCAAACCGAAAGGTGCATTTGTATTTGCCATTCTTATACCTTTATAATTTAAAAATTGTTAAAGCAGTAAAAAAATTAATTTCTTTTACCACCGCCAAAAGTTACGCTTGATGTTCTCTGAGGTTTTAACATCGGAGAACTTGGATCAGATTCCTTCATTAGATCATTGTCAATCGCATCTTGTTGCGATTGTGCACGGTTACTGAAAAAGGCGTTTCTTTCATCTCGTGTTTCATTTGGAATCTTGGCCAAAAGCAAACCACCCACAGAAACTACACCTGCGTGCTTTCCATTATCAATCGAAGGAAGTTCAAAGTCTCCAATCTCTTCGACACGAACAAGGTCGAAACCTTCACGCAATCTAGACATTACATTCTTCTTATCTTCTTGACCAACAACTTCGGCTCTTATCCACCTGTAGGTATAACCTTCAGGTGCAGGTGGTGTCTCCAACATAGATGGGGGACGCCAAGGTTTGCGAGCGGTTGAGGCTGCTCGAGTATCCGCAGAACGTGATGTTCTGTTTTCAGTTGATGCTTTCGCATCTATTGATTCGTTTAATTCTTTTTTATCTGTCATAAGTTTACCTTTTAACATATTTTGCGTACTCTTCTAAAGGTACGTTAAGACGTTTTGCCATTTGAACTTCAGATGGCGACAATCTAATTTGTTTTTTGCTGACAGTCTTACCATCAGCTCTATTCGCAGAAGCTACCTTTTGTTGGGGCTTAGATTTAACCTCTTTGCCTTCTGAAAATTTATGAGGAAATTCCTCACGCATCCTGCGATCTATTTCAGTATAGTAGGCATCTGTCGCGGGATCAAGGCTTTCTTGCTCTATTAATTTTCTATGAATATTAAAAGCTGCTAATGTCATAGTTTCATCATCACCAAACCAAGCATTCTTATCTGCCCAATCTTCACTCTTAGGGTCTGGAATAGGTTGTGATTGTGGTTGATAGATTTGTTCAAAATTATCATTTTCTTGTACTTGAGGAGCTGAAGCTAATCTATTTTTAGAAGAAACAACTTTATTTTCTTCAACTGCTATCTTAGCTAAAATGTCTTGAGCTTTTGCTACCTTATCAAAGTCTGAAACTTCATGAGCATTTTTCAATGCTGATATAGCTTGTGCTTTTTGAGACTTTAATCTATTTTCTGCTTCGTCTAGATAAGACCTATCTAAACTAGATGTTTGTGTTTTTAAATTTCTATTTTCATCCCTGAGTCTTTTTGCATACTCATAGGCCGATTCTTGGCCTCTTTCTGCTTCTCTCAAACGCCTGGTTAGATTACCAATTCTTTTTTGGACTTTATCAGAATAGTCTACTAGCTCATCTTCAGTTTTAACGTCTTCGTTTTCTACAACTTCAGACTCAACTTCATCAGACGAATCTTCAGAAGTTTCTATTTCTATAACTTCGCCTTCATCGACCTGACTATTTTCTTCTACTAATTCTTGTTTTAATTCTTCTTGCATGATTTCCTCAAGTTAAAGCGTGACAATGTCATCGGGATCTTTAATAGTCGCAATAACTTCATCATCGTTAATAATACGGCATTCTGCATCATCGCCTAATTTAAAACGAGCTCCAGCATACCTACCAATTAATACCCATTGTTTCTCATGACACCAAGGTATTTCTCCAAATTTTGCTTTATCTTTATAACAAAGCGGACCCATCTTAATAACATAAGCAACAACAGAAGCAAGTGCCTCTCTGTCTACTGATTCTTTGGTTAAAACGATTCCACCTTTTGAAACACCCTTACCCCTGTAAGGAAGAATTAACATTCGCCATCCTGACGGACAAGGCATTCTATCTATTAATGTGCTGTCTACTAACGTAGGATCAAGAACTCTTTCTTCTGCGTTAACAAAAGCTTTATCAAGCTCTGATTCTTTGGTAGATTTATTTGTTGATTTTTCTTCAAGTTCTCTGGCTATATGATCAGGAACTATTACTTTGCTCTTCGTCATCTTGTATTACCTTTCCTAGCAGTTCTCTAAATAAATTTTCTGCTTCAACTAGAGAACTGTAACGTCCAAGCAGATGTTGGTATTGGTCAAAACTTTTAACACCAGACAAAAGAGTATTTGTTATATCTTCTTGTCTTTGTTTTAATTCTTTAAAATACTTATCTCGTATCCAAATAACTGACATTAATAAACGCCAGAAAACTTACCGCCAGATGAAGCTTCGCCTAGACCTCTAGACTTTCCTTTACCCATTCCTGGTGTAGCAGATGTGCTTGTTGAAAAAGTTCCTGCGTTGGTTTTTAAAGGAACAGTTCCTTTATTACCATAAGAGCATTTATTTTTCATTACTTTTGGAGTTTTTTGATTTTTAACTTTAGTTATATTTAACATTTGTTAAGTTTGTTGTATGTAAGACTATTTTGCAAGTTTTTTAAGAAGAATTTTTATTAGCCAAAGTCCTTAACTGCATTTCTTTTTGTTGAGCCATTCTATCTAAGGTTGTTTGATTTTTCATCTCAGCAATATCTTCTTGTGAATCAATCTTACCAACATCAATTTGAGATCTAGACCTAGCTTCTTTTTCTTTTCTTTGTTGTTCTATTTTAAACTGCTCTTGATCTTGTTGTATCTGCTGTCCTTTTAATGCTAACTCTTGTTTTCTAATACTTACTAATGGATCTTCGTCTTGTGGAGCTGAAACTTTTTGAGTGTATTCCATCATTATCTCTGCAAGTATTGGAGAAGAGAATTGAGCCAATATATCATTTGCTTGTGCCAACATAGGCGCAGCTTGGGCAGGATCGGTTTCTTGAGCTTGAGCATTTAATTGTTCATATTGTGCTTTAGCATCTTGAGGCATTTGCCCCAAAGCAATTACATCAGCTTTCATTTGCAAATGTTGCATAATGTGAGCGTGTATTAAAGCTTGCACTTGAGCATTCATTTGAACAGGAGGAGTGTTTAATAGTGACATATGTATTGAAATATGAGCATCATGGTTTTGTTGCATAAATGCTTGAGCTGGCTGACCCATTAACAAAGCATTATTTTCCATACCAGCCTCCATAGGAGTTGGCTCCATACTAGGTGGTGGTATTAATATCTGTTCAATATTATCTACACCAATAGCTGCGTACATTCTTTTGTAAGACTCATACATGCCATTTGGACCATGTATTTCTGGGTTGGATTGAACCAACTGCATCATCTCTTGAGCCATAGCTATTCTTTGTGATGTACTAAATATATCTGGATTGCTTACTGGAACAATATCAATTTCATCGTTAAAGTCTTCTAACTTTATTTGAGAAGGTTGATTGCCTACAACATAAGGATATTCGGGTGGCAAGTATTCTTGAAAAATAGAAGAAAGTAATTTAAATTCTTTTCTTTGAGCGTTGTGCATTCTTTTATGAATTGCAGATAAAACTTTTGTAGACCTTTCTAACAAGGCCATTGTTGTACCAACAGGAGCGTTTGGATTGCCTTGACCTGTATTTATTTCAGCTATAGATGCAAACTTTTGACCTGAATCAACTAGTAACCCAAGCAAAGAAAGTAGCGTACTACTAGGTTCTTTAAATGGTAATGGTTGAATAGACTCTCTTAAAGACCCGCCAGGGGCATCTACATCTCTAAACTCTCCAGGCTGAATAGGGGTGTCCTCATCCCTAATTCTAATACCTCTTGTCTTAAACCCAGCAGGTAGGTTGGCAAGGGTACCCGCATCAATTAACTGCCTTAATATAGATGTAGACGCTTTTGAAAGACCACCAATCATATGAGTTAAACCAAACCCATAGAATCCTAAACCTGGTAAAAATTTAAAATGAACAAAATACTCAACTTTATTTTTCAAAGTATCTTCTTCTTTATAGTTTCTTCTAATAGATAATACTTCTTGATTGTTAGAGTCTATTGTTACGATATAAGGCAGTTTAATTCCTGTTAAATCTCCTTCTTCGTCAGTATCTTCAAATCCTTCTAAATCTAAATTGCAATGTACTTCGTATAAAATAACCAAGTCGTCTGAATCGTATGTTGGTTGCATCCCAGAAATTTTGTTTATTTCTTCTTTTATTTCTGAAAATTGATTTTGTCCTTGGCCACTATTTAAATCAAGCACCCTATAAAACCCTGACGCTTGTAATTTTTTTATTTCGTTTTCAGACATCTTTATAACATTAGTAATGCGTTGGCAAGATTCTAAATCTGTTGTGTAGTAAGGAACAATTAAATCTTCTGGAGCAATAAACTTAGAAACAGCTCTGCCTAAGTTATCATCGTAATAGACTTTCTTAAAAGCTGACCCTGCTAACGGAAGATAAAATAACATCTGATCTAACTCTTCATCAAACTCTTCCATTACATGAAGAATTTGATAGTTCATAAAGTCTTGGACTCGTTGTGCTTGAGTTTCTTTTATTGAATCATAAAGACCTATTACTTGAGTTTTTACAGGTCCGTTTGATGGTAAGAGTTCTTTGTATGCTTGGGCTTGAAAAGTTGTAACTGCCTCTCCCAATAAAGGATGGGTAACGTTACTCGCACCTTCAAAGGGTTGGGATCTTTGCTCGTCAAACTTCATGCCTAAATACTTTAAGCCGTCTGTATAAGTTTTTTCCCAATCTTCTCTTGAAGATTTATCTTTCTCTATACCATCTATTAAGTTACTAGCTATTACAGATAATTCAGAATCTTCTATTAATTCAGCTAAGTTGTCGTCAAACTCTGACTCAACAGACTCGTCATCTAGCTCACCCAAGATTGCACTACCATCTTCCATCATAGTTACATTTTCTTCAGTCTCGCCAATCATTGCATCGAACAATTCCTCATTCTCAACATCCTCAAAAGATCTTTCTTTTGTAAGGTCTTCACCATCAGGTGCAGTAATATTTTTCTCAATAGCCATTAATGTAAAACTCTTTTTTTAACTGTTTCAAATTCTGTTGTACCAAAGTCAAAAAGCTCTCCTACAACAATAATATTAAAATCTTCAGCTTGTTTCTCAGCTTCCTCCCAATCAGAAGCAATAATTAAAGGCCCACCGTAAGATTTGCCTTCTTTTTCATATTCAGTAAGAAATAACCTCATGCTAATAATATACTCGATTTATAGGAGCTCTTTCTCCATCTTGATAATCGTCTTCAAGAGAGACAAGACCACCTTCTCTAAATCTCATCAGAGCTTGAGTCATAGTATCACATAAATCATCGTTAGCTCCAAACGGAAAAGACGCACATTCTTCTATCATTTCTTCTGCAAACCTTTTATCTGGAGCCCAAACTAACCCACTTTCAAATATTGGCGCTACAGAATGCATTCTAGAATGTTTATCATGACCCCTAGAAGGAGAATAGTTTACAACAGGAATTCCCAATCTTCTTAGCTCATGAGTTAACGGCGTACCAGATGCTTTTGCCTCAATTAAAACCATATCAGGTTCCCAGTATTGATACTCTTCATACGCAACTCTTTTTAACTCGGGAAAATCCCAACGATCTTTTTGTGCATCTAATAGTATGATTGAATCTGGAGCATCTTCGCTAGGTTTAAAAACACCCCACGTTGATATAGCCGAGTAATCAGCAGTTGTTTTTTTAGAGTAAGCAGTATCGTAACTTTGTATAATATATTTAACGCTTGGTAGTTCGTCGTGAGTCCATTCATTCCACCAATTTCTTTTAACAATAGATCCCTCTTCTGCTGTTGGAGTTTGCATCCATTGAGCATTCCATTTAACAACTGGCAAAGATGCTTTAACTTTCTCTAATTCATCTAAAGCCCAAAACTCAGGCCACAAAGGATGGTTTGTTTCTGGAAAAATAGCAGGGAACTCTATAATATCCCATTGATCCGCCTTTGGTTCTTTCTGAGCACTTAAAAGTTTTGCTGTCAAATCAACAGCACTCCAACGTGTCATTACCAATACAATAGCTCCACCAGGCTGTAAACGCTGTCTCGGTCCTGATGTGTACCATTCCCAACAAGCTTCCATTTGAGTTAATGAAAGGGCATCTTGTTCTGAGTGAGGGTCATCAATAATTAGCAAATCAGCACCACGACCTGTAATAGCTCCCCCTACACCAGCAGCAAAGTATTCACCACTCTTGTTGGTTTCCCAACGTCCTGCTGATTTACTGTCTGCTTGAAGTTCAACTCCAGGAAATATTTTTTTATAATTGTCTGTATCCATCATGTTACGAACTTTACGACCAAACCTAACGGCCAACTCACCTGTATGCGTTGTTTGCATAATTTTTCTGTTAGGTTGCTTACCCATAATCCAAGCGGGAAAATAAGTAGAAGCAAATTCAGACTTAGTATGACGAGGAGGCATATTAACGATTAAACGTTTTATTTCTCCTGATGCTACCTTTTCTAATTTTTCTGCAAATATTTTATGATGCTTACCACAAATAAATTCTGGCCACATACGTTCAACAAATTGCAAAAAACTTTCATGACACCCTTCTCTATCTTTAATGGATTGCAGTCTTTCTTGAAGCAATAAAGCTTCTTTCATTTCTTGATCTGATAAATGGGCTAGACTCATAATGCAGATAGCATATTGTCTATACTAACAGGACCACCTGTTTTTAAATTTTTTATAGAACTATATTCTTCTTTAGAGAATAAATCTTTTGGCAATACTATATTAACTTTTCTGCCTTTCCCTTCACGCTCGGGCAATACTTTTTCTCCTAACTTTCTTAAAGGATAGTATCCACCGCTTAATACAGAAAATTCTGAATTAGTAAAAGCGTTTGATCTTTTAGAGTCTTGGCCCAGAGCGTCAAGAAACATAGGATTAAAATCATAACTGTCTGTTACTTGCACATCTCCGTTTGGCAAAATGTTGTAATTAAATTGACCTAAAGTTGTTAAAACTTTTCCAGTATCGCTAAAAACAGAATGAAACCCAGGGCTAGAGTTTACTGATCCTAAACCAGTTTTTTTCTTGTAGGTATTATAATCAACATATCCTGGAGTTGTTAAATCTCCACCTTTAAAATCATCAAGCATCTTAGCTCGTTTAGCAGTAGATGTTCTTCCTTCAGGTATATAATTAACGGGATTAAAGGGATTTTCTAAACTTTCTGTAAATATGTTTTTATTTTTTGTTGACTCAACAATTAAATCTTTTACAGTTTTTAATTCTGAGTTACTAAAATTTTTATTTGTAATATCGTCTTTTTTATTTAAAAGTACAGAATCAAAAAAAGTTTTTATATTTGTAGGCACTCTAAAAACTGGATCTACTTCTAATTCAATTAAAGCGGTTGCTAAAGATTTTTTAACAGGCTGCACGTTTGGAAGATCGTCATCTACAGGGCCACCTATTGCATATCCTGTTGTGTCGAAGTTTTTAACAAATTGTGGTGTTCCAAAATCAAGTTCTATAACAGAACCGTCTCGATTAAGAATTTGAGCACCTGCTTTTGCTGCTGCATATAAACTAGGGTTTTCTAAAAGAGCTTCCATTATTTCTGCTGGTGTTGCTCCAGTTGGGTTGTGGTTATAATCGTCAGTAAGATAAATTGTATTTGATTCTTTGTCGTAATTTATGTCTGCTTTTCCAGTCATTGTCATTGCAACATAGTTTGGGTCTTGCATGTTTGTGATTAGATCACCAATACTTTGACCGTCCGAACCTATAAGACCTGGAAATTTTTTAACATATTCATCGTAAGTATAGTCTTCTCTTGTTCCTTTTCTACCACTAGGAAAAGCTTTTGTTTTACCGCTAGTTTTCCATTCTTCTATTTCTTCGTCAGACATGCCTAAATTTTTAATAGGAACAATGTCTGCATAACCTCCTTTTGTTCCATAGTCAGGATAATCCATCATTACACTTGAATCTTGATCTAAAGAAAGCTCACCACTAGCTATTATTTCTTGTATGTACCGATAATACGTTTTTAGTTCTTTGTCGGTATAATCATTTATATCAACATCACCTTTCCCACCCATCATGTGATAAGCATATTGTTTAACATTAATAGGTATCATAGGAAAAACATCTCTAAAGAAACTAAAATCTTTATATTCATTTAAAGCTCTTTGTCTTGTTTCTGGGTCTTCTATTGAATATATTTCGTAAAGTTGTGGGTCATTGTACTTAGCAGTTTCTACTCGTCTAACGTAGTTTTCAGCTTCTTTAGCGGCATCAGCTGCATATGTAGACTTTGCAAGGTCTTCTTCTGTTGCATAATTTACAGGAGGGTTATCTAAAAGAGTTGGAAGAGGTATAAGACCAGCTTCTACCCTAGCTTCATTTTCTATATCCAAAGCAATTCTAGCTTCAGCTGCTGCTACTTGTTTAGCGTAGTCTGCATCATAATTCTGAACAGGTTGTACATCTGGAAGATCATTATTTACAACGCCACCACCCACAAATGCATTAATACCCTTCTCTTTAACTGCTGCTAAGAACTCAGGAGTAAATGTATAGTAAGCTCCCGCTCCAACGTCAGTATCACCTGCAAAAGCAAACTTTCCTGAATCTTCAAAATTCCCAGTATTAGGCATTGATAATTCAAAAACCTCATCTTTAACTTTTAATTCTTGTAAAATTTTTCTTAAAGTTTTAGTCATTTCTTTGTACTGAGCCATTACAATTTCATTATCGCCACCTTCTTTTACAGGTTGCATATAATCAATATGTATTCCTGCTTTGCCTTCTGCAGCTGCGTCAAGCACATTCTTTCTTAATGCCAAAGGATTAAGAACTGGTCTGCCTTTATTTTCAAAGAAATCTTTTTTGTATGGTGCATCAACGTTTGGCAAGTCTACGCTTTTTGCTTTTGGCGTTACGCTTGATGGGTTTAATTCAGTAGGGTATAGCCTTGCTGCTTTTACATAACGAGGATCTAAAGCACCTCGCATGTATTGTAAAAGAGTCACATCTCTTGCAAGTTTGTTTTTAGCATCATATGGCAAGTCTTTTAACGCTTCCATTTTATCGTATCTTTTCATCATCAAAGATCTGCGTTGGGTTGGTGTTTTAGATAAAAAATCTTGCCTTAACTCTTTTAAAATTTGACTTTCGGCCTCTATCTTTCTAATGGAAGTGCCTGAAGCTAATCTATTAAAATTTAAAACACCCTCTGAATTTGCTGACTCTTGCATTAAAGCAACTTCAATTTCGTCAATTTCTTTGGCTATTCTAGATCTCATGTCTGTTAACTTTGGAGTATTTAAATCTTTTTTTGGAGTTTTATTTTTAAGATCCATTAGCACTTTTACTAAATGATTTCTTCTTTTAATGGTGTCATCAATATTTAAAAACCTTTCTGATACAAGTTTAAACTCACCTGTTATTGGGTCTTTCATGTTATCTTCAATAAACGTCGGCCAACTTAACCCTCTTTCTTTGTAATCTTTCATATCAAAATAGCCTTTGCCTTTTGCTATATCTTCAGCGTAATCTGACTGAGCTCTTGCAATTGAAACGTAACGATCTGGCAATCCATTATTTACTCTGTCTAAACTTACCTCATCTATCTGTTTTGCAAAATCTGCAATCTCACTTACTTCTGGAATACCTAATTTTTTATGAGCCTTAACAAACTTGGCATACAACTCAGGGATATCAGTAGGATCCTTTGTTTGTAATTCTAGAAGTTCATTTCGAGTAAATTGCATACTTATTCTTGTATCATCAAGAATTTTATTTATACTAAAAGAGCCATCTCTTACATATTCTTTTAAAACGTTTGAAAATTGAGTTGGGGAAACTTCATTAGTGTAATCAAAAAGTGCAACGTTCTCGTAATATTCATTAAAATGATCTTTTCCTGTACGACCAGCCCCACTTAAAATTCCTCTTGCTCTGTAAACTTTTTGTACTTCTTCAAAAGCACCTTCAATTGTAGACCCACCAGGCCATTCACTTTCAGGGGCTCTTCTAATATCAAATAGACTTCCTTGCCGTCCATTTAAATAGTTATCAATACCTTTTTTACTAATGGGTGCATCTGCCCCTCTGTTAGTGGTTCCCAATAAATCAGAAAAATATTTAATTGCTTTAGGGTGAGGGTTACCCAACTCATCTATAAAATCTAAAGCTTGTAACTCAGCTTTTTTAACATTACCAAAGCCTAGTAATTTTTTTGTCCATTGGTTTAAAGGAAGTTCATTAGGAAGGTTTTCAGTATTTAAAGCTACACGAGCTCCCGAAATTAAACCTTTGATTAGGGTGCCGTATCTAGTTCCAGGATAATCTAGGTCTTCTATCATCTCGGCAGGTTCAAACTTATCGTAAGGAATAGGTTTAGGTGGCTTCGGTCTTTTTGGCCCTACTCTTCTTGCGCTTCGTACATCTGGAGGAAGTTGTTGAACAGGTGAAGTTACAGCAGGGGCTACTTCTTTAACAGGGGTTACGTCTAATGTATCTTCAGCAGTCTTGGTAAGAGCTTTTGCTGCACCACGTCCGCCACGAAGAATCCTAAACAAAGGAAATAAACTAGCGCCACTAAGTCCAGACAAAGCACTATATCCCAAGCCCCCTAAAGTTCTGCCTTCTTTAAAACTTTCTTTGGCTCTTTGTCCAAACTCACCTACTTCATATACGGCTAATGCATCTCCCACACCTGGGCTAAGACTTATGCCGACTTGATCTATTACTGGTAGTTCTTCAAACTTAGCGTAGGCATCACGAACGTTGCCTTCTTTTACTAGGTCATTTATCTCTGATGTAATCTCTGCTCTACTCATGCGTAGTCAAAGACTTATACCATTTGATATGGTTGTCTTTCTCCTTGGTCCATCATGTTCTGTATCATCATCAAGTCTTGGTCTGACAAAGTTTGCCCGCTTGTTTGTAATAATTCTTGCAACTCTTCTTGTAGTGATTTTCTTCTGTTGCTTTCATCTTCAATAGGATTATTGACATAAGATGCTAAAAATCTATCGGCATTACTTACTGTTCCTCTAGAACTTTGAGGTAGCCTTGGAGCCGTTACAGTAGTTTCTCCCCCAGCGTATTTAAAATCTACCCCTCTGCCTACAAGAATATCTTTGTAAGTAAGTTCGCCATCTCCTGTTAAGTCAGGGAAAGAACTATTTGACGGGCCACCTTTAGAATATTCTGGTAGCATGTCCGTTTCTTGGCTTACAGGGGTGTCTCCCATATTTACTTGAAGCTCTGAACTCGGCAGCATTTCCATTTGTTGTCTCCTCGGCAGCATTTCCTTGTGTTGTCTCAAAGGCATATCAGGACCCATAAGAAAAGAGAAAGGTTTTATGCCTTGTTGAGCGTCTATCTCTTGCATTCTGTTATTTTCCATTTCTTGACTATAAGATTGTCTAACTCTTTCTATATATTCACCAGTAGCATCACCTATCTCTTGCGCTTTGTTAGATGCAATTTGAATTACTTGATCAAGGCCTATTTTTAACCCTGCTAAATCTTTGCCGAATTGTTCTGGAGAATTAAACATCATATTTTTTCTAGATGCATCTTCGCTAAACCCTTGAGTTGCATCAATAGCACCTACTCCAAGTGCTCCTACCGCAGCCTCTGTTCCTCGTCTTAAACTATCATTTATTGAGGCGCCCCTTGCCCCTGCTACTAGTTGGCCTGGTTGTCCTACAGTAAATTTACCACTACCCAACCCAGCTTTAGTTCCAATCATTCCTTGGTATGGTATGTCTTTTAAATTTTTAGCTCTGCCTAGAGATCCTAGCCCTCTTGCTAATGAAACGCCTAATCCCCCAGCATAACCTGGAACGTTGCCTCCAAATTGATTGCCAGGACCAAATTGAATGTCACCCATCATGTCTTGAGTGTCGTAAGAAATGTTTCTTCTTTCTGGTAACATGTTTTGTGCTTTTTGTTCTGGAGTTAATTGTTGTAAAAAATATTCTTCTCCTGTCCTTCTATCTTGCTCAACTCCAAAACCTTCTGGCATATTTGAAGTATCTTGTGAGGCTTGAGGTAAAGAAGAGAAATCTACATTCGGCATTATATTTTTAGGAAGCGAATTTAAAAATTCTAAATTTAAATTTTGTTGTGGTAAGGATGTTATGCCTTGTTTTTGAATCTTTGGAAAATTTTGAATCTTTGGAAAAGCCTTGCCCTTTATTTGATTTTTCATTACGCCTTTTAAATTTCTAAAAAAACCCATATTTATACCTATCTGATTGCTTGTTGCATAATATCTTCACTCATAAGAGTTTCTTCTAGAAATTGCAAATCTTCAATTGTTAATCCCAATTCTTGTAAAAATTGATTTATTTCTTCTTCGCTGGCTCCATTTGCCATCATTTGTTCAACCATTTGTTGAATTTGTTGTAGTGCCTGTATGGCTTCTTGTTTTTCGCCCTCAGAAAAGGATGCTTGATCTTGACCCATACCCATATCTACAGGAGCAGGTTGCATTTGTTGAGGATTCATTTGTTGTCCATCTGACATCATGCCTACTTCTTGTTCTAACATTTCTAATTCATCCATCGTCTTGTCCTGTAAGGAAGGGTGCGAATCCACTAGTGGAGAGGAGAGAGTCGATATGAACGCTTTCAAATGAACCCGCAACCCTAATTCAATATAGATTTGATTGTAACATCATAAAAACCAAAAAAGATAGGTTTGTTGTAGAAATGGATTTCGTATAAGAGATACATAGTGCTAGGGTGTATTATATATAATTGGCTTCGGTTATCATGCCTTGCAAATTTTAGCAGCCCGATCCCCCCTCCGTTTTGCATCTGGAATAGAGTCCCAAAAAAAAAGGCCACTTGCGTGACCTCTTTCTTGTTGTGGTTTAGTTTAATTAAGTTGTCTTAATTCTCCCTCTTGTGTCAGATCGTCTAGACTGTTAACCAAGTCTTGTGCTTGTTGTGACACAACCCCATTCTCTACCAACACTAGATCGTTGATGATGAGGTTCTTAACCTCTGTCTCAGTCCCTAGTGCTATCAAGTCTCCACCTTCAGTTAGTTTAAAGGTTATATTCATGTTGCCTCCTTTGTTATTGCTTATGAATAATTTATTTTAGCACGACTTTGTCTACTTTGAGTGATTTAATTTAACTCATTTCGTCAACCAAATATTGCCGTC
>Ga0114915_1000887_pt1 | contig 13212 bp, 10 predicted proteins | sample MalvirAntarct_55_FD_87288 | JGI IMG/M metagenome (GOLD analysis project Ga0114915, IMG submission 87288) | Marine viral communities from the Global Malaspina Expedition - Malaspina viral metaG Antarct_55 | ecosystem: Environmental > Aquatic > Marine > Oceanic | place: South Georgia Island...
CACGATCCGGGGGGCGCGTGGTCTTTAGTTCCGTCATTTTTATCTTCTATTTCCTGCCCGTCTTCCTGCTTGGCTACTATGTGTCCGGCTGGCGGACGGCCGTTCTCCTGACGGGCAGCGCCTTCTTCTATACCTGGGGAGAGGGCCCGTACCTCTTCCTGCTGCTGGCGATGATCGCCCTCAACTATGGCGGCGCGCTTCTGCTGGTGCGCCTGGCTGAGCGCAGGGTCCGCCAGCTGGCGTTCGGGGCGCTGATCGCCGCCGATTTCGGCGTACTGGGCTTCTTCAAGTACGCCAACTTCGTGGTGGAAAACTTCAACGCCGTGTGGCCCGGGCCACCTGCGCCCTCGCCGGATGTGGCGTCGCCGCTGGGCATTTCCTTCTTCACCTTCCAGCTCGTGAGTTATCTGGCTGACGTCCATCGTGGGGCCGTCAAGGTGGAGCGGGACCCGACGAAATTCGCCGCCTACATCCTGATGTTCCCGCACCTGATCGCCGGGCCGATCGTGCGCTACGCCGATATCCGCGACGAGATGCACGCCGACCGCAGCCGCAGCGAACGCCGCGGCCTTGGCGTCCAGTACTTCATCATCGGGCTCAGCCAGAAGGTGCTGGTGGCCAACGCCGTCGCGCCCCTGGCCGACCACGCCTTCGCCCTGGACCCTTCCGGGCTGGCGTCCACAACGGCCTGGCTGGGGATCTGGGCTTACAGCCTGCAGATCTATTTCGACTTCTGCGGCTATTCCAACATGGCCATCGGGCTGGCCTTCCTGATGGGGTTCACCTTCCCCAAGAACTTCGACTACCCGTATGTCTCGCGCTCCATCACGGAGTTCTGGAGGCGCTGGCACATCAGTCTTTCCAGCTGGTTCCGGGACTACGTCTACATCCCGCTAGGTGGGAATCGCCACGGCCTGGCGCTGACCGTGCGCAACCTGTTGATCGTCTTCTTCCTGACCGGGCTCTGGCACGGGGCGGCCTGGCGCTTCATCGTCTGGGGGCTCTATCACGGGGCCTTTCTGATCCTGGAGCGCTTCGGGCTGCGGGCCATCCTAGAGCGCCTGCCGACGCCGGCGCAGCATCTCTACGCCATGCTCGTGGTGATGGTCGGGTGGGTGTTCTTCCGAGCCGACAGCCTGCCGCACGCCCTGCAGTATCTGGGCGCCATGGCGGACCTCTCGGCCTCGCCGGGCCAGGACCTGCAGCTGGCGATCCTGCTCAACGCCGAGATCATCGCCGCGCTCGTGGTCGGCTCGGTGTTGTCGGTTCCGGTGATGCCGCGGATCATGAGCCTGCTGAAGCGCCCCATGGCCGAGCAGGATGACGGGGCCCTGGGGCCGCTCGACACCCGGCGGGCGCATGCCTATCCGGTCCTGCTCCTGGCCTTGGGCTTCGTGCTCAGCGTCAGCATCCTGGTTGGCTCGACCCTGAATCCGTTCCTCTATTTCCGGTTCTGATCATGACGGCGTCGCGGCGGCATTGGCAGGCTCTGATCGGGATAGTCCTGATTTTGGTCGCAAGCGCGTTCCTTGCGCCCCCCTTCATCAAGGAGCCGGGCATCGTTGAGAACCGGGTCTTGGCGCAGAGGCCCAACCTGCCGCAGCACCTTTCCCAGATCTCAGGCTTCATGAAGGGCGCCGACGCCTATGTGGCCGATCAGTTCCCAGCCCGCCCCTATCTCATCGCCGGTTTGAACCGACTGCGAATGCTGGCTGGAGTCAGCGGGTCGGACTCCGTGCTTGTGGGGAAGGACGGCTGGCTCTTCTATGACAACGGGAGTCACATGGGCGCGGTGCGCAACGACCCCCCAATGCCCGAGCCGGAGACGCAGGCCTGGCTGCAGGTCCTGGCGGGCCGGACCGAGGCGCTGCAGGCGCGGGGGGCGACCTATCTGGTCGTCGTTCCGCCGCTGAAAGAGGCCATCTATCCGGAATATGGACCGCGCTGGTTTGCAGGCCCAGAAACCGAGCGACCGGCGGTCCTGCTCTCTGCCCTCGCAGACGCCTCCGGGGCCGGTGAGGTGCTCTACCTCGAGGCGCCGCTCATCGAGGCCCGGCGACAGGGGCTGAAGACCTTTAGTCGGCACGAGACCCATTGGACGGGCCACGGCGCCTATTTCGGCTACCAGGCCATCATGACCCGACTCGCGCAGCTGGGCGTGGCGGAGACGCCCCTGCCCATGAACGCTTTCAAAGACGTCCGGCTCGACCGGCGGCCCGCTGACCTGGCGCTCATGCTGGGGGTCGCAGGCTTCGTCGATATCGATCACCTGCAGTTGGAAAATCCTGAGGGGTTGGCGCGCAGCGAGACGCGCTACCTCACCGACAAGACGGATTGGACCGCCCCGCAAATCATCGACACGGGCCAGGCCGGCAAGCCGGTGCTGCTGATGAACCGCGACTCCTTCTCCAATGCGCTGCTGCCGATGCTGCTGCCGCACTTCAACCGGATCATTCTGACCCACATCCAGGACGGCTTCTGGCGACCGGATCTGATCGACCGTTTCGCCCCGGATGTGGTCCTGCTGCAGGTGCTGGAGAGCGGCGTGCGGAGTGCGAGCGGCGAGGGACCGCCCGCCAGTCCGGAGGCGATCGCGCGAATCAAAACGGCGATCCAGAAGGTGTCGCCGGAGCCGCTCATGGCGCCCCCGCCCGCGGATCTGGTCGCAACGCTCGACCAGGCGGTCGTTGCGAGCAACTGCAATCTGGAGGTCACGACGCTGGAGGCCGCCCTGATCGACGGCTCGGTGCTGACCGTCGGAGGATGGTTCGCCGTTCTGTCGGATTGGAGCTCGCCCCCTGAGGCCTGGGTGCGCCTCCAGGGACCGGGCGGCGATTTCGTGGCGCAGATCACCACCGACCAGCCCCGCCCGGACGTCGCCGCACACCTGAAGGACTCTCGCGGCGAACGGAGCGGCTTCCACGGCCGCTACGGACTGCCCGAGCTCTCGGGAGAGGGCTATGCCGCGTCTATCTACCGGCGCGCCCACGGAGGCTGGCAGGTCTGCCGTTCGGCGCTGAGGCTCGCGCGGAGCGCCCGCTGAAGGGGTTCCTCTCAGCCCACGCTGCGGGTGAGGGCCGCCAGACGGGTCTGCTGGGCGTGGACCGGGTTGGCCGCGGCGCCGGACAGCTGGAAACGATCGACGGACTCGGCGAGGGCGGCGGCGTGCTGGTCCAGGGTGCGGGTGGCGGCGTTGGCCTCCTCGACCATGGCGGCGTTCTGCTGGGTGACCTTGTCCATATCGGTGATGGCCGTGTTCACCTGGGCCAGACCCACCGACTGCTGCTCGGCCGAGGCGGCGATGGCGGCGATAACGTCGGAGATTTCGGTGACCTTGCCGACGATGCCGTTGAGAACCTCGCCGGTCTGGCCCACCAGATCGACGCCGCTCTGGACCTGCTGGCCCGAGATCTCGATCAGCCCCTTGATCTCTTTGGCGGCGTCGGCCGAGCGCTGAGCCAGGGCGCGGACTTCCGAGGCGACCACCGCGAACCCGCGGCCGGACTCCCCGGCCCGGGCGGCCTCGACCCCGGCGTTGAGGGCGAGCAGGTTGGTCTGGAAGGCGATCTCGTCGATCACCCCGATGATCTTGCTGATCTCCTGGGCGGATGTGGCTATCTGGCCCATGGCGGTGACGGCCTGGCCGACCACCTCTCCGCTGCGTGCGGCGTCTCCGCGAGCCGCGGCCATGGCGCCATTGGCCTGGCGCGCGCCGGACGCCGTATTGCGAACGGTGACGGTGATTTCATCGAGGGCTGCTGCGGTCTGCTGCAGACTGGCGGCCTGTCGCTCGGTGCGGTGAGACAGGTCATCCACGGCGGTGGTGATTTCCTGGGAGCCGGCGCGGATTTCGCCGGCGGCCGTGGCGATCGCACCAAATGCGCCTTCCAGTTGGCCGACCGCGGCGTTGAAGTCCGACTTCAGAGCCAAATAGTCCTGGGCCACGGCGACCTCGATCCGGGCGCCCAGGTCGCCGCGGGCCAGGCGCGACAGCGCCTTGGCCATGGCTTCAACGAGCGCCTTCTGGTCCTGGCTGGCGCGCTCAAAGGCCGCTTCGGCGGCGGCCAGCCGGCGATCCAGTTCTCCCCGGGCGGCCTGGGCTTCGTCCTCCAGCTGCGCCCGGACCTCGGCGTTCTCGCGGAACACTACGACGCTGGCGGCCATCTGGCCGATTTCGTCCCCGCGCTCGGCGCCCGGGATGACCTCGACCCTTTCGCCAGCCGCCAGCCGCCGCATGACCCCGCTCATCCGGGAGAGGGCGGTGATCACCAGGCTTTCGAAGTAGAGAGCGCCCAGCACCACGCCGACCACGGTGGCGACGCCGATCACGATGCTGATGGTGGTGGCCATGGCCAGGATGCGGTCGGCTTCGGCGCCGGCGGGCGCCTCCGCGACCATGCGCAACAGGGCGACGTTGAGCCCAGCCAGGGCCAGCATGGAGGCCATGCCGACGCCCCAAGGGAGACGCCTGCGGGCCTTGATCGTCTTCAGCATCGATTATGTCACTCGTTCAGTCGCGACCCAGGCGCCCCACCGCCGGCCGGAGATGGAGGCGATCCTGCGGCAGGAGCCTGGACACTTGGTTAACAGGACTGGAGGCTTCGTGGGGCGGTGGCGGGCGGCGGGCTGCCGCACCCCGCTTCGGGGCGACGACATGGCGGCGAGAGCCGTCTGACCCTACATCGATGCGATGACCTTCCCGTCGGGCCTCCAGACGCTGCTCAGCGACATCGCCGCCTGCCGAGCCTGCGCCGGCGACCTCGTACCCGAGCCGCGGCCGGTGGTGCGGGTGAGGCCCGAAACCCGGCTGTTGATCTGCGGCCAGGCGCCGGGCCGGCTGGTGCACGAGACCGGCTTGCCATTCAACGATCCCTCCGGCGTGCGCCTGCGCAGCTGGATGGGGATCGACCGGGAGACCTTCTACGATCATCCGGCGATCGGCGTGGCGGCGATGGCCTTCTGCTTTCCCGGGACCAATCCCAAGGGCGGGGACTTCCCGCCGCCGGCCCGCTGCGCCCAGCTCTGGCGACCTCAGCTCCTGGCGCAACTGCCCCAGGTCGAACTGACCCTGCTGGTGGGCTCCTACGCCCAGGCCTGGGCGCTGGGGGCGGCGCGCAAGGCCACGATGACAGAGACTGTGGCGGCCTGGGCTGAGTATGGGCCGGGCATCCTGCCGCTGCCGCACCCATCCTGGCGCAACACCGCCTGGCTGAAGCGCAATCCCTGGTTCGAGGCCGAGGTCACGCCCTATCTTCGCCAAAGGGTGGAGGCTCTTTTGCGCGCATGACTCGTCTGACCGTCCTTCTCTTCGCCCTGATGCTCGGAGCCTGCACGCCGCTCATGGTCCAGACCGCTGGCCAGCCGCCCCTCGGTTTCGAAGGCCCGCGCCTGGCCGGCGACCGCTTTGTCAGCTTCGACGGCGCACGGCTGGGCCTGACCAGCTGGGAAGCCCAGGATGGCGCGCCGGACGCCGTGATCGTCGCGGTGCATGGCATGAACGACTACGCCAACGCCTTCCACCTGGCCGCGCCCTATTGGGCCGAGCACGGGGTGACCACCTACGCCTATGACCAGCGGGGCTTTGGTCGCTCGCCCAACCGCGGGGTCTGGCCGGACGAGACGGTGCTGCAGGAGGATCTGCGGACTCTGGTCTCCCTGGTCCGCGCCCGCCATCCCCATGCCCTGGTGGTGGTGGCCGGCGAGAGCATGGGCGGGGCCGTCGCCATCCGCGCCTTCGCCTCGGAGCGGCCCCCCGCCGCGCACCGGCTGGTGCTGATGGCGCCGGCGGTCTGGGGGTGGTCGACCCAGCCTCTGCCCTACAAGACCGCCCTGTGGTTCGCCGCCCATGTCACCGGCCCCAAGGTCTATACGCCGCCGAGCTGGGTCACCGACCGAGTGAAGCCCACCGACAATATCCCTGAGCTGCAGGCCATGGGCGCCGACGAGTTGATGATCTGGGGCGCGCGGTCCGACACGCTCTATGGCTTGGTGGACCTGATGGAGAACGCCTGGCGCGATATCGACCGGCTGCAGGTTCCGGTGCTGTATCTCTATGGCCAGAACGACGAGATCATTCCCGAGCGGCCGGCCTTCCAGGCCGCAGCCCGGATCAAGCCCACGGACAGCTCGGCCTATTATGCGAACGGCTGGCACCTGCTGACCCGGGACCTGCAAGGCCAGGCGGTGATGGCCGACATCCTGGCCTTCATCGGGGATCCCGAGGCGCCTCTGCCGTCTGGGGCGCCGCCCATTCCCACCGCCCCGGGCGGCGATGACTGGACGCCGCTCGCCGAGCATGCGACGGCGGGCTTGTGAGGGCGCAGCCTGCGGGCTAGAGCCGACAAAATTGGTTTCAAACGCAACGATCCCGTGAGCGCATGACCCTGTTCGATTCCGCCGACTTCGATGGCCACGAGGCCGTTCATGCCTTTGCCGACGAGGCCACTGGGCTGCGCTGCATCATCGCGGTTCATTCCACCGCCAGGGGGCCGGCGGCCGGCGGTTGCCGCATGTGGCCGTTCCCGACCTCGGCCGACGCCCTGCAGGACGCCCTGCGGCTGTCGCGGGCCATGTCCTACAAGAACGCCATGGCCGACCTGGACCTGGGCGGCGGCAAGGCGGTGATCATCGGCGATTCCCGCACCCAGAAGTCGCCCGCCCTGTTCGAGGCCTTCGGCCGGGCGGTCGACGCCGTGGGCGGCGCCTATTGGACGGCCGAAGATGTGGGCGTCTCGCCGACGGACCTGATGCACGCCCGCCGGCACACCCGCTTCGTGGCGGGGCTGGAGGGCCATGCGGCGGCCTCTGGCGATCCGAGCCCGGTCACGGCCGAGGGTGTGTTCCGCGGCATCAGCCTGTGCGTGCGCCGGGCGCTGGATCGCGATCTGTCCGGCGTGACGGTGGCGATCCAGGGGGTCGGCCATGTGGGCGCCTATCTGGCCCAGAAGCTGAGCGCCGCCGGCGCACGACTGGTCATCACCGACGTCAACCGCGAGGTTCTGGCCCAGGTGGCGGCCCAGACGGGCGCCATGATCGTGGGGCCCGACGAGATCTTCGACGTCGAGGCCGACGTCTTCGCCCCCTGCGCCCTGGGCGGCGCGATCAGTGTCGAAACCCTGCCGCGCCTGCGCGCCAGGATCATCGCCGGCGGAGCCAACAACCAGCTGGCCGACCCGGTCATTGGCCAGACCCTGTTCGACCTTGGCCTGCTCTATGCGCCGGACTATGTGATCAACGGCGGCGGCATTATCAATGTGGCCGGGGAAATCCGCGCCCTGGACGCCGGCCAGACCTTTGATCCGGCCTGGGTGGAGGCCAAGCTCTCACGCCTGATGCTGACCCTGGAGGAGGTGCTCGACCGCTCCCTGGCCGAGCGGCGTCCGACGCACGAGGTGGCCGGCGAGATGGCCCGCGAGCGGATCGCCCGCGGGCGCAGCGTTCTTGCCGCCCAATAGGGTTCACCCCGCCGGGGCCATCCGATCCTTGCGCGGCTCGCGCACCATGAACAGCAGCAACAGCAACCCCGCCGTCAGGAAGGCGATGGAGGTTCCGAAGACGCTCTCATAGCCCAGGGTGGCGGCCATGATCCCGCCCACCAGGGGACCCGCTGAGGCCATGACCCCCTCGGCGGTGGAGGAGAGCGCGATGCGCATGGGCAATTCGTCCCGCGATCCGAACTCCAGGATCATGGTCTGGGCGCTCATCATGTAGCCCGACTGGGCTGCGCCGAGGCCGAAGAAGGCGACGAAGATGGCGGCCACCTCGTGGACATTCATCAGCAGTACGGTGGCGGCGATCCAGATCACCAGGGAGCTGACCAGCACGACGCGGAAGCCGGTCTTGTCGCCCAGATAGCCCCAGACCAGATTCGACAGGGTGTCTGCGCCGAGGAAGGCCAGGCTGAGCAGGCCGATATTGGCCCCGGTCAGCTCGATCGTGGTGCTGACATAGAGAATGTAGAACGGGGTCGCCATCCGCCCGGTGATGCTGAGCATCTGGACGATCAGGAAGAACATGTAGCCCCGGTCCTGGGAGATCAGGCGTGGGAAGTCCTTCAGACGTTCCAGGAAAGGCGTCTGGACCCGGGTGGTCGGCGGCTCCGGCTCGATCATCAGGAACTGCAGCGCCCAGAGGCCCATCGAGGTGAGGATGGTGGCGAACAGGAAGGTCGAGGCATAGCCATTGCCCAGCAGGTTGCCTTCGATGAAGTACTTCCCCGCCACCCAGGCGAGGGCCGCGGCGATGACCCCGCCGGTGGCGTTGCGCCAGGCCTGCAGCCGACCGCGCCGGCTGATCGGGATCACCTTGGCCATGAGCAGCGAGAAGACGACCCGCTGGGTGCCCATGAAGAGGCCGAACATGAACATGAAGGCCAGAATGGCGATCACCAGGGGCTGGCCCGAGAGGAACCAGCCGGCCAGCGCCATGCCCAGGATCTGAACTCGCGCCAGACCGCCCATCCAGACGGCGGCGGGCATGACCCGCTTGCGGTGCTCGATCTGGGTCGCCCCGAAGATGGGCGAGATCATGCCGCCCACCTGCTGCAGGGCCAGGCCCAGCCCGACGATGAAGCTGGAGCCCGAGATCAGGTAGAGATAGGCCGGCAGGAAGGTCGGCGCATTGACCAGCCGGAAGCCGGTCATGCCCAGCATGCCGTGAAGGTAGTGGGCGATATAGTTGCGCTTCAGATTGGCCCAGACGAACTTTTCGTATTCGACTTCGCGCTCGGCCAGGGTCTTGCCGTCGTCGTCAGCATGGATCACGACCGCCTCATCGGCGATCGGTGGTTCCTCGGTGGTCTTTTCCAATAGCGTCCCTGCCGCGCGGGGGTCGCAAAGGGTCGCGCGGCGGCTCCCCAAAATTATGATCTGCTAAAACAATCGCTCCGTCCTATCAGAGTCCTTCGACCTGAAAAGCCGATTTCTCGCCCGCGCCAAAATTGAGCGCACAGCCATGCTGCGCCCTCAGGCGGCGCTCGCCAGGGGGCCGGCCAGGGTGACGTCCACCTTGACCACCATGCGGCTGGCGCCCGGATCGCCCAGGATGGAGCCGCTGATCGGCGCGGCCTCGGCCGGGGTGCGGCTGACGGCGACGGGGATCAGGTCGGCGGCCTCGGCCAGGCCATTGGTGGGATCGAAATCCATCCAACCAAAGGCCGGCAGAAAGACCTCGCACCAGGCATGGGTGGCGCCGGCGCCGCGCACGCTCTCTAGGCCCGGCGAATAAAGGTAGCCGCTGACGAAGCGGGCGGCGAAGCCCACCCGGCGCAGGGTCTCCACCATCAGCCAGGCGAAGTCGCGGCAGGTGCCACGGCCAAGCTCCACGGTTTCATGCGGCGCCTGGGTGCCCTCCTCTTGGCGGGCCTCATAGTCGAACTGCTGGTGGATGGCCCGGTTGAGGCGCAGCACGTAGTCCAGCGCAGGCTCGCCCGTGCTCGGCGCCAGCCCATGCAGCCAGCGCAGAAGCAGGCCTTCGGGATCGAGGGTGACCGGCTCGATATAGGGACCCAGCACCGCCCGGTCGGTGGGGGGATAGACGATCGGCGTGGCGGTGCGGGGATCGTCCACCTCCTGCGGCTCCAGGGGGGCAGGGAAGCGCTCGATCTCCAGTTCGCTGAGGATGAAGAACTCGTCGGACTCCTCGCTGACATTCAGCTGGCAAACGCAGTTGCCATAGGCGTCATAGCGCCAGCGGGTTTCTCCCCGGGGGGAAAAGGTGAGGGCGCCCTTCACCACGCGCAGGGCGTGGCCGCCCCTGGGGCGCACCAATAACTGGTGCGGCCCAAAGGCGACCGGGCGCTCGTAGGCGTAGCGGGTTTCGTGGCGGATGATCAGGCGGGACATGTGCGCGCTGCTAACACGCCCTGGCGGCGAAGGTTCCTATTCTCTCCCGTTGCGACGCCCGGTCAGGCGGTGGTCGCGGTCGGCCGCACGATGATCTCGTTCACGTCCACCTCCGGCGGTTGCTCGATGGCGAAGCGCACGGCCCGGGCGATGGCTTCGGCAGGAATGGCCTTTTTGCGATAGTCGTCGATGAAGGCCGCCGTCTCCGGGTGGGTGATGGTCTCGGCCAATTCCGAGGTCGTGACGCCCGGCGAGACAATGGCCACGCGCACCTTGTCGGTCTCCTGGCGCAGGGCCTCGGAGATCACCCGCACCGCGTACTTGGTGGCGCAATAGACCGCCGCGGTCGGCAGGATCTGGTGCCCAGCCGTTGAGGCGATGTTGATGATCTGGCCGTGTCCCTGAGCCTCCATGACCGGCAGGGCCGCAGCGATGCCGTTCAAGACGCCCTTGATGTTCACGTCGATCATCTGGTCCCACTCGTCCACCTTCAGGGCGGCCAGGGGCGAGAGCGGCATGACGCCCGCATTGTTGACGATTACGTCCACCCGGCCGAACTGCGCCTGCGCCGCCTCGACGAACGCCTTCACCTCATCGCGGGAGGTGACGTCCAGGCCGTAGACCATGGCCTTGCCGCCATCGGCCTCGATCTGGCGCTTCAGGGCTTCCAGACGTTCCACCCGTCGCGCGCCCAGCACGACGGTCGCGCCGGCCGCCGCCAGTTCGCGGGCCGTCGCCTCGCCGATGCCGCTGCTCGCGCCGGTCACCAGCACCACCTTGTTTGCAATCTCAGTCATGGCCGTCTCCTTGTGTTTGGCGAGGACAAGGATGCGGCGGGTGGAGGATCAGGCGGTAGACCAGTCCTCCGTCGTTCTTGCATGATCCTCCTGGAGGTGCGGGTAAGCCTTGCGGCTAGCCGGACGCCGTGAGAGCAAGTCGCATGGACAATCTCGTGGCTTTGATCGCGCGTCACGCGCCACAGGACGGCATGCACGACATGCCTGTTCCTGGCCTGGCGGTCATACGCTATGGAGCGCCGACCGATCGTGTGCCGGTGCTTCACCAGCCAGCCGTCTGCATTATCGCGCAAGGCGCCAAGGTGGTGATGCTGGCCGACGAGGCCTTCCGCTATGACAGCGCCAGCCACCTGGTGGTGTCGGTCGACCTGCCGCTGACCGGCCAGGTGGTGGAGGCGACGCCGGACCAGCCCTATCTCTGCGTCCGGGTCGATCTGGACCCGGCCCTGCTGCGGGAACTGATGCTCCAGCGGCCGCCGGCGCCTGGGGCCGAGACCTCGCGCGGTCTGCATCTCAGCCGCAACACGCCCGAACTCACTGACGCGGTGGCCCGTCTCCTGCGGCTGCTGGACCGGCCGCAGGATGTGGCGGTGCTGGCGCCGATGATCCGACGGGAGATCCACTACTGGCTGCTGACCGGCGACCAGGCGGGCATCGTGCGCCAGATCGGCGCGCCGGACAGCCGGCTGTCCCAGGTCAGCCGCGCCATCGCCTGGATCCGCGACAATTTCGACCGGCCATTCAGCATCGAGCGGCTGTCGCAGGCCGCGGGCATGAGTCCCTCGGCCCTGCACCACCACTTCAAGGCGGTGACGGCCATGAGCCCGCTGCAATATCAGAAGCAGATTCGCCTGCAGGAGGCCCGCCGCCTGATGCTCGGCGAGGCGGCCGACGCCCAGGCCGCCGGCTTTCAGGTCGGCTATGAGAGCCCCTCCCAGTTCTCCCGTGAGTACGCCCGCCTGTTCGGCGCACCGCCGGCCCGCGACGCCGCGCGGCTGCGGGCCAGCGGACCCGTGCCGGTGGAGGTTTAGGGCGCCGTTGCCTTTACGGCTCGGCCGGCAGGACGGCCAGCAGGGCGCGGGTGAAGCCGGCCGGGGCCACGGTCAGGTGGTCCTCGTCGTCCAGCACGGTCGATCGTAGGCTCAGGCTCGGATAGTGGCGGGATTTCAGGACCTGTTCCATGGCCTGCATTTCGCCGACCATGTCGTAGCGCGAGGCGTGGCGCGGGGTGGGGCCAAGGGTCTCGAAGGCGCCGATATACATGAAGACCTCGGCCGGAAGGTCAGTGTGGCTCTGCGCATAGTCGACCTCCATCTTCATGATGTGGCGCTGGCCGAACCAGAAGGAGGGGCTGCCCAGCACATAGGCCTGGAACATCTCCGGATCGGTGAACAGGATCTGCGCGCCCAGCAGGCCGCCATAGGAGTGGCCCAACAGCACGCGGGCCGCGGGATCGGCCCGGAACCGTCCCTCGATGAAGGGCAGGACCTCGGACTTCAGATACGCCTGGTAGGCGTCGCCGCCCCCATGGACCCTGGCGCAGCTGGAAGGCGGATTGCAGGGGACCGGCGTGTAGTCGCGGCTGCGGGACGCCGCGCCTCCCTCGTTCTTGGCGTAGGACAGGCCGACCAGGATGAACTCCTCAAGCACCGGACCATCCAGGTTAACCCGGCGGGCGATCTGGCGGAGGATCGGAAAGCCGTAGTCGGCGTCGGTGACATAGAGGGTGGGATAGCGTCGCTGCGGTTCCGCGCCATAGCTGGCCGGCAGGCTGACAAAGACCTCGTAGTCCCGGCCCGAGACCGGATCGGGCACGGTCCAGACCTGGGTGTCTTTGAGGACGTAGGGGCCGCCTTCGGGGGACGTCGTCGCGGATTCTGCGTCCGCGGTTGGCGGGGCCTGGGCGTCGGCCCTTTCGACGCAGGCTGAGCCGAGCATCGCCGTCGCCAGGATTGCGGCCAAGCCGAATGATCTCATCGTCCACCCCCGAAGCTCCACCTTACGCAGCTAGAGCGCCAATGTGGCGAAACTCGGATGTTCGGGCCTCGCTCAAGGGGTGGGGCCCGCCCTATTCGGCAGCTCCCACGGCGACGCTGGACAGCAGGGCGGCGAGCTCGGCCTGACGGGCGCAGCCGGTCTTTTCCAGTACGCGGCGCAGCTGGTTGCGCACGGTGTTGATCGAGACCCCGCCGGCCTGGGCCAGGTCCTCCAGGGTCTTGCCGGCGGCGATGCCCTGGGCCACGCGGGCCTCCGCCGCCGTGAGGTCGAACAGCGAGCGCATGAGGTTCAGCGACGGCGCGCGCTCGCTGCTGACCGTCGTGATCATCAGCAGGGCGAAGCTCTGGCCGAAGATGTCGTGGGCCGAGCGCTTGATGGGGATCAGGTGCAGCACCATGGTCGCCCGGCCCAGCTCGTCGCGCAGGGGAAAGGTGCAGCGCCCGAGGCCCGGCGCGGCGTCGATGGTCTTCAGGGCGTCGGTCAGCATCTGCTGGGCGGCCTTGTCGCTCAAGGCCAGCCGATTGCCGGCGCCGAACCGCACCTCGCCGCCGAGCGGCGCCATCCATTCATTGGCC
>Ga0114915_1000888_pt1 | contig 13204 bp, 10 predicted proteins | sample MalvirAntarct_55_FD_87288 | JGI IMG/M metagenome (GOLD analysis project Ga0114915, IMG submission 87288) | Marine viral communities from the Global Malaspina Expedition - Malaspina viral metaG Antarct_55 | ecosystem: Environmental > Aquatic > Marine > Oceanic | place: South Georgia Island...
GATCATCGGGACGTCGAGCGAGTGAATGGACTCGATGGCGAGCCGCCCCATGCCCGGCCAGTTGAAGATGGCCTCGGTGATGATCGCGCCGTTGACGAGGAACGGCAGGCTCAGGCCCATCAGGGTCACGATGGGGAGCATCGCGTTGCGCACCCCGTGGCCGACCACCACCTGCGCGGGAGCGAGGCCCTTGGCGCGCGCGGTCCGGATGTAATCGGCCTGCATGGTCTCGATCATCTCGGAGCGCATGATGCGCGCGTAGGTGGCGGCGCCGAGGATGGCCATCGTGAAGGCGGGCAACAGCGCGTGATAGACGTGATCGGCGAAGCCGACGCCGTAGCCGCCGATGGGGAACCAGCCGAGGCGGAACGCCATCACGAGCAGCAGGATGGGGCCCGAGACGAAGCTCGGGATGCTGATCCCGAGGTAGGCGAGGCCCATGAAGCCGGTGTCGAGCAGCGTGCCGCGGCGCAGCGCGGCGAGCGTGCCGATGAGCAGGCCGAGGAAGATCTCGAAGCTCAGCGCCATGCCGCTCAGGAGAAGGGTGCGCGGGAGCCGCTGCAGGATCACGCGGGTCACGGGCTGGTCGTCTCGGAACGAGCGGCCGAGGTCGCCCTGCAAGAGCCCCCGATACTCCGGCTCCGCGTCGGAGCCCACCGGCGGGGCGAAGGGGACCACGCCGAGGTAGCGCATGAACTGGGTCGGCAGCGGGTCGTTGAGCCCGTGCTCCTGCCGGAACGCCTCGAGCTGGTCGGGGTGGGCGCGCGCGCCGAGGGTGGCCACCGCCGGGTCCCCGATGCCGTTGGCGACGAAGAAGAGGCTGGTCAGCGCGAGCAGCACGATGACGACGCCGATGAGGCTCCGCTTGAGGATCAGCTCGGTCAACGGAGCCTCCCGAAGGGCGAGAGCGCGGCCGCGAAGCGGTTGAGCGGGCTCGTGGGGCGCATGGCGACGCGGCGACGCGGGAGATCCAGCCAGACGTCACGGTAGAAGTTGTCCCAGACGGCGTGGGGCCTGTAGTTCCGCACGTAGGGTTGCCACATCTCCATGGAGACGTCGCTCCACACGAACGCCCACGGCGCGTCGTCGACGAGGATGCGCGACGCTTCGCGGTACATCGCCAGGCGGCGCGGCCGGTCTCGCTCGACCCGCGCCTCGTCGAGGATCCGGTCGAGCTCCGGGTTCGAGTAGAACGCCTTGTTCTCCGAGTCCTCCTCGTGGATGGACCGCGAGTGGAAGAGGATGTCGAGGAAGTTCGCCGGGTCGGGGAAGTCCATCGACCAGCCGGAGAGGAGCATCTGTGCCGTGCGCGGCTTGCCGGTCTCCTGCAGGAAGATCGGGAAGGCCACCTGCTTGATGCGGATGTTCAGCCCGATCTCGCGCAGATCCGACTGGATCAGCTCCCCGTAGCGGCGGCCGGTGTCGCCTTCGCCGAGCCAGACCTCGATCTCCTGCTCGATGCCGTCGGGGTGACCGGCGAGCCGCATCTCCTCGCGGGCGCGCTCCAGATCGTACTCGTGTCGCCCCGGCAGCTCCGGGTCGAAGCCCGGCAGCACGCGGGGGATGGGCTGGCCCTGGAGCGCGAGGCGGTTCGCGCGGGCCCGGCGCCACTGCGCGCGGTTGATCGCGAAGGCCACCGCGCGCCGCACGTGGCGGTCGTCGAAGGGCGCGAGATCGCAATTCATGATCACGCCCCAGATGTTCGGCTGCGGCGCCTCCACCCGGTAGGGCGCCCAGGCCTCCATGTCGCGCAGCTCGAGGTAGTCGCTCGGGGTCTGCCGATGGATGTGGTCGAGGTCGCCGTTGCGGAAGCGCATCACCGCCGGGCCGCGGTCGAGGTTGAGCTCGAACACCTGTCGGTCGACCCAGGGCCGCCCCTCCTCGAAGTAGTTGGGGTTGCGCACGAAGGTCAGCTCGACCCCCGGCTCCCAGTCCTCGAGCACGTAGGCGCCGGTGCCGACGGGGTGGCGGCGGATCTCCTCGCCGTACCGCGCGTACGCCTCGCGCGCGACGGGGTACGCGAAGCTCATCGCCATCGTGTAGAGGAAGGTCTGATCCGGACGGCTCAGCGAGAAGTCGATGGTGTGGCGGTCGATGACCCGGATGCCCGAGACGTGGCTCGCCTCGCCCGCGCGGAAGGCGTCGTAGCCCTCGATGAGCGTGTAGAAGGTCGCCCCGGGAGACGCGGTCCCGGTCGCGAGCATGTGCTCCATCGACCAGCGCACGTCATGGGCCGTGACCTCGCGCCCGCGCCCGCCCTCGAAGCACGGATCGTCGGCGAAGCGGACCCCCTCGCGGAGGCGGAAGCGGTAGGTCCGGCCGTCCTCGCTGGGCTCCGGGACCTCGAGCGCCAGCCGCGGCACGAGGTCCATCGTGTCGCGGTCGTAGTCGAGCAGGCCCTCGAACAGGAGCTTGATGCCCATGTTGCTCAGCTCGTCGAAGGACTTGTGCGGATCGAACCCGCGCACGTCGCTCTCGTGGTGGAAGACGAAGGTGCCGCCGCGCTGGGGCGTCTCGGCGCCCGCCCCCATGTAGCGAGGCCCCGTCGGGGCGTCCGGCATGAACCAGCCGATGGTGACGACCGTGAGCGCGAACAGCCCGATGGCCACCAGGCCGGCGTAGGCCTCACTCCTTCGGGTCGAGCGCATCGCGCAGCCCTTCGCCGAGGAGGTTGAACCCGAACACGGTCATCACGATCAGCACCGCGGGCCACGCGAGCAGCCGCGGGGAGTGGACCATGTACTCCTGACCGTCGCGCAGCATGCTGCCCCAGCTCGCGGTGGGCGGCTTCACGCCGAGGCCGAGGAAGCTCATCGCGCTCTCGATGATGATCATCGCCGCGATCAGCGTCGTCCCGAGCACGATGGCCGGCCCGAGCACGTTCGGCACCACGTGCCGGAAGAGGATGCGCATGTGGCTCATGCCCAGCGCCCGCGCCGCCTGCACGTACTCCAGCTCCGGCGCCTGCAGCGTCTTGGCCCGCGTGACCCGCGCGAGGCGCGTCCAGCTGAGCCCGCCGAGCAGCACGCAGAGGACCCAGAGCGACGGGTCGTCGATGACGCGGTTCAGGGCGATGGCCACGAGCAGGAAGGGCAGCGACAGCACGAAGTTGATCAGCTGGATGATCGTCGCGTCGGCGATGCCGCGGAAGTAGCCGCTCAGGAGCCCCGCGCAGAACCCGAAGCTCCCCGCGATGGCCACCGCGCCGAAGGCGACGGCGAGCGAGATGCGGCCGCCGAAGAGGAGGCGGCTCAGCTCGTCGCGGCCGATGGCGTCGGTCCCGAGCACGAACTGTTCGTCGGGCTCGATGGGCTCGCCGCGGTCCGAGAGGCCGTTCTCGTGGATCTCGTTCGGGTCCATCGGCGCGAGGATGGGGCCGACGAAGGCGGTGAAGCCGACGAAGAGCACCAGTACGGCCCCCGCGAGCGCGCCGCGGTTGTTGCGGAAGCGTCGCCAGGCCCGTGGGTCGCCGATGCCGGCCGGATCCCGGACCAACCCGACGCCGAAGAGCGCGGCGCCGAGCACGAAGAGCGCGGCGCCCGCGATGGGGAGGGCGTTGGGCGACGCCTCGAGCGCGACCTCGAACGCGGGCAAGACCATGGCCGCCAGCCCGAGCAGGGCGACGCCTAAGCCAGTCCGACGCACCGGGCCTCCGTCTCGCGTGTGCTCACGCGGCGGACCTTAGCAAGGCGCCCGCCACCCGCTCCACGGGATTCTTCGGGACGGTTGGAGACGCCTCCCGCGGGTGACCGTGCCCCCGGTGACGTCACTCCTCGCGCGCGCCCACCCCGAAGGGCGTCGGCGCGCCCTGGGTGCAGATGAGCACGTTGTCCGAGGTGAGCCCGGAGCAGGCCCACCCGCGCGGGCACTCGTCGGTCGAGGCGCAGCTGATGGTGCAGACGGGCGCGTCGCCGGCGACGCCGGCCACGCAGAGGCCGTGACGGCAGTCGTCCGCCTCCTCACAGGACTCGCCGGTGCGGCCGTCTCCGCGGCTGCCGTCGCTGCAGCCGACGCAGAGGGCCACCCAGACCAGACCCAGGGCGAGAGATCGCATGGCCCGCAGCCTGCCGCTCGCGCTCACCCGCGGCAACTCGATCGGTGTTCGCTTGAAGAGATCGGCTTCGACGCCCCGCGGCTGGCCGATCGCCTTCGGTGCGAGGCGATCGCGAAATGCGGGCCTCGAGACCCTCCGGACCCCGCTGCACGGGGCTGGCAAGTGCCCGATTTCTCTGTGTTTACGTCTAAGTGTTCCCGTCTTGCGCATTTTGTTTGACACGATTCCATTCAAGGGAATACATTCGCTGGCGTTCGAAAGGTTGGATCCAACGAGCCGATCCCACCCACGCTGAAGCGAGCTGCCATGACCCACCCCGGAAACACGCGAGACGGCTGGAGCGAGCAAGAGCTCGTGGCGATCGAGCGCGCGCATCCGCAGGGCATGACGGTCCAGCAGATCGTCGAGGCCTTCACGGCGCGCGGCGGCAAGCTCACCGAGGCGACCTTTCGGAAGTACGTGCAGCTCGGCTTGCTGCCCCGGAGCGTTCGCGTGGCCCGCAAGGGCAAGCGGCGCGGCTCGCAGGGGCTCTACCCGGCCACCGTGGTCCGCCAGATCGACGAGATCCGGCGGCTCATGGGCCAGGGCTACACGATGGACGAGATCCAGCGCGAGTTTCTCTTCGTGCGCGGGGATCTCGAGGAGCTCACTCGGCGGCTGGACAAGATCTTCACCGCGGTCGAGGGCGTGCTCGCGCAGCGCGAGCGGGAGGGCGACGCGGTCGACGCGCTCGCCAAGAAGCACCTCGACGAGGCGAAGCAGCTCGGTGTGGAGCTGATGGGCCGGCTCGAGGGGATCGAGAAACGAATGTCGCTGCGCGCTCGGATGGCGCGGGCGGTGGTGTAGGGAGCCGCCCGGGTGGGTCCGGGCGACGGTCAACGAGACTTCTGATGTCCATGGGTGCGTTCAGGGAGGACGCGCTCGATGGGAGGAACGATGGCGGACGAACGAGGGGCGATGGAGATGGCGAGCGAGCAGACGGAGGCGGTGGGCGAGCCGCGTACCGAAGGCTCTCTGGCCCTGGCGTTGGCAGAGCCGGAGACGGTGGCGCCGAGCGAAGGTGACGAGCAGCCGCGCCGCAAGCGCGGTCGCCGCAAGCGGCGCAGTCGTGCGCGCGCGCGGACGATCTCGATCCGGCGGCTCAGCAAGACCGAGCTGAACCGGGGCAAGATGCTCTACCCGGAGACGGACTACTGGAAGCCGCGCACGCGCGCGGACTGCGTCGACATGGAGCGGCCTTGCCCGTACGTGTCGTGCAAGTACCACCTCTACATCGACGTCCACCCCGTGCGTGGGTCGATCAAGGTGAACTTCCCCGACCTCGAGGTCTGGGAGATGACCGAGACGTGCGCCCTCGACGTGGCGGACCGCGGCGGCATCACCCTCGAGGAGGTCGGCGAGATCATGAACCTGACCCGCGAGCGCGTGCGGCAGGTCGAGACGGCCGGGCTCGCGAAGCTCTCGGCCATCCAGGACATCGCGCGGCTCAAAGACTACCTCGGCGAGTAGCGGCTCACGCCCGGCGCGCGGCTTCTGTTAGTGCGAGATCCATCCCGGTAGAAGGGGACCTGGCTTGTCCCGACGCTCCAGGGCGGCGTTGCTCCTCCTCGCCGATGCGGTGCATCGACTCGTCGTCGCGCCTTGCCCTGAAACGCCGGTCCGGCGCCATCTCCCTTCTATCGGTCGGATCTCTGCACTAGCGTGATCCGCATGGGTTGGATCACGCAGGCACGAGGCGAGGGGACGCAGGTCGACGCGCCGCAGGGCACGATTCGCAGCTACGCGCCGGCCACGGGGGAGCTGCTCGGCGAGGTGCCGGTCATGGACGCCGAGCGCGTCCGTGACGCGGTGGCCCGGGCGCGGCGCGCGCAGGAGGCGTGGGCGCTCTTGCCCATCGAGGAGCGGTGCGAGCGCATCCGCCGCTTCCGGGACGAGATCGTGCGGCGCGCGGACGAGGTCGTGGAGCTCATCGCGCGCGAGTGCGGCAAGCCGAAAGCCGAGGCGCTCACCCACGAGGTCTTCATCACCGCCGACCTCGCCACGTGGTACGCCCGAGAGGCTCCGCGCATCCTGGCGCCGCGCGAGCTCGACCTGCACCTCCTGAAGCACCGCCGGGCCGAGGTGCTCTACGCGCCGCGGGGCGTCGTGGGCATCATCTCTCCCTGGAACTTCCCCTTCGTGATCCCGATGGGGGACGTGCTCGCCGCGCTGGTCGCGGGCAACGGCGTCGTGCTCAAGCCGAGCGAGGTCACTCCGCTCATCGCGCTCAAGGCCAAGGAGCTCTACGACGCGGCCGGACTGCCCGACGATCTCTTCTCGGTGGTGACCGGAGACGGCAAGACCGGCGCCGCCCTCATCGACGCGGGCGTCGACAAGGTCGTCTTCACCGGCGGCGTCGAGACGGGGCGCAAGGTCGCGGCCGCGTGCGGAGAGCGGCTGATCGAGGCGACGATGGAGCTCGGCGGCAAGGCGCCCGTCATCGTCTGCGACGACGCGGACCTCGAGCGGGCCGCGCGCGCGGTCGTCTTCGGCGGCTTCGCCAACTCGGGTCAGGTCTGCATCGGCGTCGAGCGGGTCTACGCCCAGGGCGGCATCTACGACCGCCTGGTGGAGCGCGTGGTCGCGCTGACCCGAGAGCTGCGCCAGGGTGACCCGCTGGGCGACGTCGACCTCGGGGCGATCATCTTCCCGCCCCAGATCGACAACGCCACCCGGCTGATCGAAGACGCGGTCTCGCGCGGCGCGCAGCTCCGCTGCGGGGGCGGACGGCCGGACCGCGAGGGCCAGTTCTTCGAGCCCACCGTGCTCACCGGCTGCGGGCACGACATGGCCGTGATGCGCGAGGAGATCTTCGGGCCGATCGTGCCGATCATGCGCGTCACCGACGACGAGGAGGCCATCGCGCTCGCCAACGACAGCCACCTCGGGCTCGCGGCGTATGTCTTCAGCGCCGACCGCGAGCGCGCGCGCGCCATCGCCGAGCGCGTCCGCGCCGGGATGGTGCTCGTCAACGACGTCGTCATCGGATACGCGGTGAGCGAGGCGCCCTTCGGCGGCGTCAAGGCGAGCGGCTACGGGAAGATCCACGGCGCCGAGAGTCTGCGGGGCATGTGCGAGGCCAAGCACCTCGGGACGGAGCGCATCCCGATGCCCGCGCGCGACCCCTTCTGGTTCCCCTACCAGCCCGCGATGGTGTCGGGCATGCGGCGCGCGCTCCGCGCGGTCTACGCGCGGGGCACGCTGGGGGAGCGCCTCGGCCGGCTCTTCGGCTGATCTACTCTTCCTCGTCGGACTCCGCCTCGTCAGGCTCGGTGGGCGGCGGAGGCGAGGTGCGTGACCGGCGCTTGGCGCCCTCGACCGCGCCGCCCACCGCGCCCTCGACCGTGTCCATGACGTCCTTGGTCAGCCGGCCCAGCTCGTCGGTCAGCTGCCGGGCGAGGGGCTCCGCGGCGTCGCCGAGCTTCTTCGCGACGCGCCCCGCCTCCTTGCGGGCGTTCTTCACCGCGGGGTCGGTGGTGGCCCGCTGGAAGAGGATCGACGCGGCGCTCTTGAAGTGGTCGATGGCCTCGAACAGCTCGTCTTTCGCTTGCCGCGCCTCGTCCGTGGGGGGCGTGGCGGGCTCCCGCTCGGCGTCGTCTTCGTCGCTCATGGCCGCAGGATACGCGGGCTCGAGCGCGGGCACGAGTCGGTTCGGGTGCGGGGGTCGAGGCAGCGGCTCAGGGGCAGCTGGGGCGCCAGATCAGGACCTCGTTGTTGGACTCGCGGCACTCGGCCACCGCGCCGCCCATCACGTCGGTCGGGTCGTCGAGCTTGGCCCAGTAGTCGACGACCTCCCCGGCGAGATCGACCTCGAAGGTGATGACCTCGCTGTCGCCCATCGGCTCGAGGGTGCGCGTGGTGCGCGCCTCGCCCACGCGGTCGCCGAGGCCCGGCCGGTCGCGGTAGAAGCCGACGACCACGCCCGCGCCCACCCGCTCGAGGCCGTAGTTCGCGACCTCGATGGAGATGCGCGCGCGGCCCGAGCGGAGGCACTCGTAGCTGCCGCGGCCACCCCACAGGTCGGGCACCACCAGCACGTCCGCGCCCTCGCGCAGGTTCTGTCGATAGGCGTTGAGCACGGTCCAGCTCTGCGCCTCGGGCGACGCGATGGTCCCGTCCTCTTCGACGTTGGTGATGTGGTAGGTGTGCTGGTTCCAGATGCGCCGCGCGCCGACCCAGCGGCCCCGCGCGTCGCCCCAGATCTCGACCCCGGGGTCGGTCCAGAAGTCGCGGATGAAGCCCGCCTCGGCGTTGCTGCTGAAGACGATCTCGGCGTCGCCGTCGTTGTCGACGTCGGCCACGACGGGGTTCTCGGTGCGGGTGCGCGAGCTGTTGGCGTGCTCGAAGATCGCGCGGCCGTTCGTGCCGTCGTACACGCGGAAGAAGTACTGGTCGTTGTAGACGACCTCCGCGCGGCCATCGCCGTTGAAGTCGAAGACGCTCGACCCGGTGCCGCTCGACGACTCGTCGCCGGTCGGGGTGGACCAGAGGAGCCCGCGCGCCGCGCAGCCCGAGGGCGTGCCCGTGCCCGTGCAGCTCGGATCGTAGACGCCGTAGCGGCCCCCGTGCGCGATGCCGATCTCCGGGCGGCCGTCGCCGTCGAAGTCCGCGACGGTCGGCGCGCCGCCCACGCCGCCGGAGATGGAGCTGCGCCCCTCGATGATGCGCGTCCAGAGGATGGCGCCGTCCGCGCCGCTGAGGATGTAGAGGTAACCGCGCGCGGCGAGCATCACCTCGGGGCCGGGGTTGGTCGTGAGCACGTCCGCGACCGCGCAGAGCCCGTCGCCCATCCCGGTCTGGTTCCACATCACGGTGCCGTCGGATCGGAACGCGGTCCGACCCGCGACGATCTCCTGCGTGCCGTCGCCGTCGAGGTCGGCCACGCAGTTGATCGGGCCGAGGAACTCGTTCGTGCCGCGCGTGGTGATCGACGAGTCTCCGGTGAACCGCCGCGTTCCGTCGATGCCCTCGAGCACGTTGCGCCCGCTGATGACCTCGACCGTCCCGTCGCCCTCGAGGTCTGCGAGCGAGATGGTCGTCCCGATCGTGCGCGCCCAGCGCTCGCCGCGGTCGGTGACGGTCGGGTAGGGCGAGTGCCAGAGGAGCGAGCCGTCGTGGTTGACGGCGATGGTGCCGGAGTAGACGCCCATCCCGACGAACTCCGCGTAGCCGTCGCCGTCGATGTCGCCCGCCGCGATGTTGCCCGTCGCCTCGAAGATGCCGAGCTCCATCTCGCTCGTCGGGTGGCTGATGGTGGTGTGCGTGCGCGGGTTCCAGATGCGCAGGATGCCGCGCTCTTCGCCCCGGAGCGTCGCGTAGCTGATGAACCCGACCACGGGATCGTTGACGCCGTCGCTCTGGTCGACGTCGATCACGACCGGCGTGGCGCAGACGTGCACCGACGCGTTGTGCGTGATCATGCCGTCCGGCCAGCGGGTCTCCATCACCGGGTCGGTGAAGGGGAAGATGTCCGGCTCGATCCGGCAGCTCGTCGGGTCGGGCGCTCTCGGGAGGGGCGGCTCTGCGTCGCGGCCCGTCGTGGCGTCGGGGCCCGCGTCGAGATCGATCCCGGCTTCGGGCCCGCTGTCGAGCACGACGTCCCCGTCGAAGCGGACGCCGCCGTCGTCGGGCGGCACCGAGCCGTCGGGCCGGATGACGCGGCCGTCCGGGAGCACGACGACGCCGCCGCCGTCTCGGGGGACGTCTCCGCCGATCCCGTGGCTCTCGAAGCACCCGGAGAGGCCCAGCGCGACGAGCGCGATCGAGCTGAGGCGAACGAATCGACGGGTCTGTATCACGGGTGCTCCTGCCATGGGCGGGGATGAGACCCGCCGGACGTCTGGGTCGGCGTCTCACTCAAGGGGCGTGCCACCGTGCCCGGCGAGTGAACCGCGCGAAATTAGCAAAGAAAAGCGGAGGATGCCCGCGCCCGAGGGTGGGCCTGGAGGCCCGGCGTAAAGATTCTTACGGCGCCGAGCCGTGCGCGCGGACCCCGTGTCGCAGGGTCCCGACCCCTTCGACCTCGACCTCGACGGTCTGCCCGGTCGCCAGCTGGCCGACTCCCTCCGGGGTGCCGGTCAACACGAGGTCTCCCGGCTCGAGGGTCATGACGCCGCTGATGAACGAGATCAAGGCCGCGATGCCCCAGACCATCTGGTCGGTCCGGCCCTCTTGCCGCAGCTCGCCGTCGATCCGGGTGCGCAGCGTGATGGCGTCGAGGGGCGGCGGCTCGCTCTCGATCCAGGGCCCGACGGGGCAGAACGTGTCGAAGCCCTTGCCTCGGGTGAACTGCACGTCCGCCCGCTGCAGGTCGCGCGCGGTGACGTCGTCCGCGCAGGTCAGCCCGAACACGCCCGCGGCGGCCGCGGCCGGGTCGACGTCTCTCATGCGTCGCGCGATCACCGCCGCGACCTCGCCCTCGTAGTCGACGCGCTCCGACGCGGGTGGCCACACCACGTCCTGCCCCGAGGCGATGAGCGCGCTCGGGGGCTTGAGGAAGAGGAGCGGCTCGTTCGGCACCTCGTTGCCCAGCTCCTCCGCGTGCGCCCGGTAGTTCCGGCCCACGCAGACGATCTTGCTCGGCGCGACCGGCGCGAGCTTGCGGGCTCCGGTGGTCTCGCCGTCCGGCTCGCCGCCGTCCCACGGCGCGCGGTCGAGCAAGACCGCTCGCTCGCCCTCGAAGCGCGCCCACCGCGCGCGGCCGCCGTGCTCGACTCGTCCGTAGCGCATGTCGCACGGGTATCATGGCGCCGCCGGGGCGAAAAGGAGCGAGGTCACGCCGCGCTACTGCTGGGCGATGACGATCGTCGCGTCCTCGTCGAAGCGAACGACGCCGCTCTCGCCCGCGCATCCCCAGCACGTGGACCAGAGGAGCTCCCCGCGCGCGGCGCGCGTGCGCAGGACCGCGAACGGGGGCGGCTCCTCCTCTCGCACGAGGAAGCTCGCGGCGTGGCTGAAGCTGCCGTCCGGGTGGGGATAGAGCGCGGCGAGGAGCGAGACCCCGCCGCCGGCGCCCGACACGATCCAGACCTCTTCCCCCGTCGAGGGCGACCAGGCGAAGGGATGGCGCGTCAGCTCCCATTGCATGTCTGACTCGCTGGCGCCGCCGCGCGCGAGAGCCCGCAGCGCCGCCGTCTCGCCGTAGGCGCTGAAGTCGGAGGCGTACGGGGCGAGCTCCGGGACGGCGCCGAGGATCTCCCGCCAGCGCGCGTCGCTCACGTCCTCGAGGTCGCGCCACATGCGGCGGACGCCGACGTCCGGATACGCGACGCCGGGCGCCTCTCCGCCGCAGCAGCGGAAGGCGAGGGCGCGTCCTCCGCCGGCCGGGTTCTTCACGTGGCGCGCCCCGCATCGGTGCGACGCCGGGCTCGAGTCGGGGCGACCGCCGCGCACCACCGCGGTGCGCTCGAGCCGGGCCAGGCGCGCGTCGGCGTCGCTCGCCGTCCACTCGGGTGCGCGCACGCCGAGATCGAGGACGCCGGTCGAGGACGGACAGCTGACGGGATCGGCCACGCAGGCCGCGAGGTCGATCGCGGCGCCGGTCGGCCACTCGTCGGTGCCGTCGCCGCGGCACGCTCGCTCCCACTCGAGCTCGTCGCAGAGCCTCCTTCCTCGCGCCTCGCAGAGCTGCGCCGCCTCGGCGCGCGTGGCCGCGAGCTGGGCCGGCGCCGCGGGGTCGTTCGGGTAGGGGAGGCGATCGATGTCGAACGCGGGGAGCTCGATCGGGCTCAGGTCGGCCTCGACGCTCGGGCGGCGATGGGGGACGCCGGGGCGGCTGCCGACGTGCAGCGTCCCGGCCTCGATCGAGACCACGTCGCCTGCGCGCGCCGTCACGGCGGCGCGAGGGCTGGGGCGCGCCGGGGGAGGCGGCGGCGCCGGAGGCGGCGCGGTGGGCGGTGTCACGGGCGCTCCCCGCGCCGGGCCGGCGTCCACCGACGAGGACACGCTCGGCGCCGGATCGGCGCAGCCGATCCCGAGGAGCGCAATCGCGATCGCGAGGCGGAGTCGTCGCACCCGCCGACCGTATCGACGGCGGCGAACGGGTCAACTTTTCGCGTGCGCTGGGGGTGGGGGCGGGTTACCTCAGCGGGGTCGGAGCGGTTCGGGTGATCGCCGGCGCGCTCGCTTCGGCGGGCGCGCGGGAGGAAAGTCCGAGCTCCACAGGGTAGGATGCCAGCTAACGGCTGGTGGGGGCGACCCCCAGGAAAGTGCCACAGAGAGCAGACCGCCGCGTCGTCCTCGATACCCTCGGGGGCCACGCGGTAAGGGTGAAAGGGTGAGGTAAGAGCTCACCGGGTCGGCGGTGACGTCGGCCGCACGGCAAACCCCATCCGGAGCAAGACCGAATAGGGAAGCGCTCGAGGGTGACCCGCCCGAGCTTCCGGGTCGTGTCGCTGGAGGTCCGTGGCAACGCGGATCGTAGATGAATGATCACCACCCGCGAACCGGTGACGGCCGCGGGAACAGAACTCGGCTTACGAGCCCTCCGACCCAACGGCGCCACCGGGAAACCGGAGGCGCCGTTTGCTTTGACGCCGCGCCCGATGAACCTGAAGCTAGATTCTGCTTCAGCTGTCAGAGGGTTGAGATGATTGTTGTTTTCGCGCCCAACCCGCGCTGTTGATGTCGGCCTCGAGGAGCGCGTCCAGGCGGTAGATGTGGCGCGGTCGGATGCTGGTGAAGCGGTGGAGGCGCATCCGCATCCGGAGCAGCCCGTCGAGGATGTCGGCCCGCTCCAGGCCCAGCTCCCGCGCGTCCGGCAGGAGCGCGTCGAGCGCCTCGTGGGTCTCCGGCGGGTGGAAGAGGAGGCCCGGAGCGACCTGGATCTCATCTGATACGACGAGCAGACGTCCGTCGAAGACGTCGCCCGCGCGCAGCCGCCCGCTCGCCTCCACCGCGGGGAGCCGGAAGGCCGCGCCGAAGAGCAGCTCCTCCACGCGCAGCGGCGCCTCCTCGACGACGCGGAAGAGGCCTCGCTCGGCGTGCGGGCACGCCGCGGCGACGGCGGCCAGCTCCGGGTCCCGGTTGCGCGCGGCCGGCCTCGAGCCGTCGGCGCTCCGCCAGTCGCAGAGCCAGAAGTCGAAGAGGGCGCGCGTCCGCGCTTCGTAGAAC
>Ga0114915_1000889_pt1 | contig 13204 bp, 15 predicted proteins | sample MalvirAntarct_55_FD_87288 | JGI IMG/M metagenome (GOLD analysis project Ga0114915, IMG submission 87288) | Marine viral communities from the Global Malaspina Expedition - Malaspina viral metaG Antarct_55 | ecosystem: Environmental > Aquatic > Marine > Oceanic | place: South Georgia Island...
AGCTTTGCTCTGATTAAAAGTGCTCATATTGCATCTCCAAAGTTGCTCATGTGGAGATGACACACTGCGCGCTCAAATAAGATATGACAGTACGCTAGCGCACCAAGCTCTATATGAGGCTACTCATCATCACTGAAACATGCCCAACTACTGACTACTCGTCCAAGCCCATAACCCACTCTTTAGCTATATCAAGATCTGCAGCAGCGAAATGCCGAATGTCGGCCGACACAAAGTGCGATGCCAACTGCTTAGCTACACCGCCCAATACAGAGTCGGTCACGAGTGCGACTTTTTTAATGTGTTTATGGTGCTCTTTCACAAAACGCAGATGAGACATTAATGCGCCCAAGCCTTCCCAGCCAGGAAATATAGCTGCATCAATGATAAGCCCACGGAGTCCACCAACTCGTTCAATATATGGATCAATTTCGTTTGCCACTTGCACAAAATCATCTGCTGAGAGTGCAGCCTGTGGGTGTAAAAACAAAATGGAATGCTCTATATCAAGGGAATGTTCAATCATTGTGACCTCCTATTACGTCAGTTGAGCCTAACCTTCGCGCCACTCCTTATCGTTGCGGAAAATGCGTATGACTCGAGCATGCTGACGATCCCCATACTTCGCTAAATACGTATCCATACGAAATTCAGTCTCAATGCAGGACCAAGCCATTTCGGTGGTCGCAAAAGTCCTCAACAAACCTGCGGCATCAAGCACATCGGTCCATATTCCATTTTCATCCTCATGCTGAATCTTAAACAATGAGCCTTCTGCACTGGCGCTTGTGTCGGTGTGTTCGGTCGAACCCCAATGGTGAGATACGTTCATAACTATCTCCGTGATTTGATAAGCGCGGGACATCGCGTTTTAGAAAAACTAACCCAGCACCAGGAACTTATCAGTTCGATAGCGTACAGACAGTAGTTGCTAATAAGGGCAGCCTGATTGGCATATAAAGCTTAGCGCACAGCATTATTTAAAGTTCATTTCTAAAAATATCAATGAGGCAGACACTATGTTTTTACTGTATTGGATCGGGTCAGTACTATTAATAGGAGGCATGATTTTAAGTGCCAACGCACTAAACTTAAGTCCAGGGTGGGTTGTTATTCCTGCACTAATAATTATTGGATTATTGATATGGAAACAAATAAATTCATCCAAGCCTAGTATAAATAGCATCTATAGGCGCATCCCTGACAAGTCAAATCACACACCCACAGTGATCCCGCTAGGGCAAGATGATTTAATACAAAGCTCAAAAGCTGGCCTGGTGGAAGGGAAAGTCAAAGCCACGCCATCTGCAGATGGATTAAGTGATGTTGAAACCTTGCGTAGTCGGGCTCAGCAAAACATCCAAGAAGGTGCGATCACAGAAAGCTATAACGCTGATAGATTCACAATCAACAAGCTGCTCAACGATGCCCTAGCTACCGAAACGGTTTGTGTGTTGCGCTACCGCCGTCATCATTTTATGGCACGTGGCATACATGCTAAGAGCATCGCAGCCGAGTTTTTGGCGCACTCAATAGAGGAACAAGGGCACGCTGATCAAATTGCCGAACGAATCGTACAGCTGGGTGGGGAGCCAGACTTTTCTCCTGACACACTAAGCCAACGCAGTCATGCCGAATATGCTTCGGGCAGCTCACTGACCGATATGATCAAAGAAAACCTTATCGCCGAGCGTATTGCCATCGATAGCTATCGTGAGTTTATTCAATACCTAGGCGACAAAGACTCGACGACCAGCCAGATACTAAAAAATATCTTAGCTGTCGAAGAGAAACATGCGGATGAGCTGGCCGACATGTTGACTGACATACCTGCGCCTACTAGTTGAGTTTATTCTTGCTGCTAAAGCGCAGAGCTTTGAAGTTGAGTCATATGAGGCAAGAGCCGATCTGTTTCTTTTTTAACGACTGCGTAGCATTCGCAACTCAGCTCTTCAAGTTTCGGCCGATCAAGCACAGTGATATGCCCTCGGCTGTACTCAATGACATTTAGTTTTTGCAGCTTGCCGGCGGCCTCCGTAACACCTTCTCGACGAACACCAAGCATGTTAGCTATTAGCTCCTGTGTCATAGTCAAATGATTGCTCGGCAAGCGATCTAACGACAGCAAGAGCCAGCGACATAACTGCTGATCAACTGAGTGATGGCGATTGCAGACTGCCGTTTGCGCCATCTGCGTAATCAACGATTGGGTATAGCGCAGCATCAATAACAATAAATCGCCATGGCGATTGAATTCATCCTTAAGCAGCTGACTTTTAAGTCGATAGGCATGCCCGGCACTCTGCACAATGGCACGGCTGGGCGTACTTTCACCGCCCATAAATAAGGCAATACCGATCAGGCCCTCATTGCCAACAACGGATATTTCGGCAGAGGCTCCATTTTCCATGACATATAGTAAAGAGACGATGGCATCAGTCGGGAAGTAAACATTGTTCAGTTCATCACCAGACTCATAGAGCACTTTGCCCAACGGCAGTGGAACAAGCACTAGGTGCGGGAAAATTCGCTGTTGTACTTCAACAGGCAAAGCAGCCAAAAGATGGTTGTCTTCTGGCTCATGAACTTCGGGCATAAGATATCGTCTTGAAAAATGGCTACGAACCAATATAGGGGAAACCGCTCCCACAAATGGCAATATTAGGGGTATATGTCTAACACCTATGTGCGCTACCGAACATAGCGACAAAGTATTCATGTCGGTATCAAGTCGTGATCGATAGGTATAGGTTGATAGCTCCTAACATGCAATAAGGAGTCAACATGAGCGCGCTTTTACTAGTGATTGCCGCTGTCATATCACTCTATATAGGACTAAATCGCTGGCTTGCAGCCGTACTACTGCTGGCTGCCGCAGGGCTCGGCTGGGTACTCGATGCTGGGCATTGGCTAAATTTCGCCACCACCACTCTGGCACTGCTTGCAGCGCTAATACTTATCCCCTCACCGCTTCGCCGACATCTACTCAGCACCCCATTACTCGGCTGGGTGCGCGGGCGCTTACCGAAACTATCCGATACCGAAACTCAAGCCTTGGAGGCTGGTAGCGTCGATTGGGATGGCGAGCTCTTTTCTGGCCGGCCCGACTGGAATCACCTGCTTGAACTACCGCACCCCACGCTCACGCCTGAGGAGCGTGCCTTTCTCGATGGTCCAACGCAGACTCTCTGCGCCATGCTCGATGACTGGGAAATCACCCAAGAGCTCTATGACTTGCCGCAAGAGGCTTGGAGCTTCATTCGCAAAAATGGCTTTTTTGGCCTAGTCATCGACAAGGCTTATGGCGGCCTAGGCTTTTCCAATACCGCGCACTCTGAAATCGTCATGAAAATCGCTTCTCGCGGCGTCTCTGCTGCCGTCACTGTCATGGTGCCCAACTCATTAGGCCCAGGCGAGTTGATCACGCACTACGGCACCGAGACACAGAAAAACTACTACCTGCCGCGCTTGGCCAGCGGAGAAGAAATCCCCTGCTTTGCACTGACATCGCCAGTTGCCGGCTCTGATGCCGGCGCCATTCCTGACCACGGCGTTATCTGTCGTGGGCAATGGCAAGGCCAAGATGTGCTGGGCATGAAAGTCACCTTCAACAAGCGCTATATCACGCTTGCGCCAGTCGCCACGCTGATTGGTCTGGCCATCAAAGTCTATGACCCCGATAAACTACTCGCTGAAGATGCCGAGCTTGGCGTGACTTGCGTGATGATTCCTTGCGCTACCGAAGGCGTAAATCAAGGCGCTCGCCATTTGCCGATGAACACTGTGTTTATGAATGGCCCTGTTTGGGGAAGTGACGTATTTATTCCGCTCGAACAAGTCATCGGCGGTCCCGACATGATCGGCATGGGTTGGAAAATGCTACTCGAATGTCTGTCAATTGGACGCTCCATCTCGCTGCCAGCATTGGGCACCAGCGCCAGCAAAATGGCCTGCCTGACCACCGGCTCCTATGCCGCTGTACGCGAACAATTCGGGCGCTCCATTAGCGAGTTTGAAGGTGTGCAAGAAGCCATGGAACCGATGGCCGGCTACACCTATATGATGGATGCCGCGCGCGTGTTTACCTCGGGCATGTTGGATCGTGGCGTGAAACCGTCGGTACCGTCGGCGATTTTGAAATACCGTAATACCGACCTCATGCGCGATGTAGTTAACCATGCCATGGACGTGATAGCTGGTCGTGGCGTCATCTCCGGCCCGCGCAACTTTATGTCACGTATTTACTCAGCAATTCCCATCGCCATCACAGTAGAAGGCGCCAATATTCTCACCCGCAGCCTGATGATATTTGGCCAAGGCGCTATTCGCTGCCATCCCTATATTCTGAGCGAAATCGAAGCCGCCAATAACGAAGACACACAGGCTGGGATTAGCCAGTTCGATAGCGTTTTTTATGCCCACCTAGGCCATACCGGTCGTAATGTTGTGCGCTCGCTCGTGCTCGGCCTCAGTGGCGCACGCTTACAAGCAGTGCCCAGTAACGGCCAACTTCAACCTTACTACCGTCAGCTTTCGCGCTTCTCCTCGGTTTTCTCGGTAATGACCGATGTCAGCCTGCTCACATTAGGCGGTGCACTAAAGGCGCGACAACGCTTCACCGGTCGTATGGCAGATGCTTTGGTGCATCAGTACTACGCCTCAGCGACCATTAAGCAATGGCATGAAGAAGGCTATCCTGAGCATATGCGCGACATCGTCGAGTGGGGCTTACAGCGCTCGCTGTTTGATTTGCAAAGCGCGCTCTATGAAGCCATCCGCAACTACCCAGTGAAAGCTCTGCGCTGGCCGCTAATGATCATGGCCTTCCCACTCGGTCAGCGCCTGCAAGCACCTAGCGATGATCTCGGCGCACGCGTCGCAATGAGTATTGTGACTTGCGGGCCAACCAAGGAGCGTTTGGTCAGCGGCGTCTATATCGATGAAGACACTACTGACGCCGTGGGCCGCGTGATTAATGCCTTGCGCTTGGCACAGGAGACACGCCCCGCTCGCGATCGAATCAACAAAGCGATTCGTAAGGCCGGTGCCGCAGAGTTGCAAGACATTGAGCTGCTGCTTGGGCATCAGCAAGAAGAGTTATTGGACTGGGCTATCGAACACGATCTCATCAGCACTGATGAGCGTGCATTGGTCTCTGAGGCCATGGTGGCGATGTACGATGTGATTCGCGTCGACGCCTTCGATGCCGATGGCATTAAGGCATTGGCCGAATGCTCGAAAGACAAGCTGGTGCCGGTGGTACGACCTTCAGATGCGCCAATGACATAGGCCTAATCCGGTGGAAGGGTGCAATGTACGGCACATAGGTATAGCGTGGGAGGCCCAATAATGAAGGCATCACTATGCATCATGCACATCACCACATGAGCGAGCTATTCAAGCAACTCGGCCTGCCCAATACCGATGCGCAAATTCAAGAGTTTTTGAGTGCGCATCGACCATTACCGGCTAAACGCATAATCGCCGATGCGGAATTTTGGACAGATTCACAAGCCAGTTTTTTGCGTGAAGCCTTGGCTCAGGATTCAGATTGGTCTGTTATCGTTGATCAGCTTAGTCAAGCTTTACGCAGCGCTGGCACCTAACATTAAGGCGTGCAGGCATCCGAAGAGGCGCTAGTGTAGGTTGCCTACCGATTATCATGAAGTGCGTGGTGCAAGCATAATAATAGCCATACCGGTCAGTGCCACAGCCGAGCCGATAACATCCCACGATGTCGGTTTAATACCTTCAACTAGCCATAGCCAACCGATTGCCACAGCGATATATACGCCGCCATAAGCAGCATAAACTCGCCCTGCTGCTGTTGGGTGCAGAGTCAGCAACCATGCAAAAAGTACCAAAGATAAAGCGGCGGGCAATATTAACCACGCCGACTTTTCTTCTCTGAGCACGAGGTAAAGCAAATAACACCCAAGGATTTCTGCAATCGCTGTGGCCACAAACAAGCCCAAAGTCATGAACAAATTAGCCTCCAAGACGCCTGTAGAAATAGCCAGACAAGCTAGCCTCTATGATAGCTATACTGAGATGCCTATCAGCACCTTAAGCCTGTCGTAACTCAAGTAATGCACTACGCGATATCTGAATTGCCCCAGAGATGGCTAGAGCCGCCATCGCAAAAGCAACGATAACATCAGGCCAGGCACTAGTAGTAAACCACACCGCGCCTGCGGCACCCATAACTGCGACATTGCCAATGGCATCGTTACGGCTACAAAGCCATACCGACTGCATATTGCTATCGCCAGTACGATAGCGATACAACATCAGCGCAACACCAACATTGCTCAGCAGTGCCAGGAGTCCTACCTATCATTGCAGCAATCAGACATGTTGCCTCTCCTCGCCCCATCGCTCAATTAAACGACACATTACCGCTAAGTCGAATCTTCACAAGCAGCGAGTTAACTTATCAGTATCCTTTTTACTGCGACTACTTCCTAAAATAACCGCCAAAACTCCGCCAAGAATTAAAACGGATGCTTCTATCAAGTGCATAGTAATTATCTCATTGGAAAATACTAAACCTCCAAAAGCTGCAATTATTGGAACAAATAATTGAACTGCTGCTGCTTTAGTAATCGAAAGCCCGCCAATGGCGATATACCATAATAGATACCCCATCCCAGATGTTACTGCCCCAGATACAACTGCTAATAAAAATCCATTTGAAGATACATCGTAGCTCTCGAAGGTAAAATAAATAAAAAATAAAATAAGTGGGGATGTTCTGAGAAAGTTATATGCAGTATCTCGCAATGGATCGACCGAGCCTTTGCCTATCAGTGTGTATCCACTCCAAGCAGCGCCAGAAAAGGCCATCAATGCAAAACCCATGATGGATGGGGTTGTTAATCCAGGGAGTACTAGATATGCCAGTCCAGAAAAAGCAACAATCATACCTAGCCACTCATATAAACTTGGCCTACCACCAGAGATAATATTCATTATAGCCATGGTAATCTGGACAGATCCGAAAAGAATAAGCGCACCGGTTCCTGTATCTAAAGAAACATATCCGTACGAAAAGGCTACTGCATAAATAAACAACATGGCGGCACCGCGCCAGCTACCAACTGCCGAGCTTTCTGATTTTTTTCTTATGCAGAAAACAACAACCATTAGCACAATAATCCCAGAAAACAGGCGAATAATGGTGAAGCTAGCAGGATCAATTGCACCTTCACCCAATGCCATTCGGCACAATATAGAGTTGCCAGCAAATGCAAGAAGCGCAAAAACAGTACACACAATTATTTTGGCAGAATATATATTCATTGAATATATACAAATATTTTATAAGCAACTTGAGTAGAAAATAGCAAAAATTTAGGCTGCATCAATTTCTACGCGATAGATATCAATCAAGCTGGCCATGTCGTCTGCTACAGCTGCAATCTGCTCTTTGCTTACGTTCCGCTCAGCAAATGCCCGTAATCCAATGATTTGCGTTTGCAACAGTCGAGCTAGCCTTGGACAATTCACCTCAGCTCGTAACTCTCCAATAGCTTTAGCTTCCTCAAGTACTTTGCAAAGCCTCTTTTCAAAAGCTGCAAGCATTGCCTGCACCCTGTCTCTTAATACGACATCTTCTGCATTAACCTCGAGCAAGGTCTTAATTAACATACATGCCTGCGCAGACGTATGGCCACTGCAGGGCTCGGCGAATGAGCGGAGATAGCACTTTAATCCCTCAACAATGCTCGATGACTCAGCGATGGCCTGGCCAAAATCATCACTTGCACTGGAAGCATAAGCCTCCAGTGCCTCAGCAAACAAACCACCTTTGCTGCCGGAAGTGGCGTAAATACTGCCTGGGCGCATATCAAGAGCCTCCTCGATATGCTTCATCGATGAGGCGTAATAACCCCGCGACCAAAACAGCTCAACGGCCTTATTGAGTGCTACTTGGCGATCAAAGCTAGCTTTTCTCGACATCCTAATCTCTCACATGAAGGGTTTACATGCAGTTATCTACATGGATATTGAACGATCGCTCAATAATAGCTTGACTGAGCCTGATGATGCAATTAAGGTTGAATTCTTAATTGAACGATCACTCAAAAAGGATACTCCCTATGAACGCTTTTACTTTACACGATCAAAACAGCGCACCCGAAGCAGCCAAGCCACTACTTGAGAAGTCACAAAAAGCCTTTGGCATGATTCCAGGCCTGCATGCGGTAATGGCTGAAGCCCCCAGCTTGCTCGATGGCTATCAAGTTCTACATAATTTGTTTGCTAGCTGCAGCTTCAACGCCGATGAAAAAACAGTGGTTTGGCAAACGATTAATGTTGAGCATGCTTGCCATTATTGCGTTCCTGCGCATACAGGCATCGCCAAATCAATGAAAGTCTCCGATGAGATTAGCAACGCACTGCGTGATGAGACCCCCCTCCCTACTGCCAAGCTGGAAGCGTTACGCGACTTTACACTTGCAATGGTGCGTCAACGCGGTGAGATGGAGCCCAAGCAGCTTGAGGGCTTCTACTCAGCAGGGTTTAATCAACAAAACGTACTAGAAGTAATTCTTGGACTTAGCCAAAAAGTCATGAGCAACTACACCAATCACATTGCTCAGACTCCTGTAGATGATGCATTCAAGCAATTCACCTGGAATAAAGCACTTAACGCCCCTAGCCAGTAATAAAATAAGCCCTATAAGCATCAGGAGTAAAAAATGTCCAACACCACAAACGTACTTAAGATAGACATTGTTTCTGATGTGGTTTGCCCTTGGTGCATCATCGGCTATCGGCAGCTGGAGCAAGCGTTAAAGGCAGCGGGTACAGCATATGAAATTAATTGGCACCCGTTCGAGTTGAACCCAAATATGCCGGAGGAAGGTCAGAACTTACGCCAACATGTGGCAGAGAAATACGGGGTAAGCAAGGAGCAATCAGAGCAAAGCCGAAACAGCATGGCCGCGGCTGGGGCCAGCGTTGGCTTCGAGTTTCGCTTTACCGACGACATGCGCATGCATAACACCTTCAATTTGCATCAACTCCTGCATTGGGCCAACCAACAAGGAGCCATGCACGACTTAAAACAGGCTCTTTTTGCCGCTCACTTTACATACTCTCGGGATATATCAGACCACAACACGCTGGCTGATATAGCCGCAGAAGTTGGTCTTGAGCGGAATGAAGCGCTAGCCATACTGGAAAGTCAGAGCTTTTCGGCAGCTGTACGAGATGCCGAAAATGGATGGGTTGAAAAAGGCATTAGTGGCGTACCAGCAATCATATTTAATGACCGCCATCTCGTCACTGGAGCACAAGGCGTCGAAAACTATACACGTATCTTGCAACAACTGGCTGAAGCATAAACTCCAGAAGTTGAGCTTCAACTTAGGCTTGTAGTAAAAGCATAGCTAATGATACTTGGATAAAGGCAGTCGCTCGATGCACGCAATTAAACAGTTCTTTAATACGAGATCCGCCATTCTTAAAAGAGCTGTGATTGTCGCTCTTATCGTCGGGAGCATTCTAAACGTAGTCAATCAATGGGATTACTTTTGGGCAGCGGCTCCCCTTGACTGGCTACATTTTATCGCCAACTTTATGGTGCCGTTTTGCGTTTCTTACTACTCCGGAGCCAGCGCTCAAAAACGCTAGCTCCGCGCTTAACTTTCGCTTTCCCTGACAAGCTAACTCTCTGATTGCGTTAACTTGTTATCTATTAAGGACTAAGTGGATTTAGGCCCTGCCCGCGATAAACCACAGTCTCGTTATCAACTCTTACCTCACTACCCCAAAGGTATGACAAATGAGGATGTGCGCTGCGCAATACCTTAAGAGCCTCTTTATCACCGCGCAGATGCCAATCCATCCAAGCAAGTGAATAACGCCCAGCTATTTCAAAGCCCCAGCTTGGTGTTGGAAATAGCGGATAATTAGTGTGTTGGGCGTGCGTAGCAGCCTCGGTGATGATGAACGCGCGATCGCCACTTAGTTTCTCATATACCGGGCGAACTACTTCGGGGTTAAAAAAGGGTATCGGGGCGACCGGACCATCATGATCACCCGTTTGAATCATCACAGGGATTGGATTGGCATCAAAAGGAGCGGACTGCTCACTAATTGGCGCACCGGCTACAACAGCATGAATTCGTGGCTCAACCGCCTGCAAGCCTAAAGCAGCTATCGCGCCCATGCTGTGGCCCACTACTCCCACGCGACTCTTATCAAGAACCGACTTCACTGGCGAGCTCTCAAACAACCAAGTTAAAGCATCCTGTGCCTCTTCGATATTATTTCCAGGATCACCTTCAGCCTCGTTATCAGACAACCCTTGTCCGCTAAAATCAAAGGCAAATACTAAATAGCCTGCATCAGCAAATACCTGATGCCACCATCGATATACGGCCGTATTGGTCATTAATCCTTCGAGCGCAATAATGACAGGAAAAGGCCCCGCTGAAGGCGGTACCGTTCCGCGCTGTGGCAATACAATCTCACCATAAAGGCGTGTGCCATAGCGATTTGTGAACTCAACAGGTACCAGCTCGACTTTATCGTTATATGCTGGATGGCCAAAGCCATGGTAAATGCTATCGACCCGAGAGCCGCCTTGAAGCTGCGCCAAAAGCGCTCGAAGATGAAAGGATAAAAGCGCAGGATCAGTAATGTCGTTAACTGTCATACCAATAGCAATTGGGTCAACTATCCCCACCAATGCTTCACTGGGCAGAGCTGCAGCTAGCGCATCTATATTTGAAATAACCGACTCAAGCATCAGAGGTGCTTCAGGTGGGTCTTGACCCGGCCTATGTGCAGGCCACTCATTTTTCACTAAAGCAGCGGACTCAGACGACTCATTAATGCCTGAGTCATTAGTAGAGCCGCCGCAAGCGGTTAGAGCCAAAATCAATATCGTTGATAGCAGCGTGGCTATCGCTAAGCGAAAAGATTGCATGCGCGTTGCTTCTTATATTTTTTATTGCTCACATAGTGTCCGACATCAAAGGATCTGACAAGTTAAGTTGTCAGTACTCTTTTGGCTGCACTCCGGTATTCGCGTGGCGTACAGCCCTGCCATTGCCGAAAAGCCAATGTAAAACTACGACGCTCAGTGAAGCCCAACTTTAGAGCAATAGTGTCTATATCTAAGTTAGGGTTGCGCAACATATTGACAGCATGCTCATGTCTAATGCGCCGCAGCAGCATCGAATAACTGCTACCAGCGAAGCTTAGTTGGCGCTGTAGAGCTCTAGGATGCATATTCATTGCCCGCGCAAGACCTGCTAAGCCAGCGCTGAATAAGCTCAAGTGTTGTCTAAATAAATAGTCTATCTGCATGGTCAATGGTGGGGCTAAACCATCACCCAGAAGATGTTGACGGATGGTTTCCTCAGCACTTTTATGCGCATGCGGCAGGCTGCCCGGAAGAATGCCATCTAATAATTGGTTATCGCCAAACATGGTATTGGCATCGCTATGAAAGCCAACTGGGCATCGAAAATATGTCTCGTAAAGCGCTGGGTCGGAGGTAGGAGCATGCTTGAACGTTACTCTCCTCGCACCCACCATATTTGGCGCGATCTGAGCACTGAGATGAGCAACGATTGCCATCATTAGCTCTACTAATAGCGGGTGATCTATAAGCCTAGGATCCTCAGAGTCAACACGGGGATGCAGACTTATTGCTGAGCCATGATCTTCAATATCAAAGCGTAATTCAGGATGCACCAGAACAGGCACCCATTCTAACAATGCGTTCAGCTGACGCAGGCTGTGGGCACTAACAAGAAAGGCAGAAACTGCCGGCATAGCATCAAAGTTAAAGGCCTCAGCCAGTGCAAAAATGAAACGACCGCGACTGGCTCGAGTCTCAAGCTGCTCAAGCAGGCTCGCAAGTAGCGGCAAGGGTAACGGCTCCGGCCGCCCCTCTTGAGCATGAATGCCCAACGCCAAACTGGCCAATACCGCATTAAGATTACTGCCAGAGCGCGCTGAGGCAGTCGTTAAAATACTTAAGAACTCAAGTCCAATATAGTGCTTCACTCTGTCGCCATTTAATCCTTATTTGTCACGATATTATCCCTTTTTCTTGCTGACGACACATATGATGACATTAGACACTGCTTAGCTTTACTTGGAGATCACCCATGGCTCGTCCTCAGTACAAAGAAAAAATTGTCGTGCGTAAAGGCTTAGACTTTGGCTTAGATTCCGAAGACATTCCTCGCTACTGGATGGCTGGCGATGCGTTAAAAACTCGCGTATTCGATGCCGTCCAATCGACTTTTCCTGATGGCGAGCGTTATTTCATTTCAGCCGTACGCGCCTTTCGTGATCGCATCCAAGACCCTCAGCTCCTACAAGAGGTTAAGGACTTCACCATGCAAGAGGGCCAGCATGGGCAAGTACACACTATTTTCAATGAGCGCTTACGCCGCCAAGGCATCAACATCGATGCATTCACACGACACACGCGTGAGATTACCGAGCGACGCCTAAAGCAGCTGTCACCTGAATACAATGTGGCAATGACTGCCGCGCTCGAGCACTTCACAGCGATGATGGCGGACTTATTTTTTGCTGAAAAAGAGATGTTGGCTGGGGCTGATCCACACGTCCGTGCGATGTTTGCTTGGCATGCCATTGAAGAAATGGAGCACAAAGCAGTGGCCTTCGATGTCATGCAGCGCATAGCGAATGTCGGCTATGCCACACGCGTGACCGCCATGACGCATGCAACGATCATGTTTTCGCTATACACCGTGGTGGCACCGTGGTTCATGCTGGGCATGGATGGCTATAGTGTGACCGAGCGCATTAAGCTCTATCGCAAAGGTGCAGGTTGGCTGCTAGGCCCACGCAAAGGCATATTGGGGCGATTACTGCCGATGATAGCCAGCTATTACCGCCCAAACTTTCACCCTAATGATCTGCCCTCAGTACACAACTACTCGACATGGTTAAGTGCTTTTAACTCAAATCAAAATGCCATTGCTGCGGCAGAAGAAATGTATCTTGGGGCAACTGCTTGAATTAGTAGCGCTAGTAGCCTGGACGATATTTGTGGATATGGATGTACGCAACCATATCCCCGCCATGGTTGCCGCCAATATGAAACCAGACTCTACTGCTCCCGTTTCAGTACAAATGGCCAGCCCATGCTGCGAAGGCCTGGCACATCAAGCACTGTCATGCCCAGCCACTCATTTGGCGACAT
>Ga0114915_1000890_pt1 | contig 13199 bp, 25 predicted proteins | sample MalvirAntarct_55_FD_87288 | JGI IMG/M metagenome (GOLD analysis project Ga0114915, IMG submission 87288) | Marine viral communities from the Global Malaspina Expedition - Malaspina viral metaG Antarct_55 | ecosystem: Environmental > Aquatic > Marine > Oceanic | place: South Georgia Island...
AGAAAGACAAAAAGAGTTATACGATCAAGGTAAAAGTAAAATAGATGGTATCAATAAAAAAGGTAAACATAATTATAATCCTAGTTTAGCAGTTGATATATATGCTTATCATCCAGACATTGCAACACGTAAAAAGATAGCCTATGACGTACCGACATTATGTATTATTGCAGGTGTAATTATATCATGTGCAGATGAGCTAAAAGCAAAAGGAGATATAAAGCATTCTATTAGATGGGGGGGTAATTGGGATAATGATGGAGTTATTTTATACGATCAAAGTTTTGATGATTTACCACACTTTGAATTGGTATAAATAAAAAAGCCTATAATTGAGTTTATAGGCTTGTATAACTTTATTTAAACAACATTAAAACGTTGTTTAGATTTTTGTTATACCTCACTTAGTTTTTTATTATTGTAATAAACACAAACATCCTCCAGTTCTTTTACTGTATTTATATGTCCCACAAAATGTGCAGGATATGTATTGAATATATATCCCATAGTATTAATTTCTAAACATCCTATTTTGTAACGATCTAAAACAGGAGTACCATATTTTTTTAATGCTTTTATCAATTCTTTCATAACTCTATTTATTTAATTTGTGTACAGCTAATAAAACTAAAAATATTATTACTATCAATATGCAGTCAGATAATATATACTTTAAACTGTCTATCATAACTTATCTATCATTTTTTGTAACCTCTCCTCATCTTTATGTAGCTGTTGTAAATCTCTATTGTACATATCCAAAGTTACTGTTTTACGTGTTTTAGTATCTGTAATTTGTTGCTGTGTTCTATTCAACATTTTTACAAATTGATCTTTTATGTCTGTTGTTTTCACTTTGCCCATGTCTATAAATCTAAAAACCTTTGATCAATGTTTAATTCTATTGTCTCTAGTTTTATAATTAACTTTTCCCTATCTGTTTTTCTAGGGTTATATGATAATTTAATTCTTATTTCTTCTGCTAGTGCATGTAGTTCTACTATTGTTAGACTGTTTAATTGTGCTTCACTCATAATTAAATATTTGCTAAATAAATTAGTGTAATTGTAAAAACAACCCCACAAAGTTAATTGCAGGGTTGTTAGTTTTAAAATGGTAAATCCTCTGTGTCTGGTGTAGCTTGTTCTGAAACATAAGCAGGTGCAGGTGCAGAGTTTGTACCCTCAATTTTCCAAGCCTGTAAAGATGTAAAGTAATTATCTTTTCCCTCTTTTACCCACTTGTTACCTTTTACATTAAATGACACCTTAACCTCTTGACCAGGTGTAAAAGCATCTAGTAAATCACATTTGTTTTGTGTTACTTGAAACTTAGGGAAGTTTGGGTACTCATTGTCCCCTACCTTATCAGGTGCAGATACTACAAACTCCCTTTTACTAAATGATGCTGTAACTTGTTGTGTTGGTGTAATTTCTAAAATTGTTCCTGTTAATTCAAATGACATGTTATAATTATTTAATTTTTGTGATTGTTATAATTGATTTTTGTAATACTTTTTTTGGAAAGTAATATTTATGATCTCCATTTTGCATACCAAAACTTGTAACATTTTCTTTTGATATATTTTCTGCCAATCCGTTAACATCCTCTAATTCTGCATCATCAATAAGTTCAGATGTATATGTTTCATTTTTGTAATTTATTGTTATTGTAAATGCCATAATTATTTATTGATTGTTAAAAATTGTTTTATTTGTTTTTAATAAACTCCTCCAATATAATTAAATGGTTTTTTTCCTACTATAATAGTATCGTTTTCTAATCCTATTACCGTTTCTCCCTTTTCATTGGTAGTTATATAAGCTATGTAAAGAGGGTTTATATAATATAATTGCTCTTTTTCATTGTTATCTGTCAAAGTCTTTACACCAGATGTTTTAGGTCTAACACAATAAGTTGCTCTGTATTCTATTAAATTAGGTAAATTCATAATAGTTGTGATTATTTATTGATTGTTAAAAATTGTGATAAATTTGGTTTAAAGTAGTTTTCACCTTTTAGTACTTTTCCATCTTCTCTGTAAATAGGTTTGCCATTTTTAGCTAGTTTAGACATGTTGCTGTTGTGTACTTCATCAAATGCAGCTTCAAAACTATTTGGTAAAACTATATAATCCTTTTCTAATCTATTGTATAGCTTTAAAGCTAACGACATAAGCTCTATGTGAAATTGTAGCATTTCACCTAATGTGATGCTACCATGAATATATTTAGCCTCTACATTGTTTGTTTTAAACACTAATTGAAAAGCGATGGGATAACTATCGACAGGGCGATCACTAACATCATGTTCACCTTTTACGAACTCACTAAATACATTACCCAATCCATGATATTGTGCAGATCCACAAAGTACATATATCATGTCTATTACCCCATCTAATTGTTCTAAAGCAACATTGTTATAGGTAGCCTTTGTAAACTCTCCTAATTCCTCTGCAAATAGATTTAAACGTAATTTTCTTTTTTGTTGAGTACCTAAACACATGCTTAGGTTTTGCTCAATATTAAAAGCCTGGTGAAATTCCCAGACCTGTGATAATTGTTTTGTTATGTCTCTCATTGTTTACTTTTATTTATAAAACTGGATAATATTTTGATTCAGTTAGTGTTTGATTTGTTTTAATTATAAAAATTTTTTGAATAATATTAAAACCATCTATATCATCACCATCCCCTTTAAACTCAATAATAAGTTGTAGCACATCAGATCCATCAATGTTATATGTCTGAATAAAAGAATCCTGCTCACGTATAGAAGATGTATTAACAGGTTTCATTGTTGTGTAATTATTGATAGTTAAAGCATTTGGTAATGTTTCTGACTCCACAGCACCCCTAACTTCATTACTAAACATTATTAAATCATTATAATGTCTACTCTCTATTTTTTTTCTAAAATGATAGGTAAAATCTTTTTTTAATTTTTCTATAGCCTGTTTTCTTTGTTGTTTATTCATTATTTAGCTGCTAAATATTTATTGTAATCATCCTGTAACTTATTTAACACATCGTTAGCATCTGCATAATTGTTAATTACACTTTGCTTTACTTTGTTTCTGTCTTCATTGCTTTTAGAATCTCTATAAGCTATAAATGCTTTACTATAACCTGCTGTATTAGTACCTAGTTTAGTTTTGGTATTAGATCCAGCACCTGTATTAACTTTTTTAGGTACTTGTTTGGGTGTGGCTGAATTGTTTTGACTATCAGCATCCTTTGTATCATCTATACAAAATAATCCATTTAAAGCATACTTTCTAGCGTAACTAGAACTGCTACCAAAGGTTTGTGATATATCCATACCTTTTTTATTTGGATCAACGCCTGCAAAGGCATGAACTGTTATACTTTTATCATCTGAATTTGTAATAGTTGCAGATGCTTTGATCATCAAAACACCTGCTAACTCTATTACATTATCATTTAGGGTGATGTAACAATCCTGCTCTAATAAATGAGGTTTTAATGCTTCTAATATATCCTCACATGATCTATATTTGTACCTACCAAACGAATTCGTTTGGTTTTTAGGTGCTTTTAACTCTGTCTGTATCTTTATTAACTCTTTCATAATTATATTTTATTAGGTGCTAAATTAAAATCTTGAGGCTGTACTCCAAAGTTTTTCTCTATAACCTCAAGCATAACGTCTTCATCTGTGAATCTTTTTTCAAAATTATTAACTTTAGGGTTTACATATCTTACATTAACTATAAACTCTTTTTCTTCTACATCTATTTGTATAGAATATCTAGATAATGAATTGTGATATAATAAAGGTCTTAATAATTTCATATTCTTACTTGTTAAATTTTTTACGATCGTTAATTTTATGTGCTGTTAATATTGCCTCTGCTTTTAGTTTGTTTCTATTCCAACCACTAGCAGCTAATTTCGCATCTCTTTTTGCTCTCCATTCCTCAAAAGTATCTGTACTTTGTGTATGTCCTGTACCAGGTGCAGGTGTATCATTTATATCTGTGTTGTAGTAACTCATAAGATTAATTTTGTTGTCTGTTTTATATAACGTTTGCAATCTACAAAAGGTTATAAATATAACCAAATATTTTATAAATTATTTTTAAACAACTTATCATTTATCTCACAATCTACTATATAGTACTTTCGTTTTTCAGGTTCATAATATTCTATCAATTTTCTTTGTTTAACTAGCTTTGCTATATAAGGTTGTGAAACGCCTTTTAGTTTAGCATAACTTGTTTGTGTGTGTAACTTAGTATCATCCATTTTTTACGTGCTTTATTAATCTTTTTTACAAATATAATTAAAATAAATTTGGTTATTACTATAACCTTTGTAATTTTGTAACGTTAAAACTAACAAATAAGTTTTACAAACTAAATAAAAAAAGTTATGAGAGTATTAATTAAAGTGTCAGAGAAAAGAAAAAAACAAATCGTAGATATGGCTAATGCATCTAAAAGCATAAAAGTAGTTGGTAAATATTATACAGGATGTGCATTAGTACAATACATATACACAGATAAAAAAATATTAGCTATTAAATAATTAAATAATATGCAATTAAAAACAGTAAATAGTTTAAGTGGTGGTAAAACATCCTCATACATGGCAATTCATTATCCAGTAGATCATAATGTTTTTAGTGTGGTATGTATAGAGGATAAAAAATGTACACCTAAAGATAGTGCATTAGTTAAATATGTATCTGATAAATTAGATGCTGATTTTATTGCAACTGTTGAAAGTGATAAAACTCTAGTTGTTATGATGGAGTTAGAACAGAAATTAGGAACATCTATTGATTGGGTTTCTGGTAAAACATTTGACGAAGTAATTAAACATAGAAAGTTTTTACCTAATATGATGATGCGTTTTTGTACGTCTGACATGAAATTAGACCCCATATTTAACTTTTGCAGAAATAATGTAGCAGATGTTGTAAACATGAATATAGGGTTTAGATTCGATGAAAAAGAGAGAGGAGAAAGAAACAAAGATAATACCCATTATAAAACAATAATTGGTAAAACTAAAAACGGAAAACAGAATAAATGGGGCAACATCTATTGGAGAGAGTTAGGGTTTCCATTAATAGATAATCACATTACAAATTACGAAGTTATAAAATGGAGTAAATCAAGTGGTTTAGTGTTCCCAGAAGATTCTAATTGTGTGGGGTGTTTTTGGAAACCTGTGCAACAACTTAGGAAGAATTGGGAGGATGAACCTTTAAAAATGCAATGGTTTAGCGATCAAGAGCAAAAAATGAATAAAAAGTTTAAAAAAGAAATGTCCTACAAAGAAATTAAAAAAGTAGGATTACAACAAGAATTTTATTTTGGTACAGGTGCAGGTTGTCAAGCTGGATATTGTACAGATTAATTATATTTTAAACCAAATAACAAATAACATTATGAAAGGATTAACCGAATTTCAGAGAGGACAATATTACGCAAAGTATAAAAAAAGAACAGCTAAAGGATTAGCAGAGGCTGATACAATTTTAAAAGTTTTACCATTGTTAGATGTGCTAATGGATGCTATTGAGGATTTAGAAAACAGTCCTATGTTTCGTCAAAAAATGAAAATGTATGGTAACAAATTTAAAGGGGAGTTGGTACATGCTTTAGGTATAGTAAATGATACAAATGATGAGACACAAAGACAAAGTTTTAACATCATGAATCAAGTTGAAACTATTGATAGCTTGGTGGGCAATATACACGTATCTAAATTTCCCTTACTCATCAATGTATTAGATAGATTTGGAGAGATCACAGAGGGCACAACAGATAAATTCATAGAATCAATAGTTACCAGGCAATATGCTAAATTGACAGAATTTGTATTACCTGCTGCTTTAATTAACAAGCTCAAAAAGATCATGCCATTAATAGAAGATGTTGCAGTTATCCAGATAGCACAGCAGATAACAAGAGAGCAACTACAAGATACCAAAGGTTTTGGTGATGAGAGCATAAAGATTTTAGAGGAAGTTTTTTCAACTAGTGGCATAAAGTGGTAATTATGTATAGATTTGAAAACAAACCATCAAAAGAATTAGGTTTAAAAAACCATCGTAGATATGTGATAACAGATGATGTAAAAGATCTAATCTTAAAAAAGTATGCAGATGTAAACTGTCTGAATACTGCAATCAACAAATTAAGAGATGATAAAATAATAGATAGTAGGATCGGATTTAACACTTACAAAGTAAGAATACAAGATTACGAACCTTATTTAGATTTAAAAGAGCATGAGAGGCTAAAATATAATGCTTTGTGTGATAAAGTTATAGCTTTAAGAATGAATGGCGTAAAGTACGAAGACATTGTAAAAGTAACAGGTGTAAAATATAGCACAGTATGGAACATAATTAACAAATCTATTAAGTTGAAAAGTACAGATGATGTATTAAAAAGACAAACTGTTATAAACAAGGCTAAAAAAATAGTAAAAGATTGGGGTAAAAATAATTATCCTGGTAGAGTACCAACACAACAAACTAGAAAAGCATTTGAAGCATTAAATTTAGAGTTAAAATGTTAGGTTTAGCAGTTATAGGATTATTAATTAGTTTATTCAGTTATTTAGGTAGAAAGTATAAAAAATGATAGAGACAAAACAAGTACAAGCAATATACCAGATTGACAACATAGAAAATTTATTAGATTACGAATTTGCATTTACATTTTACGATTTTGTAAGCAATATAAAAAGTTATGAGTACAGGACACAAAACAAGATCATAGAAATAAACATGATATGTAATGAACGTATTATGTTGTCTCATCTGCTTTTATCAGATTTGATAACACAGGATAACATACTATTTTTTAGTGTTAATGAGTACGAATACGAATTAAATATAGATAATGAGGTGATAAAACACGAGTTAAAAAAATCAAGTTATTACAATAAATAAAAAATTATGATTAAATCAGAAATAGAAGAGCAACTACAACAATTTCAAAAAAGTAAATATATTTTAGGTAATTACTTTGATGTAAACCTTTGCGATGGTTGGAGAGATTATACACATTTTAAATCTTGGATGGTTACAGATAAAGTATATTGGAATGAAACAGATAAAGACCATCATCAATTTTTAGCTTTGGAAAGACATGAAGACTGTTTTATGTATAGTGAGCAGGTTATAGAATTAATTGAAACAGATGATTATACTTTAATGAGTATAAAAAGTTCTTTAGCTGGAGAAGGTTGTTATTGGGCTATATTTGATAATAGTAGTAAAATAGTATTTGATTAAAAAATAAAAGCAGGTGCTACTATACTTCACACCTGCTTTTTTATTTAATCAAGTTCCTAAAGATAATAAAATATTATGACAGAAAAAATAAAATGGAGAGTAAACACATTACCCATCGCTACACTTAACCGAATATCTAACAGAGTTTTGTGTAGATCCTCAAAAGGTTTGGTAGTGTTGCAGTATGATTACGTGTTTAAGATTTGGTACGATCCACAAGATCCTGTAAAACCTTTTGATGGTGAAGTTTTTAAATGGTGTGAGATAAGCGTATAAATCAACTGCCTACTGATTAATTTTAGTAGGCTTTTTTGCTTTTAATAAAATAGTTATTGTTTAACATTGTAAAAAGAGTTATATTTATATTATAATCAAAATCAAAATAGAATGAGTGAAATTAAATTGAGAGATTATCAGCGTGATGGTGCTAATGAATTATATGTAAAATTGAAAACTAATGATTCGGTTTTATTTCAGTTAGCAACTGGAGGAGGTAAAACATTTGTTTTTTCTTTTTTTATCAAGCATTGGTTAACTGAAAATGAGGGAAATGTTTTGATATTGGTGCATAGAAAAGAACTATTAGAGCAAACTATTAACAGTTTAGCAAAGTTAGGTGTAACAGCAGAGGGCATCACAAAAGATAATAAAAAGCCTAAATTTAAAGACAGGGTTTATGTATCTATGGTACAAACTTTATCAAGACGTTTGAAAAAAGATGATAACTATGTACCTAATGTAGAACTTTTAATTATTGATGAGTGCCACAGGAACGATTTTAAAACAGTATTTCCGTTTTATGATAATGCTAAAAAGATTGGTTTTTCTGCAACACCAATTAGTGCTAATAAAAAACATCCTCTAAAAGATTTTTATAAAGATATTGTTTGTGCTGCTGGTATTGATACATTACTAAAAGAGGGGAGTTTAAGCCATTGTAAAAGTTTTACAATAGATTTAGGTGTTGATACTAACAAGATGAAGAAAAACAATCAAGGAGAGTTTACATACCAATCTTTAACCGATCAGTTTAAACTACCTAAAATGGTTAAAAATACTGTATTAGCTTATGAGAAAAAATGTTTAGGTAAAAAAACATTGATCTTTAACACATCGATTGAGCATTGTTTAGAAGTTTGTAACGAATTTGTGATGAGTAATTACAATGCTAAATTTTTAGATAGTACTTTTTCACAGGGAGAAAGGGATAACGTTTTAGATTGGTTCAAACATACACCTGATGCCATACTTTGCAATGTTGATATTTTAACAACAGGTTTTGATGAACCAAGCATTGAGTCTATAATTGTAAATCGTTCTACTACATCAGAATCATTATGGTTACAAATGACAGGTAGAGGAGGTAGATTGTTTCCTGGTAAAGAATATTTCACTATTGTTGATTTAGGTGATAATTTTAGAAGACTATCAAAATGGGAGGATAACAGAGATTGGAAAGATAAATTCTTTGATCCACATAAAAAACCAAAAGAGGGAGAATCACCTATAAAAATTTGTCCAGATTGTGGATACTTAAACCATGCAGCTGCAAAAGAATGTGTGGAATGTGAACACATATTTAAAAAAGAAATAGAACAAGAGGATAATAAAGAAGTGGCATTAATTCAAATATCAGATTCTAAAAAAGTTACAGAAGATTATGCTGATGATTTGATAAATAAGCTTTTCAATTATACAGAGTTTGGATATAAACCACATAGATTAGTACATGAAATACAAGCTGATTTAATTAAAGAGGAGTTGAAGAATTACAGGGTAAATAAATTTATAGACAATAAAGAACAAATAGAAAAGGATTTATACAAGTTGTTTAGATCAAGATATAAAGTTTTGTATGATTATGATAAATCAACTTTTAAAGATTTTAATGTACATGAGTACTGGAAAGAACAACTAAATAATAAATTAAACAAAAGATTTAAAGTATCTTAATGTTTTTTTCTTATATTTGTTAAACAAAGTAAAAAAACAATTATGAATAAGACAGAATTTATTGGTTTAAGACTAGAATTAGAAACATCAGAGGCATTAAAAAAACAAGCTAAGCAGGAGGGTAGAAGTAAAAGTAACTTGATACAGTTAGCTATTAGAAAATATTTAGAAACTAGCAAAAAGAAATAAATGATTATATCGAAATTAAATAACTTAACAGCAGAACCAAAGGATATAGAGCTAGAGCAATATGTAACTTATGTTCAGACAGGCGCAACACAAGATATTATACTAAAGATAAGAAATACAGAGGGCAAAGAGGAAAGAACAAAGTTAAAAACAATGTTGCCATCTGTTGTATTTGGTGGAGTGTTTAAATCTAAAGTTAAAAAATCTAATCTAGTTGAAAAGACAGGGTTAATTGGTTTAGATATTGATGGGTTAGATGTTAGCGAACTAAACCAAATAAGAAAAATATTAGAAAATGATCCATACTCTATGGTGGTAAATGTTTCTGCTGGTGGTAAAGGTTTTTGTGTAGTTGTAAAGTATAAGGTAAAAAATGATTTTACCCAAACTTATGCAGCGATTGAAAAATACTATTTAGATGAGTATGGAATAGTTTTAGATGCAGCATGTAAGAATATTAATAGATTACGTTTTATATCATACGATCCAGACATTTATTATCAAGAAAAAAGTAGAACGTGGACACAGATTTTTAAAGAGGAAAATGTAAAAAAACATGATAAGATAATATTTGTAAAGTCTGATTTTGATTCTATTGTAAAAGATATTCAAGGTAGAAATATAGATTTATCCGATGATGATTATGCAAGATATAGAGCTTTAGGTTTTTCAATAGCAGATGCTTTTGGTGAGGGTGGTAGAGATTATTTTCATATTATTTGTGCTGCTGGTAGTAAATATAAACAATCTGCAACAGATAGACATTATACAAACTTTTGTAAATCATCTGGGCATGGAATAACAATAGCTACTTTTTACCATTTTTGTAAAGAAAAAGGTATTAATACTTATTCAGAGGAGACTAAGACTATCATCAAACGTGCTACAACTTTAAAAAGGATTAGTATAGATAAGCCAGGAGTGATTGGTAATTTATCAGAGTTTGACGGAATAGATGAAGAGAAAAGCAAAGAAATAGTAGAGCAAATTTTCAACTCTTCACATAACTTTTTAAAAGCTATACAAAAAGATGAGGATAAAAACGATATGGCAATCATATCTGAATTTATACAAGATGAGTTTGATTTAAGACAAAATGAGATAACAAGAAAGTTAGAGCTAAATAAAAAAGTAATTACAGATCGTATTTTAAACAGTTGTTATTGTCATGCAAAAATTGCGCTAGGTGACGTAAATGTATTTAGAGGAGATTTTGACAGTATTATTTATTCAGATAATACACCTATCTATAATCCAATAGAGGATTTTATAAATGAAAACAAAGATTTAGAAATAGAGGGAGATTTAATACGTGATTTATCTAACTCTATTGTAGCAAGAACCGATGAGGAGTATAAAAACAATTATCTATTTGTGAAAAAATGGCTAGTTGGTATGATTGGTACAGGACTTAAAAAAAGTGTATCACCGTTATCATTAGTTTTATGTGGTGGACAGGGTACAGGAAAAACAGAGTGGTTTAGACGTTTATTACCTGCTGAATTAAAATCATTATATGCAGAATCTAAATTAGATGCTGGAAAAGATGATGAAATTCTAATGACACAAAAAATACTTATTATTGATGATGAGTTTGGAGGAAAAAACAAACAGGAAGAAAAGAGATTCAAAGAAATTACATCAAAGCAAATATTTAATTTACGTGAACCTTATGGGCGTGTTAATGTGGATTTAAACAGGTTAGCAACTTTAGGAGGATCAACAAATGACACAGGGATACTAAATGATCCAACAGGTAATAGACGTTTATTGCCAATATTTGTGCAAGCCATTGACCATTTTAAATATAATCAAATTGATAAAGACAAATTGTTTATTCAGGCATATAGATTATTAGAAGATGGTTTTGATTATAATTTGAGTAGAGAGGAAGTAAAACTATTAAATGATAATACTGATGAGTTTGAGCAGGTGGATAGCTTAGAAGAGTTATTTTTACTGTATTTTACTACTAATTCAGAGTATGGAGTTAGTGAGTTTTTGACAAACACAGAAATACTTTCAAGAATCCAAAATATATCCAACATGAAAATAGGTAGTGGTAAAAGATTAGGGCAGATACTAAAAAAATTAGGGTTTAATCAAATAAAGAAAAAAATAAATGGTAGTCCTAAAAGAGTTTACAAAGTTTTTTCTTTGAAAAGTAAACCTGTAAATCCTTTTGAACATAAAGATCCTATATTTTAAATCAAAAAGGTAGACACATTGACTGTTTTTTACAATCTGTCTACCCATCTGTCTACCTATCTGTCTACCCGAAAAGTCCAATTTTTAATGTCTCTAATCAATATAAATACATATATATATAAATATAATTATATTAATTGTACAAAGGTAGACAGGTAGACAGGTAATACCATAAACTTATAAGATAATTTTATGAATAGTAAATACATGGTAGTAAACACTATGTTAGTAAATATACTGAGAGTTCCAATATTACGTGTCTACTAGTGTCTACCTGTCTACCTTAATAAGTTAAAAGCTTAATAATCAGTAAATTAAAAGCAGACACATTAAAACATAAAAAAATGACAGAAGAAAAATTACAGGCAGAATGTTACAAATGGGCAGTAAATACATATCCATGTTTAAGATTTGGATGTTTATTTCATGTACCAAATGGAGGAAGTCGGAATATTAGAGAGGCTGTAATGTTTAAAGCTACTGGAGTAGTTGCAGGGATACCAGATTTGATATTGATACATCAAGGTAAAACGTTTGGAATTGAATTAAAAACATTGAAAGGGAAAGTATCAGAGAAACAGGTAAAAGTCCATGAGGCTTGGAAAAAACAAGGTATAGACACATTTATTGTGAGAACGTTTGAAGAGTTTAAAGAGTTAATTGAAAGTATTGTAAAATAAAACCAAAAAAAACAGAGTTATGAAAAAAGTAAAAGTATTAAATTTATATGCTTGTTTAGGTGGCAACAGGTATAAATGGGATGAGGTAGCAAATATTGAAGTTACAGCAGTAGAGTTAGATCCAGAGTTAGCAAAATTATATCAAGAAAGATTTCCAAATGATACAGTAATAGTCGCAGATGCTCATCAGTATTTATTGGATCATTATAAAGAGTTTGATTTTATATGGTCAAGCCCTCCATGTCCTACACATTCAAGAGCTAGATTTTGGAATACTAAAGCTGAAAGAGTTTACCCTGATATGAATTTATACCAGGAGATTTTATTTTTACAAACACATTTTAAAGGTAGATACTTAGTTGAAAATGTAATACCATACTATGAGCCTTTAATAAAAGCTAATAAAAGAGGTAGGCATTTATACTGGAGTAATTTTAAATTACCTAGTGTTTTAACTGATAGAAAAGTGAAAATATGTGATAATGAGAAAGATGAATACATAAAACAATGTAAATTCCATGATATAGATTTATCTAATTATAGAGGATCTCAAAGAAAAGCTAAAATAGCAAGAAACCTAGTAGATTATGAAGCAGGTAAAACTATATTTGAAACTGGCTTAAATATTACTAGAGCAAAAGATTTAACACAAACAACATTATTTTAATTATGAGTAAAAAGCTAAATAATTTTATCCCAAGATCAACACATTTTGTAGTTAATAAAAAAGGTGAATTAGTATTTATAAGTTTATGTGTAGACTTTTTAAAACAAGATACATACAAGATATTAACACAACATACAAAAAGATTAATTAGAGATAAAGGAGTGTATGGAACTCTGGAACATTTTAAAAATAATTATTAGATAACAAAAATCTAAAACCTA